>Ga0207797_1000047_pt1 | contig 74409 bp, 76 predicted proteins | sample PRCRCaboRojoPR_6_FD_187275 | JGI IMG/M metagenome (GOLD analysis project Ga0207797, IMG submission 187275) | Marine sediment microbial community from Cabo Rojo, Puerto Rico - PR CR 10% Liquid 1 (SPAdes) | ecosystem: Environmental > Aquatic > Marine > Coastal > Sediment | place: Cabo Rojo, Puerto...
CTCCCTGGCCCCTGGTCTAACGGCAAGACTCCGGCCTTTGGAGCCGGTAATCCGGGTTCGACTCCCGGGGGGCCAATTGGACGTCGTCCTCGTCCGATCCTCCCTCTCACCACGCACCCCCCCCGGAGCACCGTGACGCCACCCGACCGGAGCGCCGACGCCGATCCCGACGGCCGCAACCGCCTGGCCCGGGAGAAGAGCCCCTACCTGCTCCAGCACGCCGACAACCCCGTGGACTGGTATCCGTGGGGGGAGGAGGCCTTCGAGAAGGCCCGCCGCGAGGACCGACCCATCTTCCTCTCCATCGGCTACTCCACCTGTCACTGGTGCCACGTCATGGAGGAGGAGTCCTTCGAGGACGAGGAGGTGGCGGATCTGCTGAACGAGACGGTGGTTCCGGTGAAGGTGGACCGGGAGGAGCGCCCGGACGTGGACAACTTCTTCATGTCCGTCTGCCAGGCCATGACCGGCCGGGGCGGCTGGCCGCTCAACGTGCTCCTGACGCCGGACGGCAAGCCCTTCTTCGCGGGGACGTACCTGCCGAAAGAGAGCCAGCGCGGTCGGATGGGGCTCATGCAGCTCGTCTCGCGGGTGGGAGACCTGTGGGAGAACGAGCGCGAGCGGGTGCTCACCTCCGGCGACCAGATCCTGGACGCGCTCGAGCAGCAGGAGCGGCGGCGGCCCGGGGGCGAGCTGTCGGCGGACGTCCTGGAGAGCGCGTACGGCCAGCTCGCGAGCCGCTTCGACGAGGCCATGGGCGGCTTCGGTCAGGCCCCGAAGTTCCCCTCGCCCCACAACCTGCTCTTCCTGCTCCGCCACCACGACCGGACCGGAGAGGAGCGGGCCCTGGAGATGGTGACGACCACGCTGCGCCGGATCCGGATGGGGGGTATCCGGGACCACCTGGGCGGCGGCTTCCACCGCTACTCCACGGACGCCCGCTGGCTGCTGCCCCACTTCGAGAAGATGCTGTATGACCAGGCGACGCTGGCGCTGGCCTTCACCGAGACGTTCCAGGTCACCGGCGACGAGGAGTTCGCCGACGCGGTGGACGAGATCCATCGCTACGTGAGCCGCGACCTGAGCTCGCCGGAGGGCGGCTTCTACTCCGCCGAGGACGCCGACAGCGAGGGGGAGGAGGGGACCTTCTACGTGTGGCGGACCGAGGAGCTGAAGGAGCTTCTCGGGGAGGACCGGTACGACCTGATCCGTCGCGTCTACGGGGTGCGGGAGGCCGGCAACTACGCGGAGGAGGCCACCGGCGAGCGAACCGGCGCCAACATCCTCCACCTCCAGCGCCCCCTGGACGAGACCCTGGCGGAGATCGCCGATGAGCGTGACGCGTCGGCCGGTGAGCTCGAGGGGCGGCTCGTGGAGGCCCGGGAGACGCTGTTCGAGGCCCGGGAGGAGCGGCCGCGGCCCGGCCTGGACGACAAGGTGCTCACGGACTGGAACGGCCTCATGATCGGGGCGCTGGCCCGGGGCGGGGCGGCCCTCGACCGGCCCGAGATGATCGAGGACGCCCGGGAGGCGGCGGAGTTCGTGCTGGAGGCGCTCCGCGAGGACGGGGGCGGCCGCCTGCTCCACCGGTACCGCGACGGGGAGGCGGCCGTGCCGGCGCAGGCGGCGGACTACGCGTTCCTGGTCTTCGGGCTCCTGGAGCTGTACGCGGCCACGTTCGAGCTCCGGTGGCTGGAGGAGGCCGTCCGCCTGGAGGAGGAAGCCCGCGAGCGCTGCTGGGACGGGGAGTCCGGCGGCTACTTCGTCACCGGGGAGGACGCCTCGGAGCTCCCGGTCCGACAGAAGGAAGCGCACGACGGCGCCCTGCCGTCGGCCAACTCCGTCGCTCTCTGGAACCTGCGGCGGCTGGGACGGATGACCGGCGACCGTGCGTACGACGAGCGGGCCGCGGAGCTCGAGGCGGCGTTCTCCGCCCAGGTGCGGAAGTCACCCTCGGCCCACACGCAGATGCTCGTGGGCGTGGAGTTCCGGGTGGGGCCGGGACACGAGGTGGTGCTGGCCGGCGCCGACGACGCGCCGGGGATGGACGAGATGACGGACCTCCTGCGGTGCCCCTTCCGGCCGCGGACGGTCTGTCTGCGGCGGCCGGCGGCCGGGGAGGAGGTGGAGCGGCTGGCGTCGCTGGCCCCGTTCACGCGGGACCAGGAACCGGCGTCCGGGGGGCAGGCGACCGCCTACGTGTGCCGCGACTTCGCCTGCGAGGCGCCCACCACGGATCCGGACGATCTGCGGCGACAGCTCGGGGGGTGAGCCGCCGTCGGCGTCCGGCCGCCCGTCGGACGGCCGAGCGCCCCACGTGGGGTCAGCCGCCCCGGTACATGATCCGCCAGATCGTGCCGGCCTGGTCGTCCGACACGTAGAGTGAGCCGTCCGGGCCCACGGCCAGTCCGCTGGGGCGATGCTCGGCCTGCCGCGGCGACATGGTCTCCCCGGCGAAGCCCGTGGCCCAGTCGGCCCGGTAGTCGGAGGAGAGCTCGCCGGCGGCGCTGTCCCAGGGGATGAAGGAGACCTTGTAGCCCTGCTGCGGCAGCGGCGCCCGATTCCAGGAGCCGTGCCAGGCCACGAAGGCGCCGTTCCGGTACTCCGCCGGGAACTGATCGGCCCGGTAGAAGGCGAGCCCGTTGGGGGCCCAGTGGCCGGGGAAGGCCACCACCGGGTCCTCCATGTCGGCGCAGCGTCCGACCTCCTGGCCGTCGCCGCCGTACTCCGGCGCCAGCACCTTCACGCCCTCCTGCCAGTCGTGGTAGCAGTAGGGCCACCCGAAGTCGTCACCGCGGTTCAGGCGGACGATCTCCTCCGAGGGGAGGGCCGCGCTCTCCTCCTGCGTGAAGCGATCCTTCCACAGCTCGTGCAGCTGGTCCCGGCCGTGCTGCGCGCCGTACAGGTCGCCGTTCACGGGGCTGAAGTCCAGGGCGAAGGTGTTCCGGAGGCCCGTGGCGAAGCGGATCCCGTCGGCCTGGGTCTGGCCGACGGAGTCGGCGTGGAAGCGCCAGACGCCCGCCTGACGCTCGCGCTGCGGACAGGGGTCCATCCCGGGAGAGCCGGGGCTGCGCCCCTCCTGCTGGCAGGCATTCGACGGCGCTCCCACGTTCACGTAGAGGTAGCCCTCGTCGTCGATGGCCGCCGACTTCGCCGCGTGCGTGCTCTGCTCCGGGAAGCCGTGGACCACGGTGTCCATCGGTCCGTTCAGGGTGAGCTGGCCCTCGTCGCGCGACATCCGGACGACGCCCCAGTCCGGCGCGAAGTAGACCCAACCGTCGCGCAGGTTGATGCCGGTGCCGCCGTCGATGGCGTACTCCTGACGCACGTCGGCCTTCGCGTCGCCGGTCGTGTCGCGCAGGGCCACGATGCCGCCCTCCACCTCGTCGGTGCCGTAGGCGGCGACGTAGATGTCGCCGTTCGGGGCCACGGTGAGGTGCCGGGCCTCGCCGACGTCCTCCGCCACGACGGTGGCGCAGAAGCCGTCGGGCAGCGAGAGGCCGCCGTCGTCCGGATCGCAGGCCGGGCCGGCGGCCTGTCCGCCGGCGCCGCCTCCACCGTCCCCGGCACAGCCGGCGAGGGCGAAGAGGGTCAGAAGGACAGAAGCGGCTCGCGTGGTGCCCGACATGGATCCTCCCGGATGGTTCGGCGGCTCACGGTGTCGCACCAACGTCGCGGACCGGACAGGGGGCGTCAACTGAGCGCGTCCGCGCCCCCCTGGACGATCCTCCGGCCCGTCACTCCAGCGTGGAGTGGGTCCCGTCGCAGAAGGGCTGATCGTCGGTCTGCTTGCACTGGCACAGCGCCACGGACTGCTCCTCCTCCAGCTCCAGCTTCACGGGCCCGAACTCCGTTCCCGTGTGGGACCCGTCGCAGAACGGCTGGTCGTCGGACAGGCCGCACTGACACCACCAGTAGGTGCCGGCCTCGAGCTCCAGGACGGCGGGCTCCTTCTCGGCGATCTCTCCCTTCGGCATCTCTGCTCCTCGTTGTGTCGGTGAGAGCTGGTTCCGTGTCGGACGTGCCGACAGCGCGGCCCCGGGAGGCTATGTTCCGGTAGCAGGATCCGCACCATGGGTGCCGCCCCGGGTGCGCTCCCGCGCCGACACGCATCGACGGACACGCAGGAGGCTCCATGCCCATCTCTCTTCCATCGCTCGAGCAGCTCACCGCCTGGCTGTGGCCGCTGGCCTTCGTCCTCGCCGGGCTCTTCGTCGGGCTCCTCTTCGAGCGCTACGTGCTCGATCGGCTGAAGACGTACGTGGACGGCGGCAAGTGGAAGTGGGACGAGGTGGTCGTGAACGCCCTGGGTCGAGGGCCGCTCCTGTGGTTCGTCGCCCTGGGGATGTGGGCGGCGGTGGAGGGGCTGGACCTGTCGGCCCAGATCGCCGGCACGCTCCAGACCGGTATCGCGGTGCTTGTGATCTTCTCCCTCACGCTGGTGGCGGCGCGAGTCGGCTCGAACGCGGTTCACATGTACGCGCGGCGTTCGGAGAAGGGACTCCCGGCGAGCTCCCTGATCACGAACATCACGAAGGCCCTGATCTATGTCCTGGGCCTGATGATGATCCTCCCGCAGCTGGGGATCGAGATCACCCCCCTGATCACCGGGCTCGGAATCGGGGGTCTGGCCGTGGCCCTGGCACTGCAGGACACGCTCTCGAACCTCTTCTCCGGGTTCCAGATCATCCTCACCCGCCAGGTGGTCACGGGCGACTACATCCAGCTGGAGACGGGCCAGGAGGGCTACGTCCAGGACGTGCAGTGGCGGAACACGACCATCAAGTCCCGCCTGGACGACGCCGAGACGGTGATCCCGAACCGGAAGCTGGCCGACAACGTGGTGACCAACTACAGCATGCCCCGGAATCCCATGTGGGTGAAGCTCGAGGTGGGGGTGCACTACGAGAGCGACCTGGAGCGGGTGGAGGAGATCACGCTGGACGTGGCCCGCCAGGTGGCGGACGAGGTGGAGGGGGCCGCCGGAGACACCGAGCCCGTGATTCGCTACCGGAGCTTCGGGGACTCGGCCGTCACCTTCGTGACGCGGGTCAAGGTGGAGGAGTTCGACCGCCAGTTTCTGGTGAAACACGAGTTCATCAAGCGGCTCCACCGCCGGTTCGAGGAGGAGGGAATCACGATTCCGTTCCCCATCCGGACGCTGGACGTGCCCGACGCGTTCCGGGTGCGGCAGGAGGAGGTCACAGAGGGCGCCTGACGGGGGAGCTCGGATGGCGCGAATGCGCCGGTCCGCCCGGCAGGCCCGTTCTCGGCTCAGAGCACCCGGTCCACGGGCACGACCTCGAAGTTCGGGTTCGCCCGCAGGAAGTTCCGCAGGGGCCACACGTGGGCCTGGCCGATCAGGAGCAGGGCGCGACCGTCGCCCGGCTCCAGGTATCGAAGCAGGTTGGCGTAGATGCGGAGGTTCCGCTTGTACCACTCGCCGACCAGGTCCGCGCCGACGTAGTGGTCGGGGAAGCCCACGTACAGCTCCGACTCGGTCGTGGCCAGGCTTCGCAGCTCCTTCGGGTCGAGCACGTCGGCGCCGGCCTGCTTCGCCCGCCGGACGACTGACCGGGCGGTGCCCCGACCGGCCACGAGGACGTCCGTGTCGCTGGTGACCGCCGAGTCCACCTCGGCCCCGGCGGAGCGGAGGAAGTCCTTCGCCACCCCGATGGGCAGCCCGCCGAACTCGCCGGCAAAGGCGAACGACCGGCCGGCCAGGTCGCTGTGCAGCACCTGGTCCTCTCCCTCGAAGCTGCCCATCCGGACGAAGAACCGGTTGTACACCTCGTAGTTCGCGTACAGGAGGCTGTCCGTGTTCAGCCAGGTGAGGTACTCCGCCATCGTGTGGTCCCGCAGGTACTCCGCGTCCGACGGCATGGAGTGGGAACGGAGACTGTCGAGCCAGGCGGGGTTCTGCTTCCGCGCCACGGCGCGGGCCCGGTCGCCGAGCCACAGCCCCCAGGCGTCCGCGCAGGTCACGCCACCGGTTCCCGACCGCTCGGCCATCCGGAAGCCGAGCTGCTGAATCTCGCCGCGGACCCCCTCGGCAGTCGGGTCGTGCTCGCCCGCCCGGTAGGCCCGGTACAGGGAGTCGTAGGCCGGCTGGTCGGGGCGGTCGCACTCGACGAAGATCCGCTCCGGCCCGAAGTCGGCGACGCTGCCGGCGATGGCCGCCAGCTCCCGCTGCCGATCCTCGGAGAGGATGTCACCGATCTCGGAGCTGTGGGTGTCCAGCGCGCTGCCGGCGAAGTGGCTCGTACCGAGGAGGACGATCTTCACGGGCGCCTTCCCGTCGGCTTCACCCGTGCCCCCGGGGTCGGGCGCCGGCTGTGCCGGGGCGGGTCGGGCGAACAGGACCACCGCCAGCGCCAGGGCGGCCAGCGGGGCCAGGCTCCACGTGGAAGGGCTGGAAAACGGGAGCAGGCGTCTCGTCGTATGCACGGGTCCTCTCCTGCTACGGACTCGAATCTCGTGGTCGCAGTCGCAGTGACGCGTCTCCGGGGGTGCCGTACGGGGGGCGTCGGCAGGACGTTTCAGGGCCCCCGGGCCGGAACCGTGGTCCGGGGGAGGGCGGCGGGCGAGGATGGCCGGCTCCGGCCAACTCGGTCGGGGTCGCGCCGGTGGGGCTCACGCCCTCCGGGGGACCCCCGGAGGGAGGTACGCCTACTGAGAGTCCTTCTCCTCGGGGCCCGCCCCGGCCGGGGCGGTGTCGGTCTCGTCGGTGCCCTCGTCCCCGGCATCGGTCGCGGCGGCCGTGTCGCCGTCGCTGCGGACCTCGTCCTCCGCCTTCGGCCCCTCGCCGTCCTCGGACTCGTCGGCGGCCGCGGCGACGTCGGCGCCCGTCCCCTCGGCCTCTCCGTCCCCGTCCGTGTCCTCCTCCCCGGACTCCTGCTCGCCCTCGGGTCGGGCCTCCTCGGGCTCCAGTCCCAGCAGCCGGACGACCTCGTCGCCGGCCAGCTCCTCCTTCTCGATCAGGGTCTCGGCCAGCCGGTCCAGGCCGTCCCGATTCTCCTGCAGGGTCTCCTTGGCGCGCCGGAAGGCCTCGCGCAGGATGTTCTTCACGGCCTCGTCGACCTCGCGGGCGGTGCCGTCGCTGTACTGCTTGCCCCGGGCCAGCTCCTCGCCCAGGAAGACGTGCTCGTCGCCGTCGCCCAGGGCGATGTTCTCCAGCCCCTCGGCCATCCCGAAGTCCAGCACCATCTTCCGGGCCATCTTCGTGGCCTGCTGGAGGTCGTTGGCCGCGCCGCTGGTGGCGGTGTCGAAGATCAGGTCCTCGGCGGCCCGCCCGCCCATCATCACGGCCAGGCGGTCCTCCATGTACTCCTTCGGGTAGATGTACTTCTCCCGCTCGGGCAGCTGCTGGGTGACGCCCATGGCCTTGCCGCGCGGGATGATCGTGACCTTGTGGATGGGGTCGGAGTGGGGGAGCAGGGCCGCCAGGACGGCGTGTCCGGACTCGTGGTAGGCCAGCATCCGGACTTCCTCGTCCTCGATGGAGGGGACCTCACGCTCCAGCCCCATGAGGACCTTGTCCCGGGCCTCGTCCACGTCCTCGGCCTCGATCTGCTTCTTCTCCTTCCGGGCGGCCAGGAGAGCGGCCTCGTTCAGGAGGTTCCGCAGGTCGGCTCCGCTGAAGCCCGGGGTACCGCGGGCCACCTCCTCCAGGTCCACGTCATCGGCCAGCGGCTTCTCCGAGGCATGGATCTCCAGGATCTTCTCCCGGTTCTTCATCGTCGGCAGGGCCACGGTGATCTGCCGGTCGAAGCGGCCCGGTCGGAGGAGGGCCGGGTCCAGGATGTCGGGCCGGTTCGTGGCGGCCATGACGATGACGCTCTCGTTCGGCTCGAAGCCGTCCATCTCCGAGAGCAGCTGGTTCAGCGTCTGCTCCCGCTCGTCGTGGCCGCCGCCGAGGCCGGCGCCCCGCTGCCGGCCGATGGAGTCCAGCTCGTCGATGAAGACGATGGCCGGCGAGCTCTTCTTCGCCTCCTCGAAGAGGTCCCGGACCCGGGAGGCGCCGACCCCCACGAGCATCTCCATGAAGTCGGAGCCCGTCACGCTGTAGAAGGGCACCTCGGCCTCACCGGCCACGGCTCGGGCCAGGAGGGTCTTCCCGGTGCCGGGCGGGCCCACCATGAGGACCCCCCGCGGGATCTCGCCCCCGAGCTTCTCGAAGCGGTCCGGGTCCTTGAGGAACTTCACGACCTCCTGCAGCTCCGTCTTGGCGCCCTTCGCGCCCGCCACGTCGTCGAAGGTCGTCCGCTCCTCCTCGCGGTCGTAGAGCCGTGCCTGGCTCTTCCCCATGGAGAAGATGTTCTGCCCCTGTCCACGCATGCGGCTGATGAACAGGTAGCCCAGCCAGATGAGGAGGAGGAAGGGCAGCAGGTTGAGCGCGATCTCCCACCACGAGAAGTCGGAGGGCGGCTCGGTGTTCACCACCACGCCCTGGGACCGCAGCTCGTCCAGCAGCTGCTCGTCGCCGAAGGAGGGGAGATAGGTGACGAACTGGGTGACGTCCCGCGTCTGGCCCTCCGCGGTGGTCTTCTGGATCTGGTTGTTCAGCTCGCCGCGGATCTCCTGTCCGCTGACGGTGATCTGCGCCACGTTCCCGGAGGTCACCTGCTCCCGGAAGGTGGTGTAGCTGATCCGTGTGCCCTCGTCCTGTCCCCCGAGGGGGCTCCAGAACCAGGAGGCCAGCGCCAGCGCGATGAGCAGCCATATGAGGAGGCTGCGGCGCTTCGCGGATCCGGACGGGCCGCCGGGCAGTTCGGGCCCCGAGTCGGAGTCCTCGTCTCGGGGCTCCTGTGGCCGGTTCGAGCTGGAACGGTGCTGCAAACCCAGGTCAGGCTCCATTCGAAGTTCGGAGGACAGCCGAGATCGGCCCGATGAGGCCCTGCGTCCCGTTCGGACGCTTCAGCGACCCGATACTCTTTGCAAGTCTGGGGCGAGGTGGACGTGTGGCCACCCGAAACCGCCGGGCGGCCCGTCTCGAGTCTCCAGTCTCCCGCACGTCGGTCGTGCGGGGGAGACGGGCGCGGGGCCGTCCATTCCCCTACCTCGCCGGGGACGCTCCGTTCCGAGCTCCCGGGGGGTCACGTTGACGACCGCGCCGGGGGTGGGTAGTCTACCCGCTCCCGAATCCGGACCGGGCGTCTGTGCGCCCGTCGATCCGCACGCCGGGTCGGCACGATCACTCCAGGGCCGGCCCGCTCGCCCCATCCGCTGGACCGCCAACCCCTCAGAGAGGACAGAATGCCGGAGCTCTCGGCCACGGCCAGTCCGCTCATGCTGCTCTCCGGAACCGCGAACCGGGAGCTCTCGGAGCGGATCTCGGACGAGCTGGACACGCCGCTGTGCGACGTCACGATCCGCCGCTTCGCGGACGACGAGATCTTCGTGAAGATCAACGAGAACGTCCGCGGCCGGGACGTCTTCATCATACAGCCGACCCACTCGCCGGCCTCCAACATCGTGGAGTTCCAGCTCCTGCTGGACGCCGCCAAGCGGGCCTCGGCGGCCCGGGTGACCGCCGTGGTGCCCTACTACGGCTACTCCCGGCAGGACCGGAAGGACCAGCCCCGGGTCTCCATCGCCGCCAAGCTGATGGGGAACCTGATGGTGGCGGCCGGCGCCGACCGCCTGCTCTCCATCGACTTCCACGCCCATCAGCTCCAGGGCTTCTTCGACATCCCCGTGGATCACCTGTACGCAGCCCCGGTGCTGCTGAAGCACTTCCGGAACCGGGACATGGGGAACCTGGTGGTCGTGGCCACCGACGTGGGGGCGGCCAAGATGGCCCGGGGCTACGCGAAGAGGCTCGACGCCGACTTCGCCATCATCGACAAGCGGCGCCCCGAGCCCAACGTGGCCGAGGTGGTCAACGTGGTGGGCGACGTCGACGGCAAGCGGTGTCTGATCACCGACGACATGATCGACACGGGGGGGACGATGACGTCGGCGGTACAGGCCCTGCGTGAACGTGGGGCCGAGGAGGTCTACTGCGTCGCCACCCATCCGGTCCTGTCGGGACCGGCGGTGGAGCGCCTCCGGGACTGTGACGCCGAGGAGATCATCCTCACGGACACGATACCGATCCCGGAGGAGAAGAAGGAACAACTGGAGAATCTGCGGGTGCAGTCGGTGGCCAGCCTCCTGGCCAAGGCCATCCGCAACATCCACTACAACGAGTCCGTGAGCTCCCTCTTCCACGACTACGAGGAGAGCTGAGCTCCGACGAGACGGACCGGTGCGCGCCCCCCTCCGGGGCGCGGCACGGTGGAGCCGGCGGGGACGCTCACTCTTCTCTATCCACGAACGCAACACGTGCAGGACGATGGTTGAACAGAAGAAGCTACAGGCCCACAAGCGCTCCGAGACCGGCAAGGGTCCCGCCGGCCGCATGCGGGACGAGGGATGGATCCCGGCCGTGGTCTACGGGAGGGAGCACGACTCCGAGCCCCTGCGGGTGCAGGAGCGTGCCCTGGACTCCCTGCTGGAGGAGATCAGCGTCGACAACACGCTGATCAACCTGGACGTGGAGGGCGAGGACGAGTCCTTCCGCGTCCTCATCCGGGAGGTCCAGCGCCACCCGTGGCGGCGCAACGTCCAGCACGTCGACTTCTTCCGCATCAAGGAGGACGAGGCCATCCGGGTGGAGGTCCCGGTGCGGCTGGTGGGCACGCCGGAGGGCGTCCGCGAGGAGGACGGCATCCTGCAGCAGGCCCGCCACGAGATCGAGGTGGAGTGCCTGCCCAACGAGATCCCCGAGTACTTCGAGGCCGACGTCACGGAGCTCGAGATCGGCGAGTCGCTGCACGTGGGCGACCTGAACACCGGCAGCGTCAAGCCGCTGGACGACCTCGACCTGACGATCTGCACGGTGGTGCCGCCCTCCATCGTCGAGGTCGAGGAGCCCGGCGTCGAGGAGGAAGAGGCCGAGCTCGAGGAGATGGAGCCCGAGGTCATCGGCGAGGCCGAGGAGGAAGAGGCCGAGCTGGAAGAAGGCGAAGCGCCGGCCGAGGGCGAAGGCGAGGGGACCGAGGTGCGCCCGGAGGAAGAGCTCTGACGGGCGTCGCCGGACCCCGGTCCGCTGACCGCGCCTCCCCGTCCCCGGCGGCTTGAAGCTCCTCGTCGCCCTCGGTAACCCCGGCGACGAGTACCGGGACACGCGACACAACGTGGGATGGTGGCTGGCGGATCGGCTGGTCACCGTCTGGGCCCTGCCGCCCTTCCGGCCCGACGACGGCGCGGCGGCGAGCCGCGGCGAGGTCCGGGGCAGGGCGGTGCGCCTCCTGAAGCCCCTCACCTACGTGAACCGGAGCGGGGACGTCTTCCGCGACCGGGGCCTGCCCCGGGAATTCGAGCCGGAGCACGACCTCCTGGTCCTGGTGGACGACGTGGACCTGGAGCCCGGACGGATGCGCGTGCGGGCACGGGGTTCCGCCGGCGGCCACCGCGGCCTCCGGTCCGTGGAGGCCGCCCTGGAGACGCAGGAGTACGGGCGGCTACGGATCGGCGTGGGCCGGCCGGGGGACGTCGGTGTGGACGTGGACCTGGCCAGCTGGGTGCTGGCTCCCCCCTCGGACGCCGAGGAAGAGCGCATCCTGGCCACCTTCGACCGCGCCGTCGATGCGGTGGAGTGCTGGCTGGACGAGGGAGTCGAAGAGGCGATGAACCGGTTCAACTGAGGCCGGTCTCGACGAGCATGGATCGGGCGGACCGCCGGTGCTCCCGGCGTGCCGCCGCAACGGAGCGGGCTGCCCCGGCAGCCCGGACGATCGGACGCAACAGCGCTACGAGAGATAAAGGGAGAACGGGCGAGTGGAGCAACTGACCGGATATTCGTTATGGCTCGGCATCGTGGGACTCCTCTTCGCGTGGGCCGTCTACGCGTACGTGAAGGGGCAATCGACGGGGTCGGAGTTCATGACCGACCTGTCGGACCAGATCCACGAGGGAGCGATGACCTTCCTCCGGCGCGAGTACACGGTGCTCGTGCCCTTCGTCCTGGTCGTGGCGGCCGCCCTCTGGATGCTCATCGGGAGCCGGACCGCCATCGCCTACGTGTTCGGCGCCGCCGGTTCCGGCCTGGCCGGCTTCTTCGGGATGCAGGCGGCCACGCTGGCCAACGTGCGGACCACCGAGGCGGCTCGCTCCAGCGGACAGTCGCTGGCGCTGAGGGTGGCCTTCAGCGGCGGCGCCGTCATGGGCCTGTCCGTGGCCGCGCTGGGCATGGCGGGCCTGGGCGCCGTGTGGCTCGTGTATCAGCCGGAGAGCGTGGGCTTCGTCCCCTTCGGCGAGATCATCAGCGGCTTCGCCATGGGCGCCTCCTCCATCGCGCTCTTCGCCCGCGTGGGCGGCGGCATCTACACCAAGGCCGCCGACGTCGGGGCCGACCTGGTGGGGAAGGTCGAGGAGGGAATGCCCGAGGACGACCCGCGGAACCCGGCGGCCATCGCCGACAACGTGGGCGACAACGTCGGTGACGTGGCCGGCATGGGGGCCGACATCTTCGAGTCGTACGTCGGATCCGTGGTGGCCACCGTCGTCATCGCCGCCTCCAGCCCCTTCATCGCCGACCGGCTGGCGGCCATGTCGCTCCCCTTCCTCTACATCATGGTCGGGCTGCTGGCCAGCGTGGTGGCGGTGCTCGCCATGCGGTGGCTGGAGAAGATGGACCCGGACGCGGCGCTCCGGAACAGCACCTTCGTGGGCGCGGTGCTCTTCTGGGTCGCCGCCTACTTCATCACCGTGAACGTGGACGCCTTCGCCGGCTCCAGCGGTGACTACTGGGTGCTCCTGAACGAGGCCGCCGGGCCCTTCTGGGCGGTGCTCTTCGGGTCGCTGGTGGGCATCGGCATCGGGCTGGTCACCGAGTGGTACACGGCCTTCGGCCCCATGCGTAGGATCGCCGAGGCCTCCGAGACCGGGCCCGCGACGAACATCATCACCGGCGTGGCCGTGGGCATGGAGTCCGTGGCCCTGCCGCTGCTCTTCATCTGCGGCGCCATCTTCCTCTCCTTCCAGTTCGCCGGCCTGTACGGCATCGGCATCGCCGCCGTGGGCATGCTGGCCACGGTGGGCGTGACCATGACCGTGGACGCCTACGGCCCCATCGCCGACAACGCCGGCGGCATCAGCGAGATGAGCGGCCTGGACTCCTCGGTGCGCGACATCACCGACCGCCTGGACTCCCTGGGCAACACCATGGCCGCCATCGGGAAGGGCTTCGCCATCGGCTCGGCGGCCCTCACCGCGCTGGCCCTCTTCTCGGCCTACGCCAACTCGGTGGGACTCACCGAGCAGGGGATCGACCTGATCAACCCGCTGGTGGTGATCGGGCTGTTCATCGGCGGCATCACGCCCTTCTTCATCTCCGCCCTGACCATGAACGCCGTGGGGCGGGCCGCCTCCGGAATGGTGTCCGAGGTCCGGCGCCAGTTCCGCGAGATCACCGGCCTGCTGGAGGGCGAGGCCAGGCCCGAGTCCGCCCGGTGCGTGGACATCTCCACCCGGGCGGCGCTCAAGGAGATGGTGGTGCCCGGACTCACGGCGATCCTGGTCCCGATCCTGGTGGGACGGTTCCTCGGCGTGGCGGCCCTGGGCGGCCTGCTCGCCGGCACCACCGTGAGCGGCGTCCTGCTGGCCCTGTACATGGCCAACGCCGGCGGCGCCTGGGACAACGCCAAGAAGCACATCGAGGCCGGCCACCACGGCGGCAAGGGGTCGGAGCCGCACAAGGCCTCCGTCGTGGGCGACACGGTGGGCGACCCCTTCAAGGACACCGCCGGCCCGTCGATGAACATCGTGATCAAGCTGGTGAGCGTCGTCTCCCTGGTCCTGGCGCCCTGGTTCGCCGAGGTGCACGGGACGTCCCCGAGCGGGGCCGAGGCGGCCGAGATCGGGCGCCTGGTGCTCGACGCCCTGAGCTGGCTGCCGCTGGGCTGACGGACTACCTTTTCGCCGGAGCCCGCCGCCGGTGACCGGGGGCGGGCTCCATCACAGAGACTCCTGCCCCGGCCGTCGCGCCGGGGCCGCACGAGACCGGAGGAGCGCAGAGAATGAGAGACTACGAAGTCGTCTACATCTTCAATTCCGAGCTCGAGGACGAGGACGTCGAGTCCAGACTCGACTCCTACCACGAGCGGCTCACCGACGACGGATCCGGTGAGGTCACGGCCGTCGAGGACTGGGGCAAGCGCCAGCTGGCCTACCCCATCGAGGACCAGGAGAACGGCCGCTACGTCGTCGCGCAGTTCAGCATCGAGCCCGAGGCGCTGGACGAGTTCGAGCGGGTGCTGAAGCTGGACGGCGACCTCCTGCGCCACCTCGTGGTACTCCACGAGGGGGAGCTCCCCACCCCGCCCTCCGCCCGCCGGCCCGGTGCCGGTCCCGACGAGGGGGACGAAGAGGAAGAGGCCGAGGAGGCCGAAGAGGAGACCGCGGGCGAGGCCGAAGAGCCCGAGGAGGAAGAAGACGAGGAGGGCGAGGAGCCCGAGGACGAGTCCGAGTCGGACGAACCCGGGGCCGACGAGGAGGACGAGGAAGAGGCCGACGGGGACGAAGAAGACGAAGAGGAAGACGAGGAGGCCGGGGAAGAGGACGAGGACGACGAGGACGAAGAAGAGGGAAGCGACGACGACGAGGAGAAGGAGTAGAGCACCATGGCGCGCTTCGAGAAGACCTGCCGTCTCTGCGACGACGGTGTCAGTCAGCTGGACTACAAGGACGTGGACATGCTGGAGCGGTTCATCTCCGACCGGGGGAAGATCCTTCCCCGGCGGGCCACGGGCTGCTGCTCGCGGCACCAGCGCCAGCTGTCCCAGTGCGTGAAGCGGGCCCGGTACCTGGCCCTGGTTCCGTACATCAAGGGGTACCAGGGGTAGGGACGATCCGCTCTCGCGCCCGTCCCGCCGTCCGCCGTGCGGACGCCACGGGGAGAGGTGAGGCGTGAGCGCCAGGGCGTGGGCGCTCCTGCGGGCCATGGCGCTGGCGATGTGCGTCGTGCTCGTCTCGCCGATCAACCCGCTGGTGCTGGTGACGCTGCCGGTGGCGATCCTGCTGCTGGCCTTTCGGCCCTACGACGTCCGCGCGCTGCTCTTCGCCGGGCTCCTCATCGTGCTCGTCTTCAGCGACGTGAGGGGGAGCCACGAGGCGCTCTGGTACGCCGAGAGGGGCTGGGCGCTGATGGCCGCCGGCGGGTTCATCCTGGCCACGGCGCTGGTGGAGCGGAAGAGCCTGCTGCTGCGGGGCCTGGGAGGACTGGCAGCCGGCGCCGCCGGACTGGGCCTCACGGCGTGGCTGAATCCGGCGCTGCTGGGGGAGCTCGACTGGCGCATGACGCAGCGCTTCCACGAGGCGGCGCTGACGGCGCAGGAGCTGGTGAGCTCGGTGGAGGGGGGAGAGCAGCTGGGGGCCGGCCTCCGGGGCGCGCTCTACCAGTGGGCCGGAACGCAGGAGATCATCTATCCGGCCCTCCTGGCCCTGGCCACGGTCGGAGCGCTGGCCGTGGGGTGGTACGTGGTGGCCCGCTTCGCCGGCGTCGTCACGGCCCTTCCGCCGCTCAGGAACTTCCGGTTCGACGACGGGCTGGTCTGGGTGCTGCTCCTCTCCCTGGCCCTGGTGGTGCTGCCCGTGGGCGGACGGCTGCTGGAGCGCGTGGGCGAGAACGCGGCGCTCTTCCTGGGCGCCCTGTATCTGCTCCGCGGGGCCGGCGTCCTCATGTGGTTCGCCGCCGCCACGCTGGGAACCGGGTGGATGGCGTGGCTGTGGGGGCTTGTGGCGCTGCTCCTGTATCCCCTGGCCGCCGGCGTGGCGCTGATCCTCGGGGTCGGTGACAGCTGGTTCGACCTGCGCGGCTGGCTGCGCCGGGCGCGGGAGCAGGGGACGCAGGGATGAGTCGGTGTTCGAGCTGGACCGATGGGCTGGACGAATCGTGAACGAGGTGCTACGACCATGACGAAGATCATCCTGCAGGAAGACGTCGAGGACCTGGGCGAGGCCGGAGACGTCGTCGACGTCAAGCCGGGATACGCCCGGAACTACCTGTTTCCCCAGGGGTTCGCCGTGCAGGCGACCGAGGGGAACCTGAAGCAGATGCGCGAGGAGGAGCGCCGGAAGCAGGAAGCGGCGGACCGGGTTCGCCAGCGGGCCGAGGACCTGGCCGGGGACCTGGCCGGGCACACCATCACGTTCAACGTCCGGGCGGCCGAGGAAGGCAAGCTCTTCGGCTCCGTGACGGCCGCCGACATCGCCGAGCGGCTGCAGGAGGACGGGCTGAACGTCGAGAAGGACCTGGTCGACCTGGAGGAACCGATCAAGGAGCTGGGCGTGTACAACATCCCGCTCGAACTCCACTCCGACGTCCGGCCCGAGGTCAAGGTCTGGGTCGTCGCCGAGGAGTGACTCCGTCCACGAGGACCCGGGGGAGCGACCTGACCCCAGACGCCTCCGCGAGAGCGACCGACGGCCCTGCCGTGGAGCCGGTCCGTGGCTGACGCCGGGGCGCAGGAGGGGCAGTCCAGCGCGCCGGCGACCGACGTCGGCCTGGAGGAGTTCCTCGCCCGCGACGACACGCCGGAGGAGCTGGGCGTGCTGGTGGAGGCGGCCCTGGAGCGGAACGCCCGCGACGGCCTCATCCTCGATCTCCGGGGGCTCTCCGACGCCACCGATTTCTTCGTCCTCCTCTCCGGTGATTCGGACGTGCACGCCCGTGCCATCGCCCGGAACATCCAGGAGAAGATGGAGGAAGCCGGCCACGAGGATGCCGGCGTCGAGGGCGAGGGACAGGGGAGATGGGTCCTCCTCGATTACTTCGACCTCGTCGTTCACGTCTTCCTCCCGCGTGTCCGGGACTACTATCAGCTCGAGCGCCTCTGGGGCGACGCCCCGCGGGTGGAGTTCGGAGAGTAGCCGCGGCCGGGCGCCCGGAGTCGCTCCGGACCGTGCCGGTCCGCCCGGACCGCCGAGCCGACCAGCCTCCACGTGCCGGTGCCCATGAACCGCCGACTTCCAGCTCTCCTGCTGACCCTGCTGGCCGCGTCCCTGTGGGCGTGCGCCGACGACTCCACGTCGGGCCCCACCCCGGGCGCCGCCGGCGAGGCCGCCGCCGACCGCGGGCTCTTCACCGACTGGGCCCTCCTGTCGGTCCCCACCGCCGGAGGACCGGCGACCCTCCATCCGCTGGCGAATCCGGGGGGCGAGCTGTGGAGCGGGGCCGTCAGCCTGCCGCCGGTGGACGAGGCCGTACGCGTGGCGCCGCGCCTCGTCGCTCTTCGCGGCAGCGACGGCACGGTCCACCGCTACGACCCGGCGGAAGGTGCCGTCTCGGAGCTGGGGGAGCTCGCCGGCGAGGCCCGCTGGCACGGCGGCGAGAGCGGGGGCGTCTGGGCCCGGCAGGGAGACGACGGCGGGCTCGTCTGGAGCCTGTCCACCGGCGGAGGCGTGCGCCGGACCGTCGGCCGCTCCCTGCGGTGGGCCGGTCCGGCCGAGGACGGGGTCACGGTGGCCCTGCTGGGGGCCGGCCCGGCGACCCTGGTCCGGTGGCCCCGGGGCGCGGAGGAGCCCGACGCCAGCCTGGAGATCGCCGCTGGCCCGCCGGCCGAGATGACCGCCTGGGGGCGGCTCGCCGTCCTCACCCGATCGGACGAGGGCGGCGTCCTGCAGATCGTGTCGGTGTCCGAGATGGAGGCGCGGGAGAGGATCGACGTGGGCGGGCCGGTGACGGCGCTGGCGGCCTCGCCCTCCTCGCACGAGATCTACGTCGGCGTCGACGACCCGCCGCGCCTGGTGGTCGTCGACCGCTTCGGCGGCGACGTCAGCACCCGGGCCCGCCTGCCGCGGCCCATCCGTGACATCCGACCCGGGATCGCCGGCGGCCCGCCGGTGGTGTGGGACGGCCAGGCGGCGCACCTGGTGCCGTGGGAGGACGGCGAGCCCGTCGGCCTGCAGAGCGCCTGGCGGTCGGATCTCCCGCTGTCGCTGCCCGACGGGAGCGCGCTGGTGATCCGGGACGGCGTCGTGCAGCGGACGCTCGGCGGCGACGGGGCGACGACGTCGTCGGGCGCGGCCGAGCGAATCTGGATTCCGATCCGGTGGCGGGCGGAGGCCGAGGCCGTCTCGACCGCGGACACGGCGGAGCAGGCGGCCATCGCGGCCTCCGGGGCCGACACGACGGCCGGCGCGGCCGCCGGGGACACCGCCGCCCGAGCCGCCGCCTCGTCCGACAGCGCCGCCGCCGACTCGGCGGCCCTGTCGCCGAGCCTCCGGGTCACCGATCCCGGCTTCTACGTGGTCCTGGGCTGGTCGCGGTCCCCGGCGGGCATCCTGGAGCGGCTCCGGGGCATCCGGACCGCCGGCTTCCCCGTGGCCGTCCAGACCCGGCGGGACGACGCGGGAGCGGAGTGGTACCGGGGCATGGTGGGACCGTACTCCCGCCGCGAACGGGCGCAGCAGGTGGCCGGGACCCTCCAGCGGGAGCACGCGGTGGAGGGGTGGGTGCAGGAGGTGCGGCCGGGGCTCATCTCGGACGAGGTCTTCCGCTGAGCACCGTCGTGGAGCGGGCGCGGGCGGTGGTGGAGGAGTGGCCCGAGGACGGCCGCGTCGTCGGAGTGGTCGCCGATCCCTCCGATCCGGCGTGGACCGGCAGGGCGCTCCTCAAGCTGATCCGGGCCGTGGGCGAGCGCCGCCGACCCGCCTTCCTCCTCGACCTGGCCCCGGAGGCCAGCAACCTGACGGCCCGCTTCGGGGCCGCCGGCTCCGACGGGTTCGCCGAGGTGGCGGACGGGAACGCCACCCTGGCCGGCATCGCCCACCGGCGACCCGAGATCGACGGGGCGTACCTGCCGTGCGGCGTGAGCCGATCGGGGGAGGACCTGGCGGGGTCGAAGCAGCTGACGGCGCTGGCCGACCGGGTCCGTGACGCCGGCGGCGTCCTGCTCGTGGTCCTGGACCGACGCGCGGCCCGTCGCGCCGCCGACACCGGATGGCCGGACGGCTGGCTCCTGGTGGGGGACCCCGAATCGGCGACGGGGGGCGAGGCGCTTCCCGGGGATCTCCCGGAGGTCGGCCGGATCGAGCAGCAGGCGTCCGACGGACGGGCCTCGGGGCGCTGGCGGCGCCACCGGGAGAGCGGAGGCTTCCCGACGCTCAAGGTGGTCGGAGCGCTCCTCCTCCTGGCGGCCCTGGCCGGGGCGTGGTGGTGGTACGCGAACCGCGTCACGGACGAAGGAGCCGGGGGACCGGCGGAGACCGGGGCCGCGGATACTGTGGCCGCCGCTCCGAGCCGGCCCGCCGACGTTCGTCCGGCGTCCACCGGCGGCGCCGAAAACGCTGCCGCTGCCGAGGACGCCGGCTCCGGGGACGCGGCGTCCGCCGCCGACGGGTCGACCCTCAGCTACTCCGTGCTCATCGCCAGCTACGCGTCGTCCGACGACGCACGGGAGCGGGTCCGCCAGCTGTCGGGCCAGGTGGACGGGCTGTACTTCGTGGCTCCCACCCCGGTGCAGGGAGCGCTCTGGCACCGCGTCTACGCGGGCTCCCTCCCGGACCGTACCTCGGCGATGAGCCTCATGGAGCGGCTGGTGGAGGCCGGAGCCAAGGAGGAGGGGCGGGCGTGGGACGTGCGGCCCGTGCCGTGGAGCTTTCGCCTCGCCGGCGATTTCGGCCGGGACTTCGGCGACCGGAGCGCCGCCGAGTCGTGGGCCCGCCGGCTGCGCGAGCGCGGCGTGCCCGCCTACGTGCTCCCCGTGCCGGACGGCGACGCCTACCGCGTCTACTCCGGCGCCTTCGAGGCTCGGGAGGACGCGGAGGCCCTGGAGGCGCGACTGCGGGAGGCGGGCGTCGACGCGGAGCTGACTCGCCGCACCGGGGAGGCGCCGTGATCGGAGCGAGCGTGCGGGCCGGCTGTCGGGTGCACGTCGGGCGCGACCCGGCGATGAGAGAGGGATGAGGTGACAGGGTGAAGATCAAGACGCTCACGCTGCACGGCTTCAAATCGTTCGCCGACCGCACGGAGGTGGACCTGCACGAGGGGATCACCGCCATCGTGGGGCCGAACGGGTGCGGGAAGTCGAACATCTCCGACGCCATCCGATGGGTGCTCGGAGAGCAGCGCCCCACCGCCATCCGCGGGAGCCGGATGGAGGAAGCCATCTTCGAGGGCACCGTCAACCGGAAGCCCATCCACCGGGCCGAGGTGGAGATGGTGCTCAGCAACGAGGACGGACAGCTGGCCGTCCCCCGGAGCGAGGTCTCCATCGGTCGCACCGTCTTCCGCGGCGGCGAGAGCGAGTACCGGCTGAACGGCGAGACGTGCCGCCTCAAGGACATCCAGGATCTCATCCGGGACACCGGGCTCGGCGCCAACGAGTACTCGGTCATCGAGAACCGGATGATCGACTCCATCCTCAGCGACCGCGCGGAGGAGCGCCGGGCCCTCTTCGAGGAGGCCGCCGAGATCAGCCGCTACAAGGAGCGGCGGCGGACCGCTCTCCGCCGTCTGGACCAGGCGGAGGAGGACCTGGAGCGGCTGGAGGACCTCCTGGGCGAGGTCCGGACGAAGGTGCGCTCGCTGGCCCAGCAGAAGGGGCGGGCGGAGAAGTACGAGGACCTGCGCGAGCGGCGCCTCACCCTGGAGGTGACCCTGGGCGAGGTCCGGCTGGAGGACATCGAGGAGCGCCTGGAGGAGGCCGAAGAGGCGCTGGAGCGGATCCGCTCCAGCGAGCCGGCGGAGCAGGGCGAGCTGAGCCGGCGGGAGACGGAGGCCGAGCGGCTCCGCGTGGAGATCGCGGAGGCCGAGGACCGCCGCGACGAGATCGCCTCCCGCCTGGAGGAGGTCCGGTCCCGGGCCGAGAAGACCGAGCGGGAGCGGCTCGTGGCCCGGGAGCGGGCGACGGCGGCCGAGGAGCGGCTGGAGACGATCCGCTCCGAGCTGGACGACCTGGAGGAGCGCCGCGGCGAGCTGGAGGAGCGCCGCTCGGAGCTCGACGACGAGCTGGAGTCCGAGCGGGAGGGGCTGCACGAGCTCCGGCGGAAGCGGGACGAGGCGTCGCGCGAGGTCCAGGCGCGGCGCGAGGAGCGGGACCGCAGGAAGAGCGCGGAGGAGGAGGCCGTGGGACGCCTCCGCGAGCTCCGGAGCCGCATCGGCGCCCTGGAGGGAGAGGCCGAGGCCGCTGCCGACCGGATCGAGGAGCGGGAGCGGGAGCTGGAGCGGCGGCGGACCGAGATGGAGGAGGCCGAGGCCGCCGTCGAGGAGGCCCGCCGGGAGCTGGAGGACGTCCGCTCCGAGCTGGAGGAGGCCGGGTCCGACGTCGAGGGGCTACGGGGCGACCTGGAGGCCGTCCGGGAGGAGGTCGGGCGGCGAGAGGAGGAGCTGTCGGAGAGCCGGGAGCGGCTGGCCGAGCTGGAGGGTGAGCTCTCGGCCGAGCGGGAGCGGGTGGAGAGCCTCGCCTCGCTGGTCCGTTCCGGCGACGAACACCCGGCCGTGGTGGCGGAGCTGCTGGACGCCGACGACCGCCCCGAAGGGGTGGAGGGCCTGCTGGCCGACCTCGTGGAGGTGCCCGAGGATCTGGCCCGGCCGGTGGAGGCCCACCTCGGGCCGTACCTGCACGCCGTGGTCGTCCGCGACTGGGAGGCGGTCCGGGCGGTGCAGCAGTGGCGCCGGGACCGCGAGGAGGCCGACGGCCTGATCCTGCTCCCGGTGGACCCCGGACCCGGCGGGGACGCCCCGGGCGGGGACGAGCTGCCTGCGGGCGTCGAGGTCGAGGGGGCCGCGGAGGCCTGGGTCCGTGCCCTGCTGGGCGGCGTGCGGGTGGCGGACGACGACGGCGATCTGCGGCCGGGAAGCGAGCCGTGGGCCCGCGCAGACGGGACGGGTCAGGACGGGCTCGGGGCGGTCCGGCTCGGGACCCCGGGCTCGGGCCAGGGCGTGCTTCGCCGCCGGGCCGAGCTGCGGGACGCCCGGTCCGAGCTCGAGGAGATGGAGGAGCGCCGCGCGACCCTGGAGGCGGAGCTGGAAGAGCGCCGCGAGGCCCTGTCCGAGAGCACCGCCCGGCGCGACGAGGCGGCGGACGCCCTGGAGGAGGCCGAGCGGCGGGGCCGCCGGCTGGAGTCCCGGCAGGAGGCCGCCGAGCACCGCCTGGAGCGGGCCCGCGGAGAGCGGGACGAGGCGGAGCGGCGCATCGGCGAGCTGGAGGAGGCGCTGGAGGAAGCCCGCCGGGAGCGACGGGAGAAGTCCTCGAGCCTGGAGGAGGCGCGGCGGGAGCACGAGGAGGCCGAGGAAGCCGCCGCCGAGGCACGGGGCGAGCTCATGCAGGCCGAGTCGGCCCTGGAGGAGGCCTCCGACGTGCTGCAGGAGCGGGAGCTCGAGATCGCACGGCGGGAGTCCGCCGTTGAGCGGGCCCGGGAACGGATGGAGTCGACGGCCGGGGCCCTGGAGGAGCTCTCCGAGCGGCGGCAGCGCCTCGAGGACGAGGCCCGGGAGAAGCGCGACGCCATCGAGGAGGCGCGCGGCGAGGCCGAGGAGAGCCAGGACGCGGTGGCCGACCTGCTGGAGCGCCGATCCGAGCTGGAGGAGGAGCTCCGGGAGCAGGAGGAGGAGATCCGCGAGATGCGGGGCGAGCTCGACGAGGAGGAGTCGTGGCTCCGGGAGGCGCGGAAGGAGGAGCGCCAGCAATCGGAGCGGCGGCACGAGCTCGAGCTGGAGATCGCCGAGCTCCGGGGCAAGCGATCCAGCATCCGGGAGCGGATCGAGGGAGAGTGGGACGAGCCCTTCGAGGACCTCCGCGAGCGGGTCGAGCCCCCGGAGTCGGGCGGACCGGCCGAGTGGTCGGAGCAGCTGGAGGAGGTGAAGCGGGACCTGCACCGCCTGGGCCCGGTCAACCTGCTGGCCGCCGAGGAATATCGGGAAGAGCGCGAGCGGCTCGACTTTCTCGAGGAGCAGCGGGACGACCTGCTGGAGGCGCGCGACGACCTCCACGAGTCCATCGAGCGGATCAACGACGCCGCGGCCACGGCCTTCCGCGAGACCTTCGACGAGATCCGCGGCAACTTCCAGCGCACCTTCGACACCCTCTTCGAGGGCGGCGACTGCGACGTGTGGCTCGAGGACCCGGACGACCCGCTGGATTCCGCCATCGAGATCTCGGCGAGCCCGGGGGGGAAGACGACGCAGCGCATCCACCTGCTCTCCGGAGGCGAGCGGGCGCTCACCGCGCTGGCACTGGTCTTCGGGATCTACCTGGCCAAGCCGAGCCCCTTCTGCATCATGGACGAGGTCGACGCGCCCCTGGACGAGACCAACGTGGGTCGCTTCACCGCGATGCTGGAGCGCTTCAAGGAGGACACCCAGTTCGTGGTCATCACCCACAACCCCCGCACGATCGCGGAGGCGGACTGGATCTACGGGGTCACCATGCAGGAGCCGGGTGTCTCCTCCGTGGTGGGGGTCGACTTCGAGGATCTGCCCGCCGAGGCCGGAGGGGAGGAGGGCGGAGGGGACGAGACCGGGGACGAGGACCGGGAGGTGCCGGCGTGATCCGGTACGTGGCCGTGGGAACCGGGACCGTGGTGCCCGAGGGGGACCGCGGCATGTCGGCGCACTTCCTGGAGGTCGGCGGCCGACGCGTCCTCCTGGACTGCGGTCCCGGCACGGTCCAGGGCCTCGCGCGACACGGTCTCCCGTGGGAGGAGCTCACGGACCTGTGTCTCACGCACTTCCACCCCGATCACGTGGGAGCCCTGCCCGGACTCCTCTTCTCGCTCAAGCACGCGGCGGGGCCCGCCCGCGAGGGGAGGGAGCTCACCGTTCGGGGGCCGCCCGGCACCGCGGCGCTGTTCGACCGGCTGGCGTCGGCGCTGGGCGATTTCATCGTCGATCCCGGCTTTCCGGTCACGATCCGAGAGTCGGAGCCGGGGGGAGAGGAGGAGCTCGGCGGCGGCCTGCGGCTGCGGACCCACGCGACGCCCCACACCGACGAGAGCCGCGCCCTGCGGCTGGACGCAGGCGAGGTGGCGGTGGGCTACACCGGCGATACCGGGCCGGAGCCGGGGCTCGAGTCGTTCTTCTCCGACGTCGGACTCCTGGTGGCCGAGTGCTCGCTGACCGACGACGAGGTGGGCGAGAACCACCTGTCGCCCTCGCGGGTGGCGCGACTGGCCCGGGGAGCCGGCCCAGAACTTCTGGCGCTCACACACATATACCCGCACGTCCGCAGGGGGCACGACGTGCCGGCCCTCGTACGGGCCGCCGGATGGACCGGCCGGGTCCGGGTGGCCCGGGACGGCTGGGAGCATCACCTGAGAACGAACACCAACGCACGGAGCTGAACATGCTGGTCGTCATGGACCACCGGGCCTCCGAGGAGGACGTGGAGGCCGTCGTCCAGACCATCGAGGAGATGGGCTACGAGCCCGAGCCGATTCCCGGACGCCAGCGGACGGCCATCGGCGTCGTCGGCAACGACGGCTACGTGGACGAGGATCCCTTCGTCGCCCTGGACGGGGTGCGCGAAGTGATCCACGTCTCCCGCCCGTACAAGCAGGTGAGCCGGGAGTGGCGACCCGAGGAGACGGTGATCGAGCTCCCGAACGGGGCCACCATCGGGGGGGAGGGCGTCACCATCATGGCCGGCCCCTGCTCCGTGGAGTCGGAGGAGCAGATCCTGGAGGCGGCCCGCCGGGTGAAGCGGGCCGGTGCCACGGTGCTCCGGGGCGGCGCGTTCAAGCCCCGGACCTCGCCCTACTCCTTCCAGGGGCTGGGCGAGCCCGGCCTGGAGCTGCTCGCACGGGCCCGCGAGGAGACGGGCCTGGCCATCGTCACCGAGGCGCTGGACCCCTCCGGCGTGGAGCTGGTGGCCCGGTACACGGACATCATCCAGATCGGCGCCCGGAACATGCAGAACTACTCGCTGCTGCGGGCCGCCGGATCGGCGGGCAAGCCGGTGATGCTCAAGCGGGGGATCTCGGCCACGCTCAGGGAGTGGCTCCTGGCGGCCGAGTACCTCCTGAACGAGGGCGAGAGCCGGGTCATCCTCTGCGAGCGGGGCGTGCGCAACTTCGACGACCACGCACGCTACCTCCTGGACCTGACCGCGGTGCCCAGCGCGAAGCAGGAGACCCACCTCCCGGTGATCGCGGATCCCAGCCACGGCACCGGCGACCGGAAGAAGGTCCCGCCCATGGCTCGCGCCGCCGTGGCGGCCGGGGCCGACGGACTGCTGGTGGAGGTGCACCCCGATCCCCCGCACGCCCTCTCGGACGGGGCGCAGTCGCTGACGCCGGACCGCTTCGACGAGCTCATGGAGGAGCTGGAGGCCATCGCCGCCTCCATCGACCGGCACCTGACGCCGGCCGTCCGGGAGGCGGTGGAGGCGGCCGGCTGAGCACCCGGCCGGCGGGCCAGCGCGGAGAGGAGCTCGCGGCCGATCACCTCCGGGCCGCCGGGCTCCGGATCCTGGACCGGAACTGGCGATCGGGCCGGCTCGAGATCGACATCGTGGCCCGGGACGGGGACACCGTGGCCTTCGTGGAGGTCAAGTCGCGGGGGCCGGGTCCGCAGGCCCCGGCCGAGGCCCTGGGGCGGGGACAGCGCCGGCGCCTCCGGCGCGCCGCCGAGGCCTGGATCCACTCCCATCCCGGCGTGGGGCGCGAGTTCCGGTTCGACCTGGTGGGGATCCGGCTGCCGGAGGGGGGCGAGCCCCGGATCGATCACCGCCCGGACGCCTGGCACGGGGACGGGCCGTGAGGGGGACGATCCGTTGACCGCGTCGGTCCCCGCGGTTAGGTTCGAGGCACGCCCCAGGCCCGTGGGGTTGGATCGCGTGAATCCCGTCAGGACCGTGAAGGTAGCAGCGGTAAGCGCGTGAAGGTCGCCACGGTCAGCCTGGGGTTTTCTCTTTGATGCTCTCTCTTTCAACCGGCGTCCCCGCCGGATAGCTTGTCACCGATGAGTCGCATCGCTCTCGCCCGCAAGCATCGACCCCGCCAGTTCGGCGAGCTGGTCGGTCAGGACCACGTGGCGGGGACCCTCCGGTCCGCCGTCGAAGGGGACCGGGTGGCGCACGCCTACCTGTTCTGCGGGCCCCGCGGCGTCGGGAAGACCACCGCCGCCCGGGTCCTGGCCATGGCCCTCAACTGCCCGAACCGCCGGGACGGCGAGCCCTGCGGCGAGTGCGAGTCGTGCGAGAGCATCTGGTCGGGTCAGACCTCCATGGACGTCGTGGAGATCGACGCGGCCAGCAACCGGGGAGTGGACGACGCCCGGGACCTGCGCGAACGGGCCATGTACGCCCCGTCCGACGACGAGCGCTTCAAGGTCTACATCGTCGACGAGGCGCACATGCTCACCCGGGAGGCGTGGAACGCGCTCCTGAAGGTCCTGGAGGAGCCGCCGCCCCGGGTGATCTTCGCCTTCGCCACCACCGAGCCGCACAAGATCCAGCAGACGGCCCCGCCCGTCCTCTCCCGGTGCCAGCGCTTCGACTTCCGCCGGGTCGGCGTGAGCGACATCCTCTCCCGCCTGGAGACGGTGCTCGACCGCGAGGGCGTCGAGGCCGAGGAGGGAGCGCTCCTGCCCCTGGCCCGGCGTGCGGAGGGCGGGGTGAGGGACGCCCTCTCGCTGCTGGACCAGGTCCTCTCCTTCACCTCGGATCGGGTGGGTTCCGAGGACGTCCGCCGCATGCTGGGGCTGGTCGACGAGGAGCGGTACCTGGAGCTCTTCGACCTCATGGCCCGGGGCGACCGCTCCGGGGTCTTCCCCTTCGTGCAGGAGCTGGTGGACGAGGGCTACGACCTGGGCGAGTTCCTCCGGGGGCTGGGCGACAGCCTGCGGACGATGCTCGTCCTCCGGTCGGACCCGGAGGCGGAGTCGCTGGAGCTCCTCCCCCGGTCCCGGGAGCGCTTCGCGGAGATGGCGTCCCGCTTCGCCGAGTCGGACCTGGTCCGGCTCCTGGTGGCCGTCTCGGACTTCGAGGCGTCGCGCCGCTTCCAGCGGAGCTCCCACCAGCGGGTGCAGATCGAGGTGCTGCTCCTCCGGCTCGTGGGCATGGACTCGGCCGTGGAGCTGGAGGACCTGCTGGCCGCCGTGGGGGGCGACGTGCCGGAGGAGGGACGCCGCCGACCCGGGCCCGGGGACGGAGGTGGCGCCCCCCCGGCCGGGGGAGACGGCGGCGGACCGGGACAGGGCCCGGGAGGCTCCGGGCGGCGCTCGGGAGGCGGGGAGGCAGCCGCCGCCCCGACCCGCACCGGCGAGTCCGCCTCTCCCGGCGAGGGGGACGGCGAGGACCCGGCGGCCGCGACGGAGTCCGGCGGCTCCTCGACGACGGCCACGGCCCCCGCGGAGGGCGGCGGGGACCTGAAGTCGGTGTGGCGGTCGGCCCTGTCGAACGCCGAGGTACCGGGCGGCGCCCGGATGGCCCTCCGCGGAGCCACCGTGGCCGGCCGGTCCGGGGACACGCTGCGGCTCGACGTGCCCGACGGCCTGGCGGACGACCTGAAGGAGTTCTTCTCGGACCGTCGCCGGAGCGCGTCGCTCCGCCAGGAGCTGGCGGACCGCATCGGGGTCTCCGCCGACGACCTGGTCATCGGCGTCAACCGGTCCGGAGACGACGGCCGGCTGACGGCGGAGCAGGTGCGGGAACAGAAGACGGAGCGGATCGTGGACATGGACCCGCGCCTTCAGGAAGCGGTAGAAAAACTCGACCTCAGACTCCAGGAATGAAGAGGAACGTGACGGCATGAAGAACTTCCAGCAGATGATGCAGATGGGCCAGAAGATGCAGGCCCGCATGAAGGAGATGCGGGAGAAGCTGGCCGATCTCGAGGTCACGGCTCGCTCCGGCGGGGGCATGGTGGAGGTCACCGCCAACGGCGAGGGCGAGATCACCGACATCCAGCTCGACCCCGAGGTCGTCGACCCGGAGGACGTGGAGATGCTCGAGGATCTCATCCTCTCCGCGGTCTCTGAGGCCCAGCGCCGTGCGGACGAGAAGCGCGAGGAGGCCATGAAGGAAGCCACCGGCGGCCTCCCCATGGACGGGCTGGACGACCTGGGCGGCCTCTCGGGCCTCCTCGGGTGAGGACGGGCCCGACCCCGCCTCCCCCCCGGCGGCGACCGACCCGCCGCTGAGCCCGAGCCCGAACCGACCCAGCCGCACGGCACCGGAACGAGATGTCCGCCATCGACGACCTGATGCAGGAATTCGGGCGTCTTCCCGGCATCGGGAAGAAGACGGCCCGTCGCCTGACGTACTACCTGCTCAAGCAGCCTCCCGGCGACGTGCGCCAGCTCGCCGGAGCCGTGGAGCGGGTGGCCGACGAGGTGGAGGCCTGCTCCAACTGCGGGAACCTGAGCGACGAGGACCCGTGCGGGTACTGTCGTGACGATCGGCGCGATCCATCCGTCGTATGTGTGGTGGAGGAGGCGTCGGACATCGCGGCCATCGAGAAGTCGGGCCACTACGACGGCCTGTATCACGTCCTGGGCGGCCGGCTCTCGCCGCTGGACGGGGTGGGGCCGGACGACCTGAACGTGGCCGGGCTCGCCGAGCGCCTGCGGGACGAGGTGGAGGAGATGATCATCGCCACCAACCCGAGCGTGGAGGGGGAGGCCACCGCCACGTATCTTCAGAAGCTCGTCGACCAGATCGACGAGGAGATCCAGATCACGCGCCTCGCGCGCGGTCTCCCCGTCGGCGGGGACCTGGAGTACGCCGACGGCGTGACGATCGCAGAAGCCTTTTCCGGGCGACGAGAGATGTAGATGGCATCCAAGATCGTGCGAATGATTCCCGGTTCGACGGATTCGGACGAGGGAGAGTCCACCGACGGGTGGACGGTCCTCAAGTACGCCGGCCTGGCCGCCCTGGGCGCCGCGGCCGTCGGGGCGGTGGGCGTGTGGCTCGCCCGCGACCAGATGTCCCGGCATCGGCGCGACCTCTTCAGTCCCCACCCCCTCCGCCGTCTCGCGGCGCTGGGCTACCTCCGCACCGAGCCCTCGGTGGACAACGTCCTCCTCCTCCGGGACTACCTGGCCTGGGAGGACCAGCCCCTTCTCCAGAAGCGGGCGTCGACGGTCCTGGACGAGATGGAGGAAGCCCTGCGAGACGAGAGCGAGGGCGTGGGGGAGAGCGCGTAGCGGCGTCCTCTCCGCGACCTCTCGGAGGCGGGGGCGCCTCCGACGTGCCCGACCGAGCCGGGTGAGCCCATGCGGGTGAATCTTCCCAACACGATCACCGTCGTGCGGATCGCCCTGGCTCCGCTGGTCCCCCTGCTCATGTTCCAGGAGAGCGCTCTGCTCCGCCTGGCCGCCTTCGGCGTCTTCACCGTCGCCGCCCTCTCCGACCTCTGGGACGGCTACCTGGCCCGGTCCCGCGGCGAGACGACGGACTTCGGCAAGGTCGCCGATCCCATCGCCGACAAGCTCCTGCTGGCCGTGGTGCTCGTGCCCGTCTGGTGGATCACCACGCGGCACGCGGGCCTGGGGGGACTGCCGCTCTTCGGCGGGGTGCCGCTGTGGGTCGTCGTCGTCCTCCTCGGGCGGGAGGTCCTGATCACGGGGGTCCGGGTGTTCGCCGCGCGCCGCGGCGTGGTGCTGGCGGCGGCGCAGGTGGGCAAGCACAAGGCCTTCACGCAGAGCCTCTTCCTGGGAGGGGGCATCATGTGGGTGGCCTACCGGACGGCGGTCCTGGAGGAGGGATGGACCGGCGGATTCTGGGCCTTCTGGGACCGGTTCCACGCCTGGTGGGTCGTCACGTTCCTCGTGGTCTCCGTCCTCCTCACGGTCTACTCGATGATCGTGTATCTGCTCTCCTTCCGGAGCGAGTGGCCCTTCGCCGACGAGGCGGGCGCGGGCCGCGAGGAGGACCGGACCGCCGAGGAGACGGTCTCTTGAGCGGCGGCCCCGTCGACGACGCCGGCGGTGAGGCGGGCCGGGACCTCGCCGGGCGGGCGCTGGAGCTGCTCCGCCGACGCGGGGAGACGCTGGCCGTGGCGGAGAGCTGCACCGGCGGCCTCCTGGGGGGAGCGCTGACGGCGGTGCCCGGCTCCTCGGACGTGTTCTGGGGCGGCGTGATCGCCTACGCGGACGAGGCCAAGCGCCGTCTGCTCGGCGTGGAGGGCGACGTCCTCGCCCGGACGGGGGCCGTCTCCGAGACCACGGCCCTGGCCATGGCCCGGGGCATGCAGGAGCGGTCCGGCGTCGACCGGGCCGTCTCGGTCACCGGGATCGCCGGTCCCGGCGGGGGCACGCCGGAGAAGCCCGTGGGCACGGTGTGGATCGGCCTGGCCGGGCCGGGCGGGGTGCGCTCCGAGCTCCTGGAGCTCGCGGGCGACCGGGCCGAGATCCGACGCCAGACGGTGCATCGGGCGCTGACTCTCCTGGTCGAGCGGGTCGGGTCCGGGGAGCGCCGCGATGGCTGAGCCCCGTCCCGTGCCGGGCCACGGCGCGCCGGCGGGGCCGAACGCGCAGCGCCCTCCCGGTGTACGCGGCACACCGCGAGAGCCGGAACCGCCCCGACCACACCGGGAGCGCTGCCGCCGTTCCCGCGACGAGACTACGCCCGGAGGAGAGCATGAACGGAGACACGCCCGAGGAGGATCCCCCGGTGGACGAGGAGAAGGCCGAGGCCCGCACGTCGGAGGGAGAGCCGCAGCCCGGCGACCCCGGAGAGGAAGCCGGGGAGCGGGAGGGCGCGGAATCCGGCGACGGGCAGGAGCTCCCGGAACAGATTCGCGAGCAGCTCGAGGAGCTGGAGGAGCTCCGCGACAAGCATCTCCGGCTGGCCGCTGAGTTCGACAACTACCGGAAGCGGACGCGTCGGGAGATCTCGAGCCAGCAGGAGCGGGCCAAGGCCGAGCTCGCCGGGCGCCTCCTCGACGTCCTGGATGACCTCCGCCGCTTCAACGACGCGGCCCAGGGGCAGGAGACCGACGTCGGCTCCCTGCGAGAGGGCATGGAGCTGGTGGAGCAGAAGCTCCGGAAGGAGCTCGGCGACGCCGGGCTCGAACGAATCGAGGCGGCGGGCGAGAAGTTCGACCCGAAGCAGCACGAGGCGCTGACGACCACCCCCGTGGAGGACCCGGAGCGGGACGGCTATATCTCGCAGGTCCTGGTGGAGGGCTACACCTTCGGCGACCAGCTCCTGCGTCCGGCCCGCGTGGAGGTCATGAAGCACCGTGAGCCGGAGGGCGGAGAGGGCGCCGGCGGGGACGGTGACAACGAGCAGGGCTGATGCCCCGCACGACCAGGGACTATTACGACATCCTGGGCGTCTCCGAGGACGCCTCCCAGGACGAGATCAAGAAGGCGTACCGGAAGCTCGCGAAGAAGTACCACCCCGACCGCAATCCGGACGCCCCCGACGCCGAGGAGCGCTTCAAGGAGATCTCCGAGGCGCACCGCGTCCTCTCCGACCCCGAGCAGCGCGAGCAGTACGATCGCATGCGTCAGTACGGGGGCTTCCCCGGCGGCGCCGGCGGATTCGGCGGCTCCGGAGCCGGACGCGGCGGACGGGGTCCCGGGGGAGCCGCCGGCGGAGGTGCCGGGTTCAGCTTCGAGGACCTCGGCGACATGGGGGGCTTCGGAGACATCTTCAGCTCCATCTTCGGCGGCGGCCGCTCGCGCCGGGGCCGGAGGACGGCCGGCGCCAGGAGCCGGGCGCAGCAGGGCGACCCGGGTCGCCGGAAGCGGCGTCCCGTGGAGCGCACCGTCGAGATCCCGCTGCGCGTGGCCGCCCGCGGAGGCTCGGTGACCGTGAACGTGCCCATCACCGAGGGCTGCGCCGCGTGCGGGGGCAGCGGCGCGGCCCCCGGCGCGGACCTCCGGACCTGTCAGCGCTGCGAGGGCCGGGGCACCGTGACCTTCGGCCAGGGCGGGTTCTCCGTGAGCCGCCCCTGTCCCGAGTGTCTCGGGGAGGGGAGGATCCCCTCCGAGCCCTGTCCGTCCTGCGGCGGCCGCGGCGAGGTCCGCCAGCGCCGGACGCTGAACGTGAAGATCCCGGCCGGCGTGGAGTCCGGGGACCGCATGCGGCTCTCCGGCAGCGGGCGGCGCGACTCCGGCGGCAACGTGATCATCGAGCTCCAGGTCCGGAACGACCCCTTCTTCACCCGCAGGGGTCTGGACCTGGTGTGCGAGGTCCCTCTCAACGTGGCCCAGGCCGTGCTCGGCTCCCGGATCCGCGTCCGGACGGTGGACCACCAGAAGGTGGAGATGAAGATCCCGCCGGGCACCGAGAGCGGGACGACCTTCCGGATCCCGGACCAGGGCGTCCGCAAGGGGGCCCGGACGGGAGATCAGCTGGTGAAGGTGAAGATCGAGGTCCCGGAGGAGCTCTCCGAGGAGGGGCGGGAGGCCTTCGAGGAGTTCGCCGAGGCCGAGGGGCTCCGCCACTAGCGAGTGCAGGACCGGACGCCCCGGCGGCCTACTCCCAGATCACCCCGCCGCCGAGCACCACGTCGTCCCGGTAGAGCACGGCGCTCTGCCCCGGCGTCACCGCCCGCTGGGCCGTCCGGAGCTCCAGCGCGAACTCCCCGTCCCCGCGCTCCGTGACCCGCCCGTCCACGACCGGCGCGCCGTGGCGCACCCGCACCCCCACCCGCTCGCCGGGCTCCGGCGGGTCCGGGACGAGCCAGTTGGCGTCGCCGGCACGCAGCGTGGCCGAGTCCAGGGCCTCCTCCGGGCCGATGGTCACGGTCCGCGTCCCGGGCTCGATGTCCAGGACGTACATGGGCTCGTCGAAGCCGCCGGGGAGCCCCTTCCGCTGGCCGACGGTGAAGTGCGCGTATCCGTCGTGGCGCCCCACCTCCGTCCCGTCCCGCAGACGGAAGGGACCGGAGCTCAGGGAGGGATGGTCCTCGCCCAGGTACGTGCGGAGCACCCCGGCGTAATCGTTGTCCGGCACGAAGCAGATCTCGTAGGACTCGGGCTTCTCGGCGTTCTCGAGGCCGAGCTCGCGTGCGATCTCCCGCACGCGGGGCTTCTCGGTCTCGCCGATGGGCAGGTGGAGGCGGCCCAGGACCTCCCGGGGGATCCCCCACAGGAAGTAGGTCTGGTCCTTGTGGTCGTCCTCGGCGCGGCACAGGACCGGGGTCCCGCCGCGGTGCCGGATCCTGGCGTAGTGCCCCGTGGCCAGGCCGTCGCATCCGAGACGGTCGGCGCGGTGCACCAGGTCCCGGAACTTCGTGAAGCTGTTGCACCGGACACAGGGGATGGGAGTGCGGCCCTCGGCGTACTCCGCCACGAAGTTGTCGATGACGTCCCGGGCGAAGTCCTCCTCCACGTCGTAGACCATGTGGGGAAAGCCGAGGCGGCTGGCCACCGACCGGGCGTCGGCGATGCCCTCCAGGCCGCAGCAGGTGTTGGAGGGGCCGTCCACCTCGCTGTAGCAGAAGGTCTTCATGGTGGCCCCCACCACGTCGTGGCCGGAGCGGTGCAGGAGGGCCGCCGCCACGCTGCTGTCCACCCCGCCGGACATGGCCACCAGGACCCGACCGGACTCCGCCCGCGAGGCCCGATCGACGTCCGCCGCCGGGGCGCCGGTCACGCTCCGTCCCCCGCGTCCGAGGTGCCGAGGGCCGCTCCCCCCGCTGCCCCGGCGACCGAGGCCCCGCGGAGACGGCGCACGACGCGGACGACGGCGTCGCCGGCGGCACGGACCTGCTCGCCGGTGGTGGAGGGGCCGAAGCTGATCCGGATCGTGCCGGTCTCGTCCGGGGGCGGCTCGCCCAGGGCCTCCAGCACGTGGGAGGGCTCCACGGCGCCGCTGCTGCAGGCCGATCCGCTGGAGACGGCGACGCCCTCCATGTCCAGGGAGACGAGCAGCTCCGCCTGGTCGCAGCCCGGCACGCCGACGTTGAGCAGGTGGGGGAGCCGCTCGGGCGCACCGCCCCCACGCACCCGGAGACCGTCGAGCCGGTCGCGCAGGCTCCCCTCGAGCTTTCGGCGCCAGCGAGACCAGGTCCCGGCACGATCGGCCCGCTCCTCCACGGCGAGGCGGGCCGCCTCGGCGAACCCCACCGCCGCCACCGGGTTCTGGGTCCCCGGCCAGGCGCCCTTCTCCTGCTCGCCGCCGTAGAAGAGCGGCTCGATCTCGACGTCCTGGTCCACCACGAGGAGACCGATCCCGACGGGGCCGCCGAGCTTGTGGGCGGTGGCCGTGAGCAGGTCGGCCGGGACGTCCTCCAGGGAGACCGGGACCTTGCCGAGGGCCTGGACGGCGTCCGTGTGGAACAGGGCCCCGTGGGCGTGAGCCGCCTCGCAGGCCTCCTTCACGGGCTGGACGGTGCCGATCTCGTTGTTGGCCCACATCACGGAGACGAGCGTGGGCCGGCGGTCGTCGCCCCGCTCCAGCTCCCGCTCCAGCGCGTCCAGGTCGAGGCGTCCGTCGGCATCCACCGGGAGGTGGGTGACGTCCGCGCCCTCGCTCCCGGCGCGGGCCGCCGCCTGCAGCACGGCCCGGTGCTCGATCTCCGAGACCAGGAGGCGCGGGCTCGAGCCGGCGTGAGCCCGGGCGAATCCCAGCACCGCCAGGTTGTCGGACGCCGTACCGCCGCCGGTGAATCGGAGCCGGGAGCGGGGAGCGCCCAGGAGCCCGGACAGTGTTCGCCGGGCGCTCTCCAGGTGGTCGTCCGCGGCCCGCCCGAAGGCGTGGGTGCTGGCGGCGTTGTAGTCCGCCTGGCCGCGGGCGGAGGCCATGGAGGCCCACACCTCGTCCCGGATCGGCGCGGTGGCGGCGTGGTCGAGGTAGATGTTCTCCATGACACTGCGATCATATCCGGCGCGTGCGGGCGAGTTCCAGGCCGACTTTTCCGGCATCACTTCGCCGCCTATCTTGACGGTGCGCCCGGCCCGGTCGGATGGAGCTCCATGGGCCGGCCGGGCGAGTCGCAGCTCCGGGGCCGGAGCGCCCCGATCAGACGATCGTTGAAGCAGCAGGAGGAGGATGGAAGGGAAGTCCGCCGCGTCCCCCTCGCTCCCCGCCGATGCACCGGCCGTCTTCCGCGCCACCGTTCACGGCCTGGCCTTCGCCGACCGCAGCCGACACCTGGATCGCGTCGACACCGGCGCGCGGCTGCTCCTGATTCCCGATCCCCCGGGTGCCCGCCTGGAGCAGGTGTGGGTTCACCTGCCGGGCCGGGACCCGGACCCCGTGGGCCATCTCCCGGACGAGATCGGACGATGGCTCGCCCCCTGGATGCGGGACGGGGGACGCGCGAGGGCCCGGGCGCTCAGGGTCGGTGACGAGGAGATCCCCAGCTGGAAGCGGCTGCTGGTGGAGGTGACCTGCGAGGGCCGTCCGCCGCGCGACTGAGAAAGGCGATCAGAAATCCCGGTGAGGCGCGTTACGAGCGCCGCGGCGGGCCTCACATCGTCGGCACGCCCAGCTCGACGGGGTCGTCCACACGAACGGTCTCCTCCGTCCAGAACGGCTCCCCGTACGGCCGGCGGATCAGGGACCCGTAGTGCCGGAGCTCCGTTTCCACGCGGTCGTAGAGCGGTCGGCCCGTGGGATGGATCTCGCCCGCCCGCTCCACGTCGTCGAACTGCGACCCGTAGCAGCGGACCGCCTCCATCTTCCGGTCGAACTGCTCGGTGACGTCCACGACGAACGTGGGCTTCACCGGGTCTTCCCGGTAGGCCAGGGCGTAGGCGACTTTCTCCGGACGGTGGGCCTCTCCCTCGCCGTACTTCGCCAGCCCGGCCAGGTAGCAGGCGTCCCGGGCCAGTTCCGAGCCGATCCGATGGTCGGGATGACGTCCGCGTTTCCAGGGAAGGAGGACGACCCGCGGACGGAAGCGGCGCAGCAGGGCGACCAGCCGCCGCCGGCTCTCGTCGTCGTTCCGGAGGCCGGCGTCCGGGAATTCCGCGTTGGCCCGCACGGTGAGCCCCATGGCGCGGGCCGCCCGCCGCGCCTCCTCGCGCCGGCGCTCGGCGCTTCCCCGCGTGCCGGTCTCCCCGCGGGTGAGGTCCAGGACGCCGGCCCGGTGGCCGCGGTCGACGGCCCGGACGAGGGTGCCCCCGCACAGCAGCTCGGCGTCGTCGCGGTGAGGCATCACCGCCAGGAGGTCCACGGGCCGCGGCTCGTGGGCGGGCTCCGCGGGGCCGCTCTCCGTCTCGGGACTCATCGTCTCCTCACGTCGGGCTCTCGGGTCTCGTCGGGTGGGGGGGCGACTGCCGGCGGGCCGGTCTACTCGTAGCGCAGGGCGTCCACCGGGTCCAGGCGCGCGGCTCGGGAGGCAGGGTACAGGCCGAAGCCCACGCCGGTCAACGCGGCCACGCCCAGCGCGGCGACCACGGCCCACGCCGGCACGCTGGCCGGGATCGGAGTCCACCGCGTCACGGCTGCCACGATGCCCCCGCCGAGCAGCAGCCCGACCCCGCCGCCGATCAGCGTGAGGGTCGAGGCCTCCACCAGGAACTGCCAGAGCACGTCCCGGCGCCGGGCGCCCAGGGCCTTGCGGAGCCCGATCTCCCGGGTCCGCTCGGTGACCGAGATCATCATGATCCCCACCACCCCGACGCCGCCCACCAGCAGCCCCACGCTGGACAGCGCCACCATCACGGTGAAGAGGACGGAGGTCAGGTCGTTCCAGATGCTGAGCACCTCGTCCTGGGTGATGAGAGCGAAGTTGTCGTCCTGTCCGGGCCGGAGGCCTCGGAGCTGGCGCATCTTGCCCCGGACGCGGTCGATCGCCACGGGAAGGGCAGTGGAGTCCTCGGGGCGCACGACGATGAACACCAGGCGCTCCCAGACGTCGAGGTACCTCCACGCGGCGTAGAAAGGCACGTACGTGAAGTGCGACGCCAGCCCGGCGAACAGGTTCGCCGGCGGCCGGTACGTGCCGATCACCTCGAAGGGGCTGCCGGCCTCGCTCCCGCCGTCCGCCGCGGAGCCCCGGCCGCCGGAGATCCTCAGGCGCTGGCTCAGCGGGTCCAGGCCTCCGAACAGGTCCTCCGCCACGGCGGAATCCACCAGCGCCACCGGCCGGCCGCGACGCGCCTCGGACCGGGTGAAGGAGCGCCCGCCGGTGACCGTACCCCCGTTGAACTCGAGCCAGCTCGAGGCCACGGCCTGCAGCTGTACGTCGACCTGCCGACCCCCGGCTCTCGCCGAGTAGCCCGCGCCGGACAGGTCCGCCAGGGGCGCGGCCTCCTCGATTCCGTCCAGCTGATCGATCTCCTCCGCCCATCCGGGTCGGATGGGCGGGTTGGACATGAACTCGGACTCCTCCTCCTCGAGTCCGGTCTGTACGCCACCACCGCCGGCCGGGGCGTGGCTCACGTAGAACGTGTTGACGCCCTGGGCGGAGATGAGCTCCTCGAAGCTGTCGTCCACGCCCCGGATGACGGCGGCCATCACCATGACCACCAGGACGCCGATGGCCACGCCGAGGATCGTGAGCCCGCTCCGGACCTTGTTGGCCCGCAGGGACTCCAGCGCGATCCGGACGCCCTCGCGGAGGGCGGTCAGCGGCCGCATCGGCTACTCCGACCGCAGCGCGTCGATGGGGTCCAGGCGGGCGGCACGCCGGGCCGGGTAGAGACCGGACAGCAGCCCGACGCCGGTGCCCAGCGCCACGGCCAGCGCCAGGGACCAGCCCGGCACGTGGGCGGGCAACGGCGTGGCGGCCTCCACGGCCCGGGCCAGGCCCACGCCGGCCCCGATGCCCAGGAGGGCTCCGACTCCGGCCAGCGTGGCCGACTCGGCCAGGAACTGGAGCGTGATGTCCCGCTGGCGGGCGCCGAGGGCCTTCCGGAGGCCGATCTCCTGCGTCCGCTGGGCCACCGAGACGAGCATGATGTTCATGATCACGATGCCTCCCACCACCAGGGAGATGGACACCAGCCCCGGCAGCGCGGTGAGGAGGATCGTGTTGATCTGGTCCCAGGCGCTCAGGAGGTCGCTGGAGGTCTGGAGGTGGAAGTCGTTCGGCTCCGACGGTCGCAGGCGCCGGTCGGCCCGCAGCGCCCCCTCCACGCGGGACATCAGGTCGTCCATGGCGGCGCTGCTCTCCGCCTGCACGTGGATCTCGTCCACCCGGTTCCGTTCCCGGGAGAGGGTCTCGTTGTAGGTCCGGAACGGCATCAGCACCGCGGCGTCCAGGACGTTGCCCAGGAGCCCTCCCTGCCGCTCGAAGACCCCGACCACGCGGTACCGCTGTCCTCCGAGCCGGACGGGCTTCCCCAGGGGATCGCCGGCCGGGAAGAGACGCTCTTCCAGGGCCGCGCCGATGACGACGCCCCGCAGCCCCCGCTGGTAGTCCAGGGGCGAGAGCCCGCGCCCGCTGGCGATCTCCCACCCCTGGATCTCGGCGTAGCCCGCCGAGCCGCCGATGGCCCGAATGTTGGCGCGGCGCCGGTCCTCGTACCGGATGTCCGAGAGCCGACGGTCGGCTCCGAAGGCCACCGCGGACGCGCCGGGGGCCGCGCTCCGCACGACCCCGACGTCCTGCAGGTCCAGGTAGGGGCTCCGGGCCCAGCGCCTCCGCTCCGTGTCGGAGGCGGGGCCCGTCTGCACCTGGGGGCGGCGGACGACGGTGAAGGTGTTCACGCCGAAGATGGAGCCCGCCAGGTCCTCCTCCACGTACCGGTTCATTCCCTCCACCATGGTGATCACGGCGATCAGGAAGGTGATGCCGATGATCACGCCCAGCAGGGAGAAGAAGGACTTGAGCTTGTGGGCCCAGATCTGTGAGAGGGCCAGCCGGACGCCGTCCAGGAAGCTCACGCGTGCCCCGCTTCAGCTCCCGTTCCGGGAGGTGTCACTGCCGGTGCTGCCGTCCCCGTTCCCGTTTCCGTCGGCCGTCTCTCCGGTCCGCCGCACGCGGCTGCCGGGCTCCAGCTGGCGGATGGCCTCGTAGGGGCCGGACACCACCGTGTCGTCCTCGGAGAGTCCCGACTCCACCTCGAAGTGGCTCTCTCCCGCCACGCCCACGTCTATGGGCCGGAAGACCACCGAGTCGCCGCGGACCACGAAGACCCCCTCGACGCCCTCGCCGGACTGCCGGGCCCCGGCCGGGATCTCCGCGTCCGGCCCGAGGTCCAGCTGCTCCCGGGTGCGGAGCGTGAGAGCGATGATGGGAATGGCCAGGGCGTCCTCGCGCACGGCGGTGATGATGTCGCCGGTGGCCGACAGGTCCGGCCGGATGCCGGCGGGAGGATCCCGGAGGGCCACGCGGACCTCGAAGTCCACGGCCTGGTCGCCGCCCCCGGCCTGGCCACGGGCCCCCTGGACCGACGAGTTGCTGATCTTCCGCACGCGACCCGCGATCGTGCCGTCCGGGAAGGCGTCGACCTCCACCGAGGCCGAGTCGCCCACCGAGACCCGGGGGATGTCGGTCTCGTCCACCTCGAGGACGGCCTCCATGTCCCCCAGGTCCGAGATCGTGAGGAGGAGGCTGCCGGGGTTGTTCATGGTACCCACGACGGCGGTCTCCCCCACGTCCACGTTGAGCCGCGTCACCCGTCCGGTCATCGGCGCGCGGATCGTCGTCTTCTCCAGGCGGTCCCGGGCCTCGTTGAGCGCCGCCCGGGCCTGCTCCACGGCGTGCTGGGCCGCGTTCCACTCCGCCCGTGCGAGCTCGGCGTCGGTCTCGGCCGCCTCCGCCTCGTCCTCCGTGACGTAGTTCTCGCCGGCGTCCCGAAGCTTCCGGGTCCGCTCCCAGGCGCGGCTGGCCCGCCGGTACGCCGCCTCCGCCCGCGCCTCCCGGGCCTCGGCCTCGGCGACGGCGGCCTCGGCCTTCCGGACGGCGGCGCGGTACTGCGTGGGGTCGATCCGGAGCAGGAGGTCGCCCTCCTCCACCTCCTGTCCCTCCTCCACGGGGAGCTCGACGATGCGTCCCGCGATGTCGGCGCTGATCTCCACCGCCCGGCGGGCCTCCACGTGTCCCGTGGCGGTGACGCGCGAGACCAGGTCCCGCCGGCCCACCTCCTCGGTGCGGACGTCCACCCGCTCCCCGCGCGGCTGACGGATGGCCATGTAGGCCATCACGCCCAGGAGCGCCGCGACGCCGATGCCGATCAGGACTTTCTTCCTCGTGGTCATGCTTTCGGAGGAGTTGAACCGAGAAGGGGCGACGGAGCGGGGCCGGAGGGGGTCACGCCGGCGTCGGCGCCATGCCGCCCATCACGGCCCCCAGCGCCACGTAGACGACGTAGATGACGATCATCACGGAGACGGCGGAGCCCGGGGACCGGTTGTCGTACAGGCGGCTCACTGCCACGCCCATGATTCCGGCGCCGGCCAGGCCGAAGACGTTCAGGCCGCGCAGGAGCCGGAAGGCGAAGGTGCCGGTCTCCAGGGCGGGGAACAGGAGGTGGAGCGACAGCGTCGTCTGCACGTCCCCGGTGGAGAGGATCAGGGGCAGCGTGACGAGGGTGCCCACGGTGGGCACGAGCATCATGTGAGCCGTGGCGGAGAACAGCTGCCGGTAGGTCGAGCGTCCTCCGAGCACCAGGGTGAAGACCAGGTGCGCCACGCCGGCCACCACGGCGGCTCCGAAGAAGGGGCCGACCACGGCGGCGACGATCCGGAACCAGCTCATCCACCCGGTCATCTGCTCCATCTGCTCCGGGTCCGCCCCCTCCGGGGCCTGCTGCATCATGGCCTCCCGGAGCAGATCCTCCGGAATGAGGAGGGTGTAGGCCACGCTGAGGGCCACCACCAGGAGCATGGCGTCCAGCCAGACCGGGTTCTCCCGCAGCCGGTCGAAGAGCTCGCCGGGCGAGACGAAGACCTGCACCGCGCGCTTCGACAGCCCCGGCAGGTCGGACTCCCCCTCGCCGCGGTCGGCTCCGGAGGAGGCAGACGCGGGCGGCCGGTCGTCGGGACTCGGACTCATGCGGTCGACTCCTCGATGGTCACGGCTGATTCGTCGGCTCGTCCCCGAGCGCGTCTCCGCCTGCGGACGGACCGTTCCCGGCCGTCCGGACGGCGACCCAGTCGTCGGCCGGGATCTCCACGCGGAGGATCCGCCCCTCCGGGCCGCGCCACACGAGACGGCGTTCCTCCCCCACGGTGATCTCCCAGCGGGTGGCCGGCCGGCGCCCGCCGCCGGCCCGGACCGTGTCCGCCCGCTGGCTCCCGATCCGGATCCGGCGCTCCACCCCTTCCATGGGCAGCAGGGCGGTCAGACGCTGCTCGTCGGCCCGCTGACGGAAGAGGAAGTGGTGGAAATGTACGAAGCCGGAGGGGAGGATCACGAGTCCCGACGGGACCAGGAACTCCTTCCAGCGCTCGCCCTCGGCCGCCCGGGTCCGCAGCCGGAAGCGCTGGCCGCTCCGGACGCCGACGAGGCTCAGGTCGTCTCCCCGCTGGACCTGGAGCTCGAAGAGCACGGGTTCGTGCTCCTCGTCGGTCTGGAGGCGCGCCTCCACGATGCGATCCGAGAGGAGCGCCGTGTCCCGACCCGTGGTCAGGCGAGCCACCGACCGGAGGGAGGACGCCTCCCGGCGGATGGCGAACACCTCGGTCCCCACGCTCTGACCCGCCCGGGTGATGCGGAAGCGGCCGCTGTCCACCTGGCGACCGCCCTGGGCATGGAGGGGAGTCGCGACCCCGGTGATCGCCACCATCACGGCCAGCGCCTGGAGGAGCGCCGGTCGGACCGGCCTCACGACTCGCTCCCGTCCGCCAGGACCCGATCGCCGATGAACTCCACCAGGTACCGGAACGTCCGGCGGCCCTTCTCGGCCGTGGCCAGGGAGGGAGTTCCCACGACGCCGGGGCTCCCCCGCTCCGGCACCGGCTCCTCTCCCACCACGCGTCTCCCCTGGTCCGACGGGTCCAGCGGAGCGTCGGCGATCTCGTCCCTGCGGACCAGGTCGGGGGCCAGGTGGAGCATCAGCGACGTCTCCAGCTCGCCGCCGTGCTGCTCGCCGGTTCTTCCCTCCAGGAAGTCGCCGAGGTCCACGGAATGGATGTCCACGGACCGAACCCGGGAGCGCTCGCTCACCACCGTGGCCATGGCGGCGATGTGGGGGCCGTAGCCGTGGGACGTGAGGAGGATGAACTCGTCCACCCCCTGGGTCTCCCAGACCCCCACGAGGTCGTTGAGGCCCCGGTGCAGCGTCTTGCGCCCGATGGACGACGTCCCCGCGTACTCCTGCTCCACCCGGGAGACCACCCCGTAGGGGAGCGTCGGGGCCACCAGCACCCCGTGCCTGGCGGAGAGGGCGTCCGCCAGCCGGGTGACGACGATCGAGTCCGTGGCCAGGGGGAGATGGGGGCCGTGCTGCAGGGTCGAGCCGATGGGAAGGAGCAGCCGGGCGTCGCCCCGGAGATGCGAGGCGACCTCGGTCCACGGGAGCTCGTCCAGACGAACGGCCCCCTGCGTTCCCGACGATTCGGCTACGGTCATCCTCCCGGCAGACTGGCGGCGAACGCGCCCCCTCGCAACCGCCGCGACCGCGTGCCGGCCGTCCATGCGCCGGGGCGCGGACGGGTCGGGAGCGGGGGCGGAGGGAAGCATGTGGCGGAGCGCTGAAGATAGCGCCCCCGCGCCGGGTCCGGAACCCGGTCTCCGCCAGCGGCCGTGGTGCCGGGCCACGAACGCGGCGACCGTTGAGGGTCGCCTGACCGGTGGCGACACCGTGGGGCATGAGCAAGCTCGAGACCGTCCAGGCGGCGGCGATCGTGGGGATCCGGGTCCACCGGGTCCGCGTGGAGGTGGCCATTCGCCGGGGCACGCCCTCGATCCAGGTCGTGGGCCTGGCGGCCAGCGCGGTGCGGGAGGGGCGGCAGCGGATCCGGGCCGCGGCGTCGCGGATCGGGGTTCCGGTGCCGGGCCTCGGCATCACCGTGAACCTGGCGCCGGCGGACATGCGGAAGGACGGGTCGGCCTTCGACCTGCCGATCACGGTGGGGATCCTCGCGGCCGACGGCGAGATTCCGCCCATGCGCCTCCGGCGCTACGCCCTGGTGGGCGAGCTAGGCCTGGACGGCAGCCTCCGTCCGATCCGGGGCGCACTTCCCGTGGCCCTACACTTCCAGGAGGCGGAGGACGTGGAGGGGCTGATCCTGCCGCGTGCGAACCTGGCGGAGACGAGGCCGGCGGACGGCACCGACGTGCGGGGCGCCGCGGGGCTGCGGGAGGTGGTGGACTTCCTGTGCGGCCGGGGCGATCTGCCCTCGGCCCGCGACCTGGAGCCGGCGGGCCAGGCTCCGGTGGAAGCGGAGGGAGACCTGGCGGACGTCCGCGGGCAGGCCCGGGCGAAGCGCGCCCTGGTCGTGGCCGCCGCCGGAGGGCACAACCTGCTGCTCCGGGGGGAGCCCGGAGCCGGAAAGACGATGCTCGCCCGCCGCCTGCCCGGTCTGCTCCCGGGGCTCTCGCCGGCGGAGGCGGTGGAGGCCACCGCCGTCCACAGCGTGGCCGGCCGGCTCTCCGACGGAAGGGACATCATCCGCCGCCCCCCGTTCCGGGCACCGCACCACACGGTGAGCGTGGCCGGCCTGGCCGGCGGGGGAGCGGTCCCCCGGCCGGGGGAGGTCTCCCTGGCCCACCGGGGCGTCCTGTTCCTGGACGAGATGCCCCTGTACTCCCGTCAGGCGCTCGAGGTGCTGCGGCAGCCTCTGGAGGAGCGGCGCATCACCGTGGTCCGCGCCCGCGCCACGGCGACGTTCCCCGCCGACTTCACCCTCGTCGCGGCGATGAATCCGTGTCCGTGCGGCTACGCCACGAGCCGGGACGACCGCTGCACCTGTCAGCCGCCCCAAGTGGCGCGCTACCTGCGCCGGGTGAGCGGACCTCTCCTGGACCGGATCGACCTGCAGGTGGAGGTCCCGGCGGTGGAGTGGGAGGAGCTCCGGGGCCGGCGGTCCGGTCCGACGACGACAGCCGCGCGGGCCAGGGTGCGGGAGGCCAGGGCACGGGCCGCCGCGCGACTCGTCGGCGTCCGCCGGAACGGCGGATCGGGGAGCACCCGGGAGGTCCGCCGGTCGACCAACGCGGAGATGAGCGCCGACGACGTGCGACGGCACTGCGCCCTGGGGCCGGAGCCCCGGGCCCTGGTCCGCCGTGGCGTGGAGAAGCACGGCCTCAGCGCCCGCGGCTACCACCGGCTGCTCAGGGTCGCACGGACCGTGGCGGACCTGGAGGGGGCGGAGGAGATCGCGGCGGCGCACGTGGCGGAGGCGCTCCAGTACCGCCTGCCGGCACGCCGCTGCGGGCCCTGACAGCCGGGCTTTCGGGCGCGCCTGCCGTCGGCTATCGTCGCGGCGCGGGCAGGGGTGCCGGGAGCGTTCCCGGCTGAGATCATACCCTCGCGGACCCCGGCCCCCTGGACGTGGAACTCGTCCCGGGGCAGGCCGTCGGACCGCGCGCACCTGATCCGGATAATGCCGGCGCAGGGAGTCCCCACCGGAACTCCGCCGGACTTCGAACGGAGTTCGGACACGCTCCTCGGCGCTCCTGCCGCCCCGTCGAACCTCTCTCACGTCAGCGAGGAGCGAAGCGTGTCCTTCACCGACTCTCTACTGTCGCGTCACCGTGGGCTCTGGGCTCGCCTGGTGGAGCACCCGTTCGTGCTCCGCACGCGGGACGGCGACATGCCACCGGAGATCTTCAACACCTGGCTCCGGCAGGATTACCTCTTCGTCCGGGAGGGGCGATCGTTTCTGGGCCTGCTCCTGGCGCGCAGTCCGGAGCGGCTGCGGGACCCGCTGGCCGACGCGCTGGCCGCCCTGGGCGAGGAGCTCGATCTCTTCCGGGACCGGGCGGCGGCCCTGGGTGTCGACCTGGAGGACGTACGCCCCGGTCTCGTGAATCACGCCTTCGTCCAGTATCTGAAGGCCACGGCCCACGGCGCCAGCTACGGGTCGGCGTTCACCGCCTACTGGACGGCGGAGAAGGCGTACCACGAATGCTGGAAGGTGGTCGAGCCGGGGCTCCCGGCGGATTCCCCTCGCCGACCGCTGGTGGAGAACTGGGCCGGAGACGAGTTCGCGGGCTTCGTGGGGTGGCTCGGATCCGAGCTGGACGCCCTGGCGGAACAGGCCTCCGCCGCCGAGAGGGAGGCCATGGAGGGGCACTTCGAGCGCACGGCCCGCTACGAGCTGGCCTTCTGGGAGATGGCGCTCGAGGGGCCCGGCTGGCCCGGGCTGGAGGGCTGATCACCTTTCTGGGGCCGGGGGGCGGCTCTGGGGCCGGGGGGCGGCGTCAGACCAGCGGGGCCTTCCGGGCCTCGCCCTCGGCCAGCTCCCGGGACCCGGTCTCCTCATCGGCGCCGGGCGGATCCTCGCCCCGGCCCAGCGCCAGGAAGTTCCGGAGGAGAGCGTGCCCGGCCTCGGTGAGCACGGCCTCGGGATGGAACTGGACGCCCCACACGGGGCGCTCCCGGTGCCGGAGGGCCATGACCTCGCCGGTCCGCACCGCCCGGGCCGTCACCTCCAGGGCGCCGGGGAGGCTCTCCTCCTCGACGACGAGGGAGTGATAGCGAACCCCGGCCAGGGGGCTCGGGAGGCCGGCGAAGAGGTCGACACCGGCGTGCTCCATCCGGCTCACCTTGCCGTGCATCGGCCGGTCGGCCCGCACGACCGCGGCTCCCAGCGCGTCGGCGATGCACTGGTGGCCGAGGCAGACACCGAGGATCGGGAGGGAGTCGCCGGCGGCCCGGACCAGGTCGTTGGCGATCCCGGCCTCGGACGGTGTGCAGGGGCCCGGCGAGACGACGAGGTGCGTGGGGTCCAGGGCCAGCACCTCCCCGGCCTCCGCCGCGTCGTTCCGGATCACCCTCACCTCCTCACCCAGCTCCCGGAGGTAGCGGGCGAGGTTGTAGACGAACGAGTCGTAGTTGTCGAGCAGAACGATCATGGGGCAGGCAGGCTGCGTCGGTGGACCGCCGACTGGCCGGGCGATTCCTCGACCTCCACCTCGAGGTCGTCGAGCCCGTCCAGCTCGCCGCGCTCCTCGATGGCGGCGACGATCCGATCCGCCAGGTGGGAGGCCAGCTCCTCGGCGGTGGTGTTCCGCACCGGCAGGTGCACGACGTCGGAGCTCGGGAAGCGGTACTCCCGCCCGCGGACCGCCACCTCGACCTCGTCCCGGCTCCGGCGTATCTCGAAGGCCGGGTTCTCCTCGGGCAGGAGGAGCCGATGGTCCAGCTCCGAGAGGAGGTCGGCCACCAGCTCACGGAGCCGTACGAAGTCGTACACGTAGGCGTTGCGGTTCAGGGTACCGCCCAGGGCCACCTGCACGCGGTAGTTGTGGCCGTGCAGGTGCTCGCACTCCGAACCGCCGTAGGTGATGAAGTGGGCGGCGCTGAAATACAGCGCCTCCTCACCCACGCGCACCCGATACGTCTCGTCCGTCTCCATCTCGTAGTGGCCTTCCATTTGCGTCCAACGTGCCGGACGGCGCCGCCCCCGTCCACTGCGGCTCGTCCGGCCTGGCGAAGAGCGTCGTGCCCGGAGGGAAATGCAAGGCGGAGGCCGGCGCACCGATGGCCGTCCGAATCGACTGTCAGCCGACGCTGTATAAGCAGGGGCCGATCAGCGACCAGAACGATCCGGAAGGCTGATCAGCCTTCCCGTCACCGGCCGGACGCCGGGCCGAGTCCGTCGACCGAACCACCGAAGGAAGGGGACCGTGCGGCTCTTCATCGCAATCAGCTTTCCCCAGAGTCTGCGCCAGCGAATGGTCGAGGCAACCGAACCGCTCCGGGAGCAGGGGTTTCCGGTGCGGTGGATCGACCCCGACCAGCTCCACCTCACGCTCAAGTTCCTGGGCGACGTCAAGCGGGAGCGACTCGACGACGTCCGGGGAGTCATGGACGAGGTGGGGTCGGACTTCCGCCCGTTCGAGGTGGGGTTCGAGCGCGTGGGGGCCTTCCCGTCGCTCCGGAGTCCCCGGGTCATCTGGCTCGGCGTCGAGGCCACCATGGAGATGCGGGCGGTGAAGCACGACCTGGAGCACGGTCTGGTGGACATGGGATTCGAGCGCGAGACCCGCGCGTTCCAACCTCACGTCACCCTGGCCCGGGCCGACCAGGACGCCGACGCGGGCGACTTCCGGAAGCTGGAATCGCTCTCCCGGGATGTGGAGATGGACGAGACGCACCGCGTGGCGCAGATCGACCTCATCCAGAGTCACCTGAGGTCGTCCGGAGCCGAGTACGAGCGCATTCACGGCTCGCGCCTCACGGCGGAGTGAAACCATGATTCGCGGCTGGCGGCTCACGATCGTGCTCCTCGTCGTTCTCGTGGGGGGCAGCTTCCTCGTTCCCGGTGCCGGCGGGTCCCCGGACGGCCTGGGCGTCCCGGCTCTCCTCTTTCCGGAGGGCGGGGCCGGCGCAGCGGCCGCCGGCGACGCGGCCGCCCGGGCCGAACGGCGTCTCGACGAGTTCCTCTCCGGGAACAGCCCGGGGGACTCCCTGGTGCTGGACGAGGAAGAGGTGGGGGCGGTCGTCCGCGAGCGACTCCGCGAGCGACTGCCGGCCGGCGTCTCGGACCTCCGGGTGGAGCTGCGCGGCCCCACGGCGGCCGTCTCCGCGAAGATCCGTTTCGGGGAGCTGGAGACGGGCGGACAGGCGTCCGGGAGGCTGAGCCAGTTCCTGGGCGACTCCGCGCGGGTCGAGCTGGAGCTGGAGCCCTCCGTGCCGACACCCGGCAGCGGGCGCTTCACGCTCCTGGGGCTCAGGGCCGGCGGCCTCACCCTGCCCTCGCGCGTTCTCCCCTTCATGCTCTCCCGGCTCGGGGTGCAGTCGCAGGGCGAGGAGCAGCCGGCCGTGACGTTTCCGATCCCCCGGGCGGTCGCCGCCATCGAGGTGGGAGACGGGCGGCTCGTGCTCTCCCGCTCCGGCGGGGGATGACCGCGCCGGGTCCCGAACGACACCCGACCGACGCAGAGACTCGTGCACTGATCTACCGTCCCGTCCACGGACGGACCCACACGACAGGAGGCGATGCCCATGGCTGAGCGGTTCCGCAATCACATCGACGGTGAGTGGCGGGAGCCGGAGTCCGGCGAGTACTTCGAGAGCCGGAACCCGGCGCGACTCGGGGACGTCATCGGCGAGTTCCCGGTCTCCGGCCCCGCGGACGTGGACCGGGCGGTGGAGTCGGCGGCCCGGGGCTTCGAGAAGTGGAGCCAGGTGCCGGCTCCCGAGCGGGGCCTGATCATCCAGCGGGCCGGGAACATCCTCCGGGATCGCAAGGACGAGATCGCCAGGGAGATGACCCGGGAGATGGGCAAGGTCCTGGAGGAGACCCGGGGCGACGTGCAGGAGGCCATCGACACGGCCGACTACGCCGCGGGCGAGGGACGCCGCCTCTTCGGACGGACCACGCCCTCGGAGCTCCCGGACAAGTGGGCGATGAGCTACCGCCGTCCCATCGGGGTCGCCGGCCTCATCACGCCCTTCAACTTCCCGGTGGCCATCCCCAGCTGGAAGATCTTCCCGGCCCTGGTCTGCGGGAACTCCGTCGTCTTCAAGCCCGCCGAGGACGTCCCGCACTGCGGACATCTCTTCGTGGAGGTCCTGCTGGAGGCCGGGGTCCCGGAGGAGTGCGTCCAGCTGGTCCACGGCGGCGAGGAGGCCGGCCGGTCCATCGTCGAGCATCCGGACGTCCCCCTGGTCTCCTTCACCGGATCCACCGAGACCGGGAGCAGGATCGCGGAGACGTGCGGCCGGATGAACAAGCGCCTCTCCCTGGAGATGGGAGGGAAGAACGCGCAGGCGGTGATGCCGGACGCCGACGTCGACCTGGCCATGGACGGCGTCGTCTGGGGCGGCTTCGGGACCACGGGCCAGCGGTGCACGGCCACCAGCCGCCTTCTCCTCCAGCGGGAGATCCACGACGAGTTCGTGGACCGACTGGTGGAGGAGGCCGGCGAGCTGGAGCTCGGTGACGGCCTGGACGAGAGCGTCGACGTCGGGCCGCTGATCAACCAGCAGGCCATGGACAAGGTGAGCCGATACATGGAGATCGCCCGGGACGAGGGGGCGGAGTTCGCCTGCGGCGGGGAGCCCGCCACCGGCGGCGAGCTGGACGACGGCCACTTCTTCCAGCCCACGGTACTCACCGGCGTCGAGCCCGACATGCGGGTGGCCCGCGAGGAGATCTTCGGGCCGGTGGTCTCCGTGATCCCCTTCGACGACCTGGACGAGGCCATCGCGATCAACAACGCCGTGGAGTACGGCCTCTCCTCCGCCATCTACACCGAGGACGTGCGGAGCGCCTACCGGGCCATCGAGGAGATGGACACGGGGATCACGTACGTGAACGCTCCGACGATCGGCGCGGAGGTCCACCTGCCCTTCGGCGGCATGAAGAACACCGGGAACGGACACCGCGAGGGCGGGTGGGAAGTGTACGAGTTCTACACGGAGACCAAGGTGGGCTACGTGGACTACAGCGGCCGGCTCCAGCGGGCACAGATCGACGTCGACTGGGAGTGAGAGCGGGCGTCTCCCGGTCCCGTGAGGGGTCGATGATCGGAGGCGCTACGCTCTCCAGTCCCGACCGGGACGGCACCCGGCGGGGAGGCCCCGCTCCCGTCCGGGGGCTCCATCCTCGAACCACGGCGGACAGATGAGCGAGCGAAGCACGAGTCGAGACGACGCGCAGGGCGAGATGAGCCTGGGGCGCTGGGCCTGGGAGTGGACGAAGTCCCTGGCGGTGGCGTTCGTCCTCTATTTCGTCCTCAAGATCTTCGTGATCGCGGCCTTCCAGATCCCCACCGGCTCCATGGAGGACACCCTGCTGGTCGGGGACTACCTGCTGGTCAACAAGGCCGTCTACGGCGCGGAGATCCCGGCCACCGACATCCACATGCCGAGCTTCGACCGGCCGGAGTTCGGGGAGATCGTGGTCTTCGAGCCGCCTCCCGCGGCGGGTCAGCCGTCGGGGACGAACTACGTGAAGCGCGTCGTCGGGCTCCCCGGCGACACGCTGGCCATGCGGGACGGCCAGATGTACCGGAACGGGGAGCGGGTCCGGGAGCCGTACGCGCAGCACTCGCGGCCGGAGACGGACCCCGGCAGCCCGTCCTTCTCCTGGCAGCGCGCCCATCTCGTCGGCGACTCGGCCCGGTCCGGCGAGTACCGCCCGACCCGGGACAACTGGGGCCCGCTGCGGGTGCCGGACGGAAACTACTTCGTGATGGGGGACAACCGGGACAATTCGGAGGACTCCCGGTACTGGGGGTTCGTGCCGTGGGAATCGATCCAGGGCGACCCCCTCTTCATCTACTACTCGTACGACCGCGAGCGGATGGTGCCGTTTCCGTGGATCACGGAGATCCGGTGGGGGAGGCTGTTCGCGGGCATCCACTGAACGCCAGGACCGGGGAGGGATCCGGCCCGGCGGCCGGGCGTCCCGGGAGGAGGGGGGACGGATGAGCGGCGGTAGCGGGGGAACTCCGGAGCAGAGCCTGGCCCTCTATCTGAGGGAGATCGGTCGGCGCACCGTTCCCACGCGGGACGAGGAGGCACGGCTCGCCCGGCGCATCCACGACGGAGACGAGGAGGCGCTGGAGGAGCTGGTGAGCCGGAATCTCCGGTTCGTCGTCTCGGTGGCCCGCCGGTACCGGGGACGCGGGCTGTCGCTGTCCGACCTGGTCAACGAAGGCAACATGGGCATGATCCGGGCGGCCCGGCGCTTCGACGGCGAGCGCGGCGTCCGGTTCGTCACCTACGCGGCGTGGTGGATCCGGCAGTCGATCCTGGAGGCGCTGTCCCGGCAGAGCGGCGCGGCCAGAGCGCCGCGGCCGTCGGAGACGGCGCTGCGGCCGGGGGCCCGCCTCTCCCTGGACGCTGACGAGCCCGGAGGCGGTTCCCTGGCGGAGCGGACTCCTGATCCCGGGGCCGAGGCGCCGGACGCCCCGGTTCATCGGCGCGCCCTGGAGCGTGCCGTCGCGCGGAGCCTGGCGTCGCTCCCGGAGCGGGAGGCCGAGGTCCTGCGCCTCCGCTTCGGCCTCGGAGGCAGCGAGCCCCGGACCCTGGGCGAGATCGCCGAGCGGCTCTCCGTCTCCCGGACACGGGTCCGGCAGCTCCGGGATCAGGCCCTGCGCAGACTCCGCTCGGGAAGCGCGGGCATGGTTCTCGCAACCTTCTTCGACTGACGCCGCGAGGGGTTCCCGACCGTCCTGCACGGCTGCCGGGAGGACGGCACCGTGACGGCGACGGACGGGACGCGGCGAGGCTGTTCTGCGCGGCCTATTTTGTTGACAGCCGGGTGGAGCCCGGGTAAGTTGCCCGGCTCCAGAGAGCGTACTCCAACTGCCCGCACGGCGGGCGGTTCCTCGCTTCGGCGTCGGCTCCGCTGGACTCCCCCCGGATCCTGCATGGAGTCGACGCCGTTCGCACGACTGAGAGCCCTGAGTCCAGCATGAAGACGTATACGGTCAAGCAGGACGACATCGAGCGCGAGTGGTGGGTCGTGGATGCCCGCGACCAGGTACTCGGGCGCCTCGCGAGCAAGGTGGCCCGGGTCCTGCGTGGCAAGCACAAGCCCATCTACTCCGACCACCTGGACGTCGGCGACCACGTGATCGTGGTCAACGCCGGAGAGGTCCGGGTGACCGGGGGCAAGGAGACGTACAAGACGTATTTCCGCCACAGCGGTTTCATGGGCGGAGACAAGCACATCACGCTCGAGCGGATGCGGGAAGAGCATCCGGAGCGGCTGGTGGAGCTGGCCGTGAAGGGCATGATGCCCAAGACGAACCTGGGCCGGAAGATGCGCCGGAAGCTCAAGGTGTACGAGGGACCGGAGCATCCGCACGAGGCCCAGCAGCCCAAGCCGCTCGAGCTGTAACAGAACCAGGGGAAGCATCGTCGTGGAGGACACGGAGAGCATTCAGACGGTCGGACGCCGGAAGGAAGCGGTCGCCCGGGTGATCATGAGGTCGGGCGACGGCGAGTGGGAGGTCAACGGTCAGGCGGTGAGCGATCACTTCCCGCTCCTCCGGCACCAGCAGGCCATCGAGCGTCCCCTCAAGGTGGTCGAGAGCGAGGGGATCTACGACATCCAGCTCAACGTCAACGGCGGCGGCCTGACGGGTCAGGCGGAGGCGGCCCAGCTGGGCATCGCCCGGGCCCTGGTCGAAGCCGACGAGGACAACCGGAAGCCGCTTCGCGACGAGGGGCTCCTGACGCGGGACCCGCGTACCGTGGAGCGCAAGAAGCCGGGCCAGCCCAAGGCACGGAAGAAGTCTCAGTTCTCGAAGCGCTGATCAGACACGGTCGCCGAGGCGGGACGCGAGCTCGACCCCGCGACGCGAGAGAGAACGATCACCGAAATATCAGGGAAGCGAACGCTGCATGGCTGACGTAGGCCTCAAAGACTTGCTCCAGGCGGGGGTCCACTTCGGGCACCAGACCCACCGGTGGAACCCGAAGATGCGGAAGTACATCTTCGCGGAGCGGGGCGGCATCTATCTGATCGACCTCCAGAAGACCCTCCAGAAGCTGCAGGAGGCCCGGGAGGTCATCCAGGAGAAGATCGACCAGGGCGAGTCCGTCCTCTTCGTCTGCACGAAGCCCCAGCTCGCCGACCTGGTCCGCAAGGAGGCGGAGCGCTGCGACTCCTTCCACGTCACGGAGCGCTGGGTGGGCGGGATGCTCACCAACTGGCAGACCATCAGCGGCAACATCGACCGGCTCAAGGAGCTGGAGCGCGGCCTGGAGGAGGGCGCCTACGACCACTACACGAAGAAGGAGCAGCTCCTCCTGGACCGCGAGCGCCAGAAGCTCGAGCGCTATCTCGCGGGCATCAAGCAGATGAACGACCTCCCGGGCGTCGTCTACATCGTCGACGCCAAGAAGGAGGAGATCGCCGTGAAGGAGGCCAACCGCCTGGATATCCCGGTGGTGGCCATCGCCGACACCAACGCGGACCCGGACATGATCGACGTGCCCATTCCGGGCAACGACGACGCGATCAGCTCCGTGTCCGTCATCACGAAGGCCATCGCCGACACGGTGCAGGCCGCCCGGGGCGAGGCCCCGGCCGCGGCGACCGCCGAGGGCGAGGTCTACACCTACTCCTCGGACGCGGGTCAGACCACGGAGACCGCGGGCGCCGACGAGGAGCGGTCGCGGCCGAAGCGGAAGCCGCGCCCCGAGGTGATCGCCCAGCGGCGCCAGGAGGCCGAGCAGGCCGGCGAAGGCGAGGCGATCGACGCCGAGGCCGCCGAGGCGGAGGCCGAGCTGGACGCCGAGCCCACCACCGAGGCCCCGGACGAGGCCCCGGCGGGCGAGGCCAGCGACGAGCCCGAGGCCGCCGCCGGCGACGAGGGCGACGGGGAAGCCGCCGACGAGGGCGGGCAGGAAGAGGAGGAGAAGGAGGAAGTGGCCTCCTCCTAGACCCCGAACGGCGGGGGACGGCGGGCCGTCGCGGAAGGCCCTTTCCGGGAGGCCCGCGGGGCCGGACCCGGAGAACGCTCCGCACGGATCGGCGGGGCGGGCCGGCCTTTCGGCTGGCCTTTTTTTTTGGCCGGACCCGCGTCTACCGGATCCCGAACCCGGGCAGCCGGCGGACGGGGGATTCCCCGGACGCGACACGCGAGACACCTGAAGACAGACGAGAGCGGACACAGACACCAGAGAGAAGACCATGGCCGAGATCACTGCATCGGCGGTGAAGTCCCTGCGCGAGCGGACGGGCGCCGGGATGATGGACTGCAAGCGCGCACTCGAGGAGACCGGCGGCGACGAGGAGGAGGCCATCGACCTCCTCCGTCAGCAGGGAGCGGCGCAGGCCGCCAAGCGCGCCGGCAAGGAGACCACCGAGGGCACGGTGGAGATCGCCGGAGGCGACGACGAGCCGGCGTCGATGGTCGAGGTCACCTGTGAGACCGACTTCGTGGCGAAGAACGACGACTTCGTCGACTTCGCCCGGCGCGCCGCGCGGGTGGCCCTGGACGCCGACGCCCCCGACGGCGAGGTCCGGGAGGGCGACGAGCTGCTGGACCTCCCGGCCGACGACCCGCTCCGCGAGGAGCTGAACGAGCTGCGGGCCGCCATCGGCGAGGCCATCGGCCTGAGCCGGTTCGTCCGGATGGAGCCGGCCGGCGGAAGCGTGATCGGACAGTACGTGCACTTCGGGAACAAGATCGGCGCGATCGTCGAGGTCGGCGACGCAGCCGGCGAGGACGGGGCCGCCGACCTGGCCCGGGAGCTGGCCATGCACATCGCCGCCACCGATCCCATCGGTGTCGGGCGCGAGGACATTCCCGAGGAGGAGCGCGAGCGGGAGCGGAAGGTGCTCCGCGAGCAGGCCCTCGAGCAGGACAAGCCGCCGGAGATCGTCGACAAGATCGTCGAGGGCCGGATGCGGAAGTTCTTCGAGCAGAACACCCTGCTGGAGCAGGGATTCGTCAAGGATTCCGACGTCTCGGTGGCGGACCTGATCGAGGAGCGCGTCCCGGGCGCCACGGTGCGTCGGTTCGTCCGCTTCGAGATCGGAAGCTGAGCCGTGGGAGAGGAACCGGGGCTGAAGTATCCGCGGGCGCTGGTCAAGATCTCCGGCGAGGCGCTGGCCGGGGACCAGGGCTTCGGCATCGACCCGCCGGCCATCGAGGAGCTGAGCCGCGAGATCCGCAAGGTGCACGACACAGGGGCCGAGCTCGGCCTCGTGGTCGGCGGCGGCAACATCGTCCGCGGCACGTCGGCCAGCGAGCAGGGCATGGACCGGGTGTCCGCCGACTACATGGGGATGCTCGCCACCGTCATCAACGCGCTGGCGCTCCAGGACATGCTGGAGCGGTTCGACCTCCCCACGAGGGTGATGACCGCCATCCACATGGACGAGGTGGCGGAGCCCTACATTCGGCGACGCGCCATGCGGCACCTGGAGAAGGGCCGCGTGGTCATTTTCGCCGCGGGGACGGGCAACCCCTACTTTTCGACCGACACCGCGGGCGTGCTCCGCGGGATCGAGATGGACGCGGACGTGATCCTCAAGGCGACCAAGGTCGACGGCGTCTTCACGGCCGACCCCGACACGGATCCCGATGCGACCTTCATCCCGCGGATCTCGTACCTGGAAGTCATGACCCGCGAGCTGGAGGTCATGGACGCCGCGGCCATCTCGCTCTGCAAGGAGAACGGGCTGCCGGTGATCGTGCTGAACATCCGGAAGGCGGGTGCCATCCTGTCGGCCCTGGAGGGCGACGAGGTGGGAACCCTGGTGGCCGCCTGACGACGGACGCCGGCGGACGACGACCGATCGGCTGATCACGAACGGCGGGAGGAGACATGTCGACCGACGTGCTCGAGCGAGCCGAGAAGAAGATGGACAAGACGGTGCAGAGCACCCGGAAGGAGTTCTCGTCGGTGCGGACCGGCAAGGCCAGCCCCGCCCTGCTGGACACCGTCAGCGTCGAGGCGTACGGCTCCAGCGTCCCGCTGAACCAGGTGGCCAACGTCAGCGCCCCGGACACCGACATGCTGCTGGTCCAGCCCTACGACGGCAGCATCGCCGGTGACATCGCCAGCGCGATCCGGACCGCCGACCTGGGCCTGAACCCCAGCGTCGACGGGAACGTGGTCCGGGTTCCGGTGCCGCCGCTCTCGGAGGAGCGGCGCAAGGAGATGGTGAAGGTGCTCCAGCGCATGGCCGAAGAGGGACGGGTCGCGGTGCGCCAGATCCGCCAGGACGCGAAGAACGAGCTCCAGTCCCTGGAGCGGGAGGGCGAGATCTCGGAGGACCAGTACCACCGCCGTCTCGAGACCCTGCAGGAGCTCACCGACGAGCACACCGGCACCATCGACAGCATGCTGGAGAAGAAGGAAGACGAAGTGATGGAGGTATAGGCCGATGGCCGAGGAGACGAGGCCGGAGGGTGAGGCCGCCGGTTCGGCCCAGAGCGGTGAGAGCGGCGAGGCCGACGGGAGCACCTCGCCGTATCGCGGCGACAGCAGCGACTACGACGAGGAGATCTACCCCCGGAGCTACCGGACGCCGGGACGGATCAACCTGAAGAAGGCGATGCGCGAGTACGTCCGCGGCCACGACCGCGGGTGGGATCAGGAGACGAAGTCGCGGATGGCCGAGGAGTCGCTGGAGGCCGAGGAGTCGGACGAGGGCTATCTCGGGCCCGGCCAGGCGGTGGCCAGCGGCGAGCTGACGCTCCGCGTCGGCGGCGAGACGTCGACCGAGGCGGCCCGGGACTCGACGGCTCACGACGAGGACGAGGGACGCCCGCGCTTCGGGGTCGGCGTGCCCGAGACCCTGAAGTACCATCGCGGCGCCGACACCTGGCGAGACCGTGTCCGGGAGCTGATCCACGGCGCCGTTCAGGAGGGCCCGGACGACGAGCAGGGGTAGTCCCCCCGTCGATCTCGCCACCCGCTTCGCCCGTCACCTCGACCGGGAGCCGGAGCTCCTGCCCGCCGGCTCGCGCGTCCTGGTCGCCTTCTCCGGCGGCCCCGATTCCACCGCCCTCCTCGACCTCCTTCGCCGATCCGCCGGTGCCCGGGACCTGAGCCTCCTGGCCGCCCACTTCGACCACGCCGTCCGTCCGGAGAGCCGGGAGGAGGCCCGCCGGGTGGCGGAGCGCGCGCGGAAGATGGGGGTCGAGGTCCGGGTCGGCCGGGCGGAGGAGGGAGGCGGCTCGGGCCACGACGAGCTCCGGAGGCGGCGCTATCGCTTCCTGCGCCGAACCGCCCGGGAGGTCGGGGCCGATCGCATCGCCACCGGCCACCAGGCCGACGACCAGGCCGAGACGGTCCTCTTCCGGCTCCTCCGCGGTACGGGCCTTCGTGGCCTCGCCGGCATTCCCGGGCGCCGCGACGACATCGTCCGTCCCCTCCTCCCGTTCCGGGAGCGGGATCTCCTGGACTACCTGGAGGCACGCGGACTCCCGTGGAGCCGGGATCCGGCCAACCGGGATCCGACCTACGCCCGCTCCCGCATCCGACACGAGCTGCTGCCCGCACTCGAGCGGACCTGGGAGGAGGACCCCGTGGAGCGGCTGCTCCGCCTCGGCCGGGCGGCGCGCGACGCCGACGAGCGGATGGAGCGGCTCACGGGGAGCGTGCTGGAGCTGTGCGCCCGGGACGCGGCCGGGCCGTTCCGCGTCCCGGAACTCACCGCCGACCGGCGGGAGGAGAGCCGGGTCCGGCTGGCCCGCCGGCCGCTGCTGGCGGCGGGGCGGGAGCTGCAGGCCCGTGCCCTCCGGCGCCTGGCGCGGTCGATGGGGGAGCGGCTCACCCGCGGGGGAACCGCCGAGGGCGTGGAGTTTATCAACGCCGGCCGAAGCGGCGGTCGGGTCCAGCTCGGCGGCGGGCTGGAGCTCTGGAGGGAGTTCGACACTGTCTGGATCGGCCCCGCCGACCCGCCGATGGACGACCGCCCGCTGGAGGTGGACGCCTCCACGCCGGGGACAGGACGCCTCCGCGCCGGAGGACGCCGGTACAGGGTCGCCTGGGGCCCCGGCGACGAGCCGCGTTCGTCTCCTCACTCCCTGGCGATTCCGCGGGAGATCCGTCAGCTTTCCCTCACCCTCCGGGGATGGAGGGACGGGGACCGGATCGACCTCCCCGGCGGACGCATCAAGCTCAAAGAGCTCTTCAACCGCAGGCGCGTTCCGCGCAGCGAGCGACCCCGGCTCCCCCTCCTGGTGGCCGGTCGAGCCGACGTGCTCTGGGTACCCGGCATCGAGGACGCGCTGCACGACGAGCCGACCGACGAGGACTGGTGGATCGGAGTGACGGGATGACGGACGCTCAGGAAACGGCCAAGTACGAGCAGGTGATGCCCCGCACCGGGGGACGCGACCTGCGGCGGATCGTCTATACCGCGGACGAGATCGCCAGCCAGGTCCGCCGGATGGGCGAGGAGATCACCGATCACTATCCGGAGGACGAGGGCCTGCTGGTGCTGGGGCTCCTGAAGGGATCGTTCATCTTCCTGGGTGACCTGGTGCGTCACATCTCCCGCCCCCTGCACGTGGACTTCCTGGTGGCCTCGAGCTACGTGGGGACCGAGTCCACCGGCGACGTGGATCTCCTGTACGACCCGACGGCTCCCATCGAAGGGAGGCACGTGGTCCTGGTGGAGGACATCGTCGACACCGGGACGACGATCAACCAGACCGGAGACGCGCTGCGGGAGCGGGGCCCGGCCTCGCTCGAGGTCTGCACGCTTCTCCACAAGCACGAGGCCGACGACCTCCGCTACGAGCCGAGGTGGATCGGGTTCGACGCGCCGTCGGACTTCCTGGTGGGCTACGGGCTCGACCACGCCGAGGACTTCCGGCATCTTCCCTTCATCGCCAGCATCTAGGGCTTCCCCAGGGACGCATGGAGCCGAAGAGAGACGTCCCCCCTCCCGGTGACCAGGACCGAGGCCGGTGGAGCGGCCTGCTGAGGACCCTCGCCTTCTGGGCGCTCATCGTCTTCCTCCCCCTGACCGTCTTCCAGGTCATGGAAGGGGGGCGCACGTCGTCGACGGAGCTCTCCTACACCCGCTTCCGCCAGCAGGTGAACGAGGGCAACGTCGCCACTGTGACGATCCGCGACGCGCGCGAGGTGTCGGGCGAGCTGCGTCGCCCGGTGACCATGGACGGGACGGAGTCCGCCCGGTTCAGCACCCGGCTCCCGGCCGACGCGGACCCGGAGCTGCTGGACCGGCTCGTCTCCGACGGCGTCGAGGTCCGGGCCGAGGAGTCCGGCGGGACCTGGGTGAACATCCTGATCACGGCCCTCCCCTGGATCCTGATCATCGGGCTGTGGGTGTTCTTCATCCGACAGATGCAGGGAGGCGGGAGCCGGGCGCTGAGCTTCGGGAAGTCCAGCGCGGAGCTGCTCACCGCCGACACGCCGGAGGTGACCTTCGCCGACGTGGCCGGCGCCGACGAGGCGAAGACGGAGCTGCAGGAGATCGTCGAGTTCCTGAAGGCGCCGGAGAAGTTCAGCCGGCTGGGCGGGCGCCTCCCGAAGGGCGTGCTGCTGCTCGGCCCCCCGGGGACCGGCAAGACGCTCATGGCCCGTGCGGTGGCCGGCGAGGCCGGGGTCCCCTTCCTCTCCATCTCGGGGTCGGACTTCGTGGAGATGTTCGTGGGCGTGGGAGCGAGCCGCGTCCGGGATCTCTTCGAGCAGGGGAAGTCCCACGCCCCGTGCATCATCTTCATCGACGAGATCGACGCCGTGGGCCGACACCGCGGCGCCGGGCTGGGCGGGGGGCACGACGAGCGGGAGCAGACCCTGAACCAGCTCCTGGTCGAGATGGACGGCTTCGAGTCGAACGAGGGGGTCATCCTCCTGGCCGCCACGAACCGCCCGGACGTCCTGGACCCGGCTCTCCTGCGGCCGGGGCGCTTCGACCGCCAGGTCGTGATGGACAGCCCGGACGTGCGCGGGCGGGAGGAGATCCTCGGCGTGCACACCCGTGACATCCCGCTGGCCGAGGACGTGGACCTGGGGGTCCTGGCGCGGGCCACGCCGGGCCTCTCGGGGGCCGACCTCGAGAACATCGTGAACGAGGCCGCGTTGCTGGCCGCCCGGAAGGACCGGGACCGCGTCTACATGCAGGACATGGAGGCCGCGAAGGACAAGGTGATGCTTGGGGCCGAGCGCAAGAGCCTCGTGATCTCCGAGGAGGAGCGGCGGGTGACGGCCTACCACGAGGCGGGGCACGCCGTGGTCGCCCTGCGGGTGCCCGGGCTGGATCCGGTCCACAAGGTCACCATCGTCCCCCGCGGCCGGGCCCTGGGCCTCACCGCCTCCCTCCCGCAGGAGGACCGGCACAACTACACGCGGGAGTGGCTCGAGGGGCAGGTCACCATGCTCTTCGGCGGACGGGTGGCCGAGGAGATGCTCTTCGGGCCCCAGAAGGTCACCACCGGCGCCGGCAACGACATCGAGCGGGCCACGGCCATCGCCCGGCGCATGGTGACGGAGTTCGGCATGTCGGACGAGATCGGCCCCATGGCCGTGGGGGAGCGCGAGGAGGAAGTGTTCCTGGGCAAGGAGATCGGGCACCGCTACGAGGTGAGCGAGCGGACGTCCGAGCTCGTGGACGCCGAGGTGAAGGCCATCCTGGATCGGGCCTACGACACCTGCGAGCGGGTGCTCACGGAGCACCGGGAGCTGCTGGAGGCCATCGCCGAGGCCCTCCTGCAGAGGGAGACGCTGGACGGGGAGCAGGTCCAGCGGCTCGCCGAGGGTGAGGAGCTCGGGCCACCGCCGGAGCCGCCGGTGGAGGCCAGCCGGCCCGCCGACGCCGGGGCGCGCGACGGCGCGACCGGGTCCGGCCGGGACCGGCCCGAGGAGAGCGGAGGAGGGGAGCCGTCGCCCGCCCTGGCGTGACCCGCTCTCCGCCGGAGCGGTCGGACGGGTCCGTCCGGCGCCGGTGGAGCGTCCGCGGCGGCAGCGTGTCGCTGGACCGGCCCGTGGTGATGGGGGTCGTGAACGTGACACCGGATTCCTTCTCCGACGGCGGCCGTCACCTGGATCCCGGCGACGCCGCGTCCCGGGCCCGCGGCCTGGTGGAGCAGGGGGCCGACCTCCTGGACGTGGGGGCGGAGTCCACCCGACCCGGGGCGGAGCCGGTACCCACCGACGAGGAGTGGCGGCGACTGGAGCCGGTCCTGGAGCGGATCACCGAGCTCCCGGTGCCGATCTCCGTGGACACGCGGCGGGTGGCCACGGCACGTCGGGCGCTGGAAGCCGGCGCCGCCATCGTGAACGACGTCTCCGGGCTGTCGAGCGACCCCGCGCTGGCGGGACTGGTCGCCGAGACCGGGGCCGGACTGGTGCTCATGCACATGCGGGGCACGCCGCGGGACATGCAGGACGACACCGAGTACGACGACCTGGTGGGCGAGGTCCTGGAGGCGCTCAAGAGGTCCGTGGGCCGGGCGCGGTCGGCGGGCTGCTCGGCCGAGCAGCTGGTCGTGGACCCGGGGATCGGCTTCGGGAAATCGGCCGGCGGGAGCCTGCGCCTGCTGGCCCGGGCCGGCACGTTCAGTCGGGCCGGAGGCCCGGTGATGGTGGGCCCGTCGCGGAAGTCCTTCATCGGCGAGACCCTCGGTCTGCCGCTGGACGAGCGGGTGGAAGCCACGGCCTCGGCCTGCGTGATGGCGCTGGAGCGCGGGGCACGGCTGTTTCGCGTCCACGACGTGAAGGCCGTGCGCCGGGCCCTGGACATGGCCGCCGCGATCCGCGCCGCCGACCGTCCGGCCGGGTCGAGGGAGCCCGAGTCGGAAGAGAGGAGCGGCTAGCCCATGGACGCCATCCTCGACTACCTGAATTTCCTGCGCCCGGGTCTCAAGGACCTGCTCGAGATCGTCCTGGTGGCGTATCTCATCTACCGGATCCTCCTGCTGTGGACCGGCACCCGGGCCTTCCAGATCCTGGCCGGACTCGTCCTGCTCGTGGCGGGATACGCCGGCGCGAGCTTCCTGGATCTGCAGCTCATCACCTACATCCTGTCGCAGGTGTTCACCTACGGCGCCTTCGCCCTGATCGTGGTCTTCCAGCCGGAGCTCCGGAACGCCCTGGCGCAGCTCGGCCGGAGCCGCCTGTGGAAGGTGTTCGCCGAGATGGAGGAGAGCGAGGTCGCCGAGGTGATCGTTCAGGCCGCCGAGCGGCTGCAGCGGGCGAAGATCGGCGGAATCATCGCTGTCGAGCGGGAAGTGGGGCTGGGCGAGTACATCGAGTCGGGCACCGAGGTGCACGCCGACGTCTCGGCGGAGCTCCTGACCACCATCTTCACCCCCTACTCGCCGCTCCACGACGGCGCGGTGATCGTCCAGGGAGACCAGCTGGCCGCCGCGGGGTGCATCCTCCCGCTCACGCAGTTCCCGGTGGCGGACAAGTCGCTGGGAACGCGGCACAGGGCGGGACTCGGCCTCTCCGAGGAGACCGACGCCGTGGTGGTCATCATCTCCGAGGAGACGAGCCAGATCTCGGTGGCCCACCGCGGTCACCTGCGCCGCGACGTCTCGCCGGACGAGCTGCGGGAGATCCTCGCCACGGAGGGGGCCGAGACCTTCGGAGCTGCCCTCAGCGGGGCCTCGGGCTCCGGCGGAGCGGCGGTCGAGGAGCCCACGGCCGAGGCCGTGGGCTCGACGGAGGGCAACTGACGCCGGGGCACCGGGTACGGTTCGCCCGGGCGATGTACACGACGACGTCGACGGAACGGGCCACGACGGGTGTCCACACTCGTTGACGCCCCGTGAGCCGGCGCATAGAATGTCGAGGCTGATTCGCGGGAACGATCACAGTCGCGGGAGGCACGTTGCAAAGCGATCTCAGCTACCAGCTGTTGACGCTGTTTCGGGACGGCGGGTTCATGATGTATCCGCTGATCCTGTGTTCGCTGCTCGGTCTCGGTGTGATGATCGCCAAGGCATGGACGCTCTGGGTGGCCCATCAGGAGAGCGAGGGCCTCCTTGAGGAGGTCGAGGAGCTGAGCCGGCGGGGGAACCTGGAGGAGGCCATCGAGGTGGCCGAGGAGACCCGGGGACCCGTGGCGGCCATCCTCCTCTCGGGCCTGCGACGGCTCAGGGAGGAGGGCCACACGGGCAGGGACGTCCAGGTGGCCATCAACTCCACCGGGAACATCGAGCTGGACTTCCTCGAGCGCGGGATGACGGTGCTGGCCACCATCGCCAACGTGGCGCCCATGCTGGGCTTTCTGGGCACCGTGATCGGGATGATCGAGGCCTTCGCCGCCATCGAGCAGGCGGGCCAGGTGGACCCTTCGCTGGTCGCCGGCGGTATTAAGGTTGCACTCATCACGACCGCGGCCGGCCTGACGATCGCGGTTCCGGTGCATATCGCGTACAACTTCTTTGTATCGCGAGTCGACATGCTGATCGAAGACATGGAGGAGGGCACCCAGGCGGTGCTCGACCTCGTCTGGGAGCTGGAGCACGGCGAAGAGTCGACCGCTGCCAGCAACCCGGGCTCGTCGACCGACCAGAGCTAGACAGAGGAGACGAACACGATGCCGCTTCTGGATCGGAACTCAGGGGTCGAGGACGAGATCCCCACGGCGGGACTGGCGGACATCGCCTTCCTGCTGCTGATCTTCTTCCTGACGACGACGGTGTTCAACGAGGAGAAGGGACTCCAGATCGTCCTGCCCGAGCAGCAGAAGGAGCAGGAGGTCCCCTCCGAGAACATCATGTTCCTGATCGTTCAGCCGAACGGGCAGGTCGTCATCCAGCGGGGTGAGTCCGAGCAGACCCAGACCGTGCCCTACAATCGCGTCGAGGGCATCCTGCGACAGGAGCTCGCGGCCAACCCGAAGCTGATCGCGGCCGTACAGACCACGCCCAACGCGCCGTACCGTCACATGGTCAACGTGCTGGACGAGGTCAAGAGCGCCGGCGCTGAGCGCGTTTCGCTGCAGATGAAGGAGCAGTAACCGATGGCTGGAAGAGACTCCGGATTCGACCGCAGCTCGGAGAGCGAAGGGGAGATCCCCACGGCGGGACTGGCGGACATCGCCTTCCTGCTGCTGATCTTCTTCATGGTGACGACGGTCTTCCGCCGCGACCAGAAGCAGGAAATCCGGTGGGTCGAGGCCGAGGCCACGAAGAAGATCGATGAGAAGAGGAAGAACATCCTCCACGTCTGGGTGGACGTGAACGGGAACATCTTCATCAACGACAAGAACATCCCGGTGGACAAGGTGGCGGGCATCGTCCGCCCCATCTACGCGGAGAACCGCGAGCTGGTGGTGGCGATCCGCGCCGACCAGGAGATCCCATACTCCAAGATCGACGCCATCCAGAAGCAGCTGCAGGCTGCCGGGGCGGTGCGAGTCACGTTCGCCACCCGCCTCGAACAGCAAGTGACCCGGCCCAGGAGGTAGACCATGACACCCGAGGAGCCACGCCAGCGCGACGAGGGCCGAAGGGGCATCGCCCAGACGGCCAACGACGAGTTCAAGAACAACTACGCGAGCTGGTTCGCGGGAGGGCTTATCTTCGCCGTCCTCGCCCACTTCGCGCTCTTCGAGCTCTTCCCGCAGTTCCGGGCGGCGGACATCGGGACGAAGTCGAAGGCCATGGAGACCGTCGATCTCCCGCCGCAGGTGGAGATCCCTCCGCCCCCGGAGCAGATCGCCCGTCCGGCGACGCCGAAGGTCTCCACCGCCGATGTGAGCGAGGACGTGACCATCAGCGAGACGACCTTCGAGAGCAACCCGGCTGAGGATCTTCCCCCACCTCCGAGCGGTGAGGGAAGCCAGAAGTCGGATCGACCCTCCTTCATCCCGTACGACGTGGCGCCCGAGCTGAAGAACGGCCGGGACGTTCAGTCGTACCTGCAGCGGGTGTACCCGCCGTCGCTCAAGTCGTCGGGTATCGGTGGAACCGTCGTGCTCTGGATCTTCGTGAACAAGGAGGGTCAGGTGCAGAAGGCCCGGGTCCAGAAGAGCAGCGGGTACGACGCCCTCGACCAGGCCGCCAAGAAGGTGGCCGACCAGATGGTCTTCAGCCCGGCCATGAACCGGGACAAGAAGACGGCCGTCTGGGTCCAGCAGAGGGTCCAGTTCCAGGTGAAGTAGCGCGAGGCGGGCGGACCGTCTCCGTACCGACGGACGGTTCGACGCCCGCCCTCCGCGTTCCAGCGAGACGCGAGGAGCCCGACGGCACCTCGTGAGTCCTTCTGCGACCTGTCAAGGAGCCGCTCGAGGCGTTCCGCCCCGGGCGGCTCCTGTTTGTTTGTGACCGGACCGACGGCCCCGCCGGACCACGTCTGCCGGCGGACCGTCCCGGCGATTCCGGAGAGCTGCGTCCCATCGACCCGAGAGAGATCGTGGCCGACGTGATCCCTGGCGAGCGACTGGAGCGAGTTCGGAACGACGTCCGGGAGGCCGCGGAGCGGTCCGGTCGGGACCCCGATGCTGTCGAGATCCTGCCCGTGACGAAGGGACATCCGGCGTCGGTGGTCCGCGCCGTGGCGGAGACGGATCTGGGACGCGTGGCGGAGAACCGGGTGGGCGAGGCGGAGGAGAAGCTGGAGGAAGTCGGCCGGCTGGGGCTCGAGTGGCACATGGTGGGCCACCTGCAGCGGAACAAGGCGGCCCGGGCGGTGCAGGTCTTCGACGTGATCGAGTCCGTCGATTCCCGCCGCCTGGCGCGCAAGCTGGACCGTGAGGCCCGGAAGGCCGGGCGAGAGCACCTGGAAGTGCTCTGTCAGGTCAACACCTCGGGGGAGGAGTCCAAGGGAGGCTTTCCGGTGGCGGAGGACGAGGAGGAAGCACTGGCCGGCGTGGCGGAGGTGTGTGAACAGGAGCGCCTCCACGTTCGCGGGCTGATGACCATGGCGCCCCTCACCGACGAGGAGTCGGTCCTGCGGGAGACCTTTCGGGTCTGTCGTCGCTTCGGACGACGTTGCGGCCAGGAAATCGTCGGCTTCGAGAGCGACGTGCTCTCCATGGGGATGAGCAACGACTTCGAGATCGCGGTGGAGGAGGGGAGCACCCGCCTCCGCCTCGGGACGGCACTGCTCGGCGAGCGTCCATAGACGTCGGCCCGGACGACGGGAGGTCCGGGTCGACGTCCACGAGTCCGATCACGGAGGGAGAGACCGATGATCGATCTGACGCCGGTGGAGGTCCGGAAGAAGGCGGACGACTTCGACCGCGGCTTCCGAGGCTACGAGCCGGACCAGGTGAAGAACTACCTGGAGATGGTGGCGGACCGGCTGGAGGACATCCAGGAGCACAACCGCAAGCTCGAGGAGCAGGTCGAGCATCTCCGGGAGGAGCTCGAGCGCTTCGAGGAGCGCGAGGAAGCCCTCAACGACGCACTCCTGACCGCACAGGAGCTCCGGGAGGAGTCGCGGGCCCAGGCCGAGCGCGAGGCATCGCTCACCCTGCGCGAAGCTGAGGCGAAGGCCGAGGCCATCGAGCAGGAGGCGGAGCGGACTCTGGATTCGGCCCGGGACAAGCTGGACGAGCTCAAGTCCCGGCGGGCCCATTTCCTCCGCTCGTTCCGTGCGCTGCTGGAGGGATACCTCTCCGAGGTCGAGCTGGAGCAGAGCCGACTGCGGGAGAACGAGGAGCAGATCCCGCCGGCCGAGGAGATCGCCGCCGACCCCGATCCGGAGCCGCCGGCCGTGGAGCCGGACGCCTACGGGGCTGCGGAGGAGGGCGAGGACGGCACCGACCCGGTGGGCGAGGTCCGCGAAGCCGTCCCGACCCCGTCGGACGCACCCGAGAACGAGGAAGAGGAGACCACGTCCGGGGACGAGGGGAACGGGGAGGACCGGGAGCAGACGTGACCGGGGACGGGAGCCGAGTCATGGAGCGCGTCCGCCGGGCCGTCGACCGGATTCGGCGTGAGGGCGCTCCGGCGCCGGAGTGGGCCGTCGTCCTGGGGACGGGCCTCGGCGCCCTCGGGGACGAGATCGACGTGGAGGCCACCGTCCCGTACGGGGCGATCCCGGACTTTCCGCCGGCCACGGTGGAGGAGCACGAGGGGCGGCTGTTGCTGGGGTCGATCGGGGGACGGAGCGTCGCGGCCATGAGCGGACGCTATCACCGCTACGAGGGTCACACCCTCGGAGAGGTGACGTTCCCGATCCGCGTCCTGCGGGAGCTGGGGGCCACGACGCTCGTGACCTCGGGAGCCGCCGGCGGAATGGAGCCGCTCTGGGAGCGGGGGGACCTGGTCCTGATCTCCGACCACATCAACCTGATGGGCGACAACCCCCTGGTCGGGCCGAACGTGGAGGAGCAGGGCCCACGGTTCCCGGACATGTCCGAGGCCTACCACGCGGGACTCCGCCGACGGGCCCGGGAGGCGGCCGTGCAGATGGGGGTCCAGGTGCGCGAGGGCGTCTACGCCGGAGTCACGGGCCCCAATTTGGAGACACCGGCGGAGTACCGGATGCTCAGGACGCTGGGCGCTGATCTGGTGGGGATGTCCACGGTGCCCGAGGTGATCGTGGCCCGGCACGCCGGGATGAGAGTGCTGGGAACGGCCGTGGTCACGGACATGTGCCTGCCGGACGACCTGGAGCCAGTGGAGGTCGAGGACGTGATTCGGGTCGCCGGTGAGGCGGCGCCGACGCTCTCCGCCCTCGTCCGCCGGGTCATGGAGAGCGAAGGCGACGAGTAGTCGATTCGCCGGCCGCCCCGCGGCCGGCGCGGACGAACACGGACACAGGAGCGATCGGAGCCTGCAACGGATGTCGTATCGAGAGCTGCCCGAGAGCACGTCGGACCTCGAGCAGGAGATCCTGGAACGGTGGGAGGAAGAGGACACCTTCCGGGAGAGCCTGCGGGAGCGCGAGGGGGACCCGGAGTACGTCTTCTACGAAGGTCCCCCCACGGCCAACGGGCGTCCCGGCGTCCACCACATCCTGGCCCGAACCATCAAGGACCTGGTGGCGCGGTACTGGACCATGCGCGGCCGCCACGTCACCCGCATCGCCGGCTGGGACACCCACGGTCTCCCGGTGGAGGTGGAGGCTGAGAAGGAGCTCGGTATCTCCGGGAAGCCGGAGATCGAGGAGATCGGGATCGAGCGGTTCGTCCAGACCTGCCGGGAAAACCTGTTCACCTACCAGGAGGAGTGGGAGGACCTCTCCCGCCGCATCGGGTACTGGCTGGACTACGACGACCCCTACGTGACCTATCACCCCGACTACATCGAATCGGTGTGGTGGGCCGTGAAGCAGATCCACGACGAGGGCCTCCTCTACCAGGGCTACAAGTCGCTGCCCTACTGTCCCCGCTGCGGGACGGGCCTCTCCAGCCACGAGCTGGCCCAGGGATACGAGCAGCGCAGGGACCCGTCCCTCTTCTCTCTCTTCCCGGTGGTCTCGGGCGACGGGGGTGGAGACGCGCCGCGGCGACACCTGCTGGTGTGGACCACGACCCCCTGGACGCTGGTCTCCAACGTGGCGGTGGCCTTCAACCCCGAGCTCGCGTACGTCGAGGTCGAGGCCCTCCTGGGCCGGAGCGGCGAGAGGGGCAGGGTGGGGGAGGAAGGAGGCGCCCGCACGGCCAGGGTGCTGCTCAGCCGCGGCCGGGCGGAGGACCTCTTTCGCCTCGAGGGGAGCGACGGGAGCGGGGACGGAGAGGGCGGTTCCCCGGAGCGTCCCCGGGGCCGGATCGTTCGCGAGGTGCCGTCCGGGGAGCTCGAGGGGCTGGAGTACCGCCGTCCCCTGCACCTGTACCCGGGCTACCGAGAGGAGTCCGGCCGCCTCCACCCGGCGGAGTTCGTGAGCGACGAGGAGGGGACGGGGCTGGTCCACATCGCTCCGGCCTTCGGCGCCGACGATTTCGAGCTCGGGAAGGAGCGGGACCTGCCGCTGGTTCGCCCGGTGGACGACGACGGCCGCTTCGTCCCGGAGGTGGAGGAAGTGGGCGGGCTCCCGGTGAAGGAGGCCGACGATCGCCTGGTGGAGCTGCTGGCCGAGGAGGGGCTCCTCTTCCGCCGGGACACCGTGCTGCACAGCTATCCGCACTGCTGGCGCTGTGACACCCCGCTCCTCTACATGGCGCAGGAGTCGTGGTACGTGGAGACCACGGCCGTGAAGGAGCGCCTGCTGGAGGAGAACGCGTCCGTGGAGTGGCACCCCCCCGAGGTGGGAAGCGGACGGATGGGAGAGTGGCTCGAGAACAACGTGGACTGGGCCCTGTCCCGCGATCGCTTCTGGGGCACGCCGCTGCCGGTGTGGGTGTGCGACGCCGACGAGGGGCACCGCGAGGTCATCGGCTCCTTCGATCGCCTGTCGGATCGCGCGGGCGGGCTCCCGGAGGACTTCGATCCGCACCGGCCGGAGATCGACCGGGTGCAGTGGTCCTGCGACGAGGACGACTGCGAAGGGACCATGACCCGGGTGCCGCAGGTCATGGACGCCTGGTTCGACTCCGGGTCCATGCCCTTCGCCCAGTGGCACTACCCGTTCGAGGGCGAGGAGGAGTTCCGGCGCCACTTCCCGGCGGACATCATCGCCGAGGGCGTGGACCAGACGCGGGGCTGGTTCTACTCGCTGCTGGCGATCTCGACGATCGTCTTCGACCGCTCGCCGTACCGCGAGGTGGTGGTGAACGACCTGGTCCTGGACGCCGAGGGACGCAAGATGTCCAAGTCCCGCGGCAACACCGTGGACCCGTGGAGTGCCATCGAGCGGCACGGGGCCGATGCGATTCGGCTCTATCTGATCACCAGCAGCAACCCGTGGCTGCCGAAGCGCTGGGACCCGGAGGGCCTGGAGGAGATCCAGCGGAAGCTGCTGGACACCCTCCGGAACACCTACCGCTTCTTCGCCATGTACGCGAACCTGGAAGACTGGCACCACGGCGGGGGAGACGCCCGGTGGGGCGAGCCGCGTCCGCCCTCGGAGCGTCCCGTCATGGATCGGTGGCTGCTCAGCCGGCTGGACACCGTGGCGGCCCGCACCCGGCAGGACCTGGAGGAGAACGAGCTGACGAGGGCGGCGAGGCGCCTCGACGACTTCGTCGTGGACGAGCTCTCCAACTGGTACGTTCGCCGGACGCGGGACCGGTTCTGGGTCACGGGGTCCTCATCCGACGGAGAGCTCCGTCCGGCGGAGGCCTTCGACACGCTGCATCGCGCCCTCCGCACGACGTCGCTGCTCCTGGCCCCCGTCGCGCCCTTCATCAGCGACTGGCTGCACCGGGAGCTGAGCATCGGCGACTCGGTCCACCTGGCCGACTTCCCCGAACCCTCGGGCCACCGCCGGCCCGACCTGGAGGAGGCCATGGAGGACGTGCGGGAGCTGGCGGCGCTGGGTCGTGCCGCCCGGGAGGAGCTGGGGGTGAAGGTGCGCCAGCCCCTGCGCCGGGTGGAGGTCGTGATTCCCGGCGGACGGACGCTCCCGGATTCCCTGGTCCGGGTGCTCAAGGAGGAGCTGAACGTGAAGCGCGTTGCCTTCCCCTCCGAGACGGCTGACATTGTCCGGCTCCACGCCCGACCCGACTACAGCGAGCTCGGGCCCCGCTTCGGCTCCCGCACGCCCGCCGTGGCGGAGGCCGTCGAGGAGCTGGAGGGCAGCGACGCCCGTCGGCTCCGCGAGGGAGAGTCCATCGAGCTCGTGGTCGACGGCGAGCCCGCCGAGATCCGGCCCCGGGACGTGCAGGTCCTCGAGTCCGGCCGCGGAGAATACGCCGTTCGCTCGGAGCGGGGGTACATGGTGGCCCTGGATCCCTCCCTGGACGCGGAGCTCCGGGCCGAGGGGCTGGCCCGCGAGGTCGTGAGCCGGGTCCAGCGCTTCCGGCGGGACGCCGGGCTCGACGTGGACGACCGGATTCGACTGGTGGTCGCCGGGGACGAGGAGGTCGAGGCGGCGGTGCGGGCCCACCGGGAGTACGTGGCGGGCGAGACGCTGGCCCTCGAGCTCGAGGTCGGGCAGGCGGCCGACGGACGCGACCACGTGACCGAGCTGAACGTGGACGACCACCCGCTCCGGCTCGGACTCGAGCCGTTCGACGAGGAAGAGGCGCAACCAACCGGATGACCAACAGATGACTACCATGGACGACGAGGACCTGAAGTACTTCGAGGACCGGCTCCTGGAGGAGCGCGCGAGCGTGCTCAGGGAGCTGGGTCAGTTCGACGAGGAGTTCGCCGAGGACCCGCGCGGATCCGGGGGCGGACCCGAGTCCTACAGCTTCCACATGGCCGACGAGGGCACCGACGCCATGGAGCGGGAGAAGAAGTTCATGCTGGCGAGCCAGGAGGGCGAGCTCCTCTACCAGATCGACGAGGCCCTCCGGCGCATGTACCGGAACGAGGACGAGTACGGGATCTGCCAGGAGTGTGGCGACCGGATCGCCCGCGAGCGGCTCGACGCCATCCCCTACGCCGACCTGTGCATCGACTGCCAGGAGAAGGAAGAAGGGGCGTCCGGTGAGCTCTGACGAGGCCCGGCGCGACAGGGGCGACGAGCCCCGGGAGCCCGGTTCGGCGGGCGGGCCGGGCAAGGGCTGGCTGCTGGCCGCCGTCGCCGGGACGATCCTCGTCCTGGACCGGATCACGAAGCGGTGGATCGTGGAGAATCTGACCCTGCACGAGATCGTCCCGGTGTGGGGCGATTTCTTCCGGCTGACCTACACCCACAACTTCGGCGCCGCCTTCGGCATCAACGTGGGGGAGTACTCGCGCGTCTTCTTTCTCACGCTGGCGGTCCTGGCGCTGGGCGTGCTGATGTACCTGTACATGCACACCTCCGCCCGCCGGCGTCTGCGGCTGTGGGCCCTGGCCCTGGTCAGCGGGGGCGCCGTGGGCAACATCATCGACCGGATTCGCTATCAGGCCGGCGTGGTGGACTTCCTGGACGTGGGCGTGGGCTCGACGCGGTGGCCCGTGTTCAACGTCGCCGACATGGCGGTCAGCGTCGGAGCCGTCCTCCTGATGATCACGTTCTACCGGGAGGAGACGGAGAGGCGCTCCGAGAACGCGGACGAGGCGGCGACTCGGGACGCCGCCCGCGCGCGGGGCGCGTCCGGCCCGGGGGGAGACGCCGCGGATGAGCGGGTCCCGGCCGGAGAAGGCTGACGGCGAGCGTCGGCGCCTGACGGTCGAGGAGGACGGCGGGCGGCTCGACCGCTGGCTGGCCGACCGCCTGGATCTGAGCCGCACCCGCCTGGCCCGCCTCATCGAGGAGGGCGAGGTCACCGTCGACGGAGAGGCGGTCCGAAAGAGCCACGAGCCGCGGGTCGGCGAGGAGGTCCTGGTCCGGATCCCACCGCCGGAGCCCCTGCAGGTGGAGCCGGAGCCGATCCCCCTGGACGTGGTTCACGAGGACGACGACCTGCTGGTGGTGGAGAAGCCGGCGGGGATGGTGGTCCACCCCGGACCGGGCCACAGGTCGGGCACCCTCGTCCACGCCCTGATGCACCACGTGGACCGGCTGTCGTCCGGCACGGGTCCCGCCCGACCGGGCATCGTCCACCGGCTGGACAAGGACACGTCCGGCCTCCTGCTCGTGGCCAAGAAGGACCGCGTGCACAGCAAGCTCTCCTCCGCCCTGGCGCGCCGGGAGATCGACCGCGGCTACCTGGCCGCCGCGTGGGGGCACCTGGACACGGATCGACTCACGGTGGACCGCCCCATCGGCCGGGACCCGAACGACCGCACCAGGATGGCCGTCACCGAGGACGGCAAGCGGGCGGTGACCCACGTCCGCCGGCTCGAGCGCTGGCGCTCCGCCGACCTGGCGGCGCTGAAGCTGGAGACGGGACGCACCCACCAGATCCGGGTCCACCTGCGGGACGAGGGACACCCGGTGGTGAACGACGCGACGTACGCACCGGAGTGGGAGCGGGGCTTCGTCGGGGCCGGCGGACGGTGGGCGGAGGAGTTCGCGCGCCGGTGCGAACGGATGTTCCTGCACGCGGCCCGGCTGGCGTTCGTGCACCCGGCCAGCGGGGAGCGCATGAGCTTCACGTCCTCGCTCCCGGAACCGCTGAACGGCGCGGTACAGTGGGCGCGCGAACATTCCTGACGGCCGCCGTCCTGGCGGTGGCCGCGGTCGCTTCCGGCGCGGCGGCCGACGCGGGCCGGGCCCGGTCGCCGGATCCACCGGCCGTGGAAGCCGGACGCCGCGCGACGGCCGCCCCGCCCCCGGTGCGCTGGCGGGCGGGGCCCGGACTGGAGCCGCTGGCCCGGTCGCTGGCCCGCGACTCGTCGCTCTTCGCCCCGCTCCCGGGGATCGGCGATCCCGCCACTCTCTTCTCGGATACCATCACGATCTACCTGGTGCGGGACCTGGACAGCCTGGCATCACCCGGATCGGTGGTCCGGGAGGAGTGGGTAGCCGGCTTCGCCGACCACAGGCGTCTCACGATCGGCGTCCGGGCCCGGGAGGCGGAGGCGGGAATCGGCGGCATCCGCTCGGTGCTGCGCCACGAGCTGGCCCACCTGGCCCTGAACCGCGCCACCGGCGGCCGGGCACCCCGGTGGCTGCACGAGGGATATGCCCAGCTCGTCTCCGAGTCCTTCGACGCCGGGGAGGCCTGGCGGCTTCGCTTCTACTTCCTCCGGGCCGGCGGGGGCACGCTCGATCGGCTCACGGTGGGCTTTCCCCGCCGGGAGGGGTCGGCGCGCACGGCCTATCTGCTCTCCTATACGGCGGTGCAGGACCTCTACCGCCGGGGGGGAGCCACCGGACTCCGGCGCTACTTCGAACAGCTCCGGGACGGGGCGACGGTGGACGGGGCGATGCGGGCCGTGTACGGCGTGACGCTGGCCCAGTTCGAGGAGCAGTGGAGGGAGTCGGTGTCGGACCGCTTCGGCTGGCTCTACCTCATCTCCCGCGCGACCTTCTTCTGGTCCGTGATCGCGGTGGCCGTGCTGGTGATCTGGTGGATCCGGCGGAGACGCGACCGGGAGCGCATGGAGGAGCTGCGCCAGGAGGAGAGGCGCGAGGCCATCCGCGAACTGCTGGGGGAGGGGGAGGGCGGCCCGGACCCCGGACGCGCCCCGGGACTGTGGGACCCGCCGGAGTCGCCGGACGACTGGCGCAGCAGCTGAGATTCCCGGCGAACGCCAGACGGGATCGCGGCGTCTCATTGACGGCCCGGCGGACCGTGTCTACCCTCTGGTCCGCGATCGACCGGCTGGAGGCCGGCGACGGGAGCAAGACGACAGCGACGTCATCTCGATCGAGAGAGGGAGGAGAGCGTGTCGGGATCCGGGGACGACTTCTTCGGCTACGGGCTGCTGAACCTCGGCCTCTTCGTAGCCGGGCTGCTGCTGGTCGTCCTGGGGTACGTGTTCCTGGACCGGGGATCGGTGACGGCGGCCCCCATCCTCCTGGTCCTGGGATATGCCGTGGTCCTCCCCATGGCCATCCTGATTCGCACCGGCGAGCAGAGCTGAGAGAGGCGGGCGCGTAGCTCAGCGGTTCAGAGCGCTGCCCTTACAAGGCAGAAGTCCCAGGTTCGAATCCTGGCGCGCCCATCTCGCCGTCGAATCCACCGTCGGCGCCACCTCGGCGTCCCGGCCCGCACCGACCCTGCTGTTGTATACTTCGGCCGCCCCAGCCCATAATATACCGCACTTTTCGGCAAGAACCCGCTTCTCGAGGGGGACGCGATGAGCATCCTGGACGACGTCACGGAAGTTGTGAAGATGGTTCGGAAGCTGGACCGGTTCGGGCTCCTGGACGAGGTGCTGGACCGGCTGCTTCACCTGCGTGAGCAGGTCCAGGAGCTCCTGGAAGAGAACCGACGCCTGAAGGAGCGGCTGGATCGCCTGCGCTCCCAGACCGAGTCCCTCCCCTACGAGGGCGTATACTGGTTCGACTTCGGCGGCTCGCCCGAGGGGCCGGCGGCTCCTCCGGCCAACGCCGGCGAGGGCTGATCCGATTCGCCGCCGTCCCGGTCCACTGAAGGGCCGGGACCTCTCGTCCGGAGCGCCCGCGATGTCGGGCCCTCCGCTCCCGGAGGGGCTTCCTCGCGCCCTCCCCACATTCTCGAGGCCGCTCTATCCCACCTCTTTGTTTTCTCTTCTGGCGACAATGGGGCGGCTGTG
>Ga0207797_1000048_pt1 | contig 73724 bp, 71 predicted proteins | sample PRCRCaboRojoPR_6_FD_187275 | JGI IMG/M metagenome (GOLD analysis project Ga0207797, IMG submission 187275) | Marine sediment microbial community from Cabo Rojo, Puerto Rico - PR CR 10% Liquid 1 (SPAdes) | ecosystem: Environmental > Aquatic > Marine > Coastal > Sediment | place: Cabo Rojo, Puerto...
ACGATATTGCTGAAGACGTTGCCGATGGCGGGGCCTAGGACGGCCAGAATGACGATCACAACAATGGCCACCAGAACAAGAATTAACGCATATTCGACCAGGCCCTGACCTTCTTCGCGAGGTAGGAACAACATTCGCCTCACCTCCTTGGAGCTGATTTCCTAAAGTGCCTATCACTCTAGGCTGATCACATTATACGCAATCCGTGTCTGGGTTACAATAGGACCTTCGTACTACCAAATTTCTATGCAGCCGGGAGGTCAAACGTCACCTTTGTGCCGCGACCCAGCTCGCTGTCGAAATGAATCTCACCGCCGAGCATCTCAATGCGCTCGCGCATCGTCGCCAGACCGAGCATCTCCGCATCTCGAGACGCTAGGGCGTCGGTGATCTCCAGACCATCACCGTCGTCTTCAAACATCACCTGAAGGCGCTCGCCCCTCATATCGAGTCTGATGCGGGCGCTGTTTGCATGGCTCACCTCTTTCGCGTTGTTGAGCAACTCCTGGATAACTCGAAATGTCGTTACCTCGTTGTGAGAGGCGAAGCGCCGTTCCTTGCCTACCACGGTCAGATCGGTGAGCACGTCGCTGTTCTCCGAGAAGCTGTCGAGATACCGCCGCAGCGTCGGCACCAGACCGAGGTCGTCGAGCATCATAGGCCGCAGGTTGAGGATGAAGCCCTTCACTTTCTGGAAGGTGCCCGCCACCGAGTTCTTCAAGTTCGTCAACTCGGCCCGCGCCCGATCCGGATCGGAGTCCATAAGCCGCTCGCAGATCTCTGCCTGCAGAATCAGGTTGGTGAGAGACTGAGCCGGGCCATCATGCATCTGCCTGCTCAGACGATGTCGTTCCCGTTCCTGAGCTTCGATGATGCGGACGACGGAGGCTTGTGCTTCCTGCTCCTTCTCCGACTCCTCGGCCTCCTCCCGCTGAGGCAGGTCGGCGTGCTCGAGGACGCTACGGAGCACGTCCAGATAGCGCGCCATGTTCCGTTGATCGCTCTGAAGCTTCTCCAGCTGTCCCCGCATGGTGAAGAGGCGCTGCTGTGTGTCCAGCACGGTTGTGTAGGCTTTCTGCAGATCCTCCCGGGGAACCGTGTCGATAGAAGACTCGACCTGCCGGAGCTGGTTGGTGGCCTGCGTATTCCGCTGGGCCATCCGTTCGACCTCATCACTCGTCTGTTGTATGAGTAGGTCGATCTCCTTCAGTTCGCGCTGCGTCCTCTTGTACTCCTCGCTGCACGTCTCCAGGAACTGCTCGAAAGACCCGTTATCATTGCTCGTCGCCACCATCACAACTCACTCCCTTATGCCTGCTTCTCGCTAGCGTCGCTCTGCTCCTTGCGGAGGGGAACCCACCCTCGGCGCAGGGCGGAGACGGCTGCTTCCGTTCGCCCCGTCGCTCCCAGTTTTCTCAGAATAGACGTCATGTGATTCTTCACCGTCTGATGGCTGATGCCCAGATGGTAGGCGATCTTCCGATTGCTCATTCCCTGAACCACCAGTTCCAGGATCTCCATCTCACGGGGTGTGAGGGGAGAGAGAAAGTCCTCGTTGCCTGCGAAGACCTCTCCGCCGAATCGCTTGAACTTGCTCAATAGCCAGTCGCCGATGCCCTCTTCGTCCAGGACGGAGTCGTCGACCACGTAGTGCCCCTCATTGACCTGGCGGATCACGCCTATCAACCGTTCAGGCCGGACGTCCTTGGCATGGTAGGCCGATGCGCCGGCACGGATGGCATGGTAGATCTGCTCTTCGTCGTCGTAGGCGGTCAGCATGATCACCTGAATATCTGGAAATCGGTCCTTGAGTTCGCGCGTGGCCTGCAGCCCGTTCAACTCGGGCAGATTAATGTCCATAATGACCACGTCCGGACGTATCGTCCCCGCTTGCTCAATCGCTGCTTCGCCGTCAGCAGCTTCACCGACGACCCGCAGACCTTCCTGCGCCGCCAAGACGTTTCTCAGCCCTTGACGGAAGACGGGATGGTCATCCACGATCATCACATCGATTGCATCGGCCATAGTTGATCCTCCTACGATGCCTGTTGCCCACGTAGCAGACGACTGCCCACCTCACGTCCGCCGTGTTCCGGGATGACGCCAGATGCCTGGCCTACCCCGTTCGACGGAGAACTCGCCGCAAAACGGCCTCAGATCGCTCTCAGGTTCGCCCCTGGGAATCGAGCAAGGTGAACAGGTGCCGCACCTTAAGTATAGCACACCAGTGCGAGAACGTACAACTCCAGCTCAGTATGGGCTTTCGCAGGGGACCGTGAAAGGTCAATGCCCCCTGCAAAAGCTCGCTCTGGCCTATTGATGCGCCGAAATGCTTCTCGTGGTATACTAACGGTCTAGGAGCTGAGAAGGGCCATCCTGCACCGCCGTGTTTGCTAGCCTAGGGAGGCAACACATGCCTCAGACCGCTGCTCAGACCAACCCGGAGCACCAAGAACCCAGGACGAGGGAGAAGCGCGGCTGCACCCCCGTAATAGTGATCAGCCTGCTTCTTCTCCTGCTGGTGGGCGCCGGCGCGTTCTCTGCCATGATGGTGGAGCGAACGATCCTCGCGCCCTACGAGACCCGCATCTACCCTAACGTCTACGTCTTGGGTGAGAACCTGGGTGGGTTCACGGTGGAAGAAGCCTCTCATCACCTACACGACGTCTTCGCCAGCCACGACACCGGTGACCTCATCTTGAGCGACGGCGATCAGAGCTGGCGGATTCCCTGGTCGGAGGCCGGCATGCGCCTGGACGTCCATGCCACAGCCGAACACGCTTTCGCTGTGGGACGGGAGAACGGATGGCAGACGCTCATCTCCATGTGGCTTGGAGAGCACGCCGGGGGAATCAGACACGATGTCTCTCCCGTCTTCTCCATCGACGCGCAGATGACGCGCCGGGCCCTGGAGAAGATCGCGCCGGACCTGTACGAACCAGCAACCGACGCAACGTTTGAGCTGGATGGTGATCAACTGGTGACTACGCCGAGTCGACCCGGGCGGGCCCTGGACGTCGATGCCACCACAGAGAAGATCATCAACACCGTCAGACACCTCGGCCCGGACTACCCCTTCGCCCCCACCTACGAGACGGTCCAGCCGCGTATCGAAAACGTCGACGGTGCTCGGGCACAGGCTGAGGATCTGCTCAACCGTGAGATTCGTGTCGCCGCCCACGGAGACCACGAGGGTGAGACGTTCAGGTGGAACTGGACGCTGGGCCGCGAGACCATCGCGAGCTGGCTCCGGGTCGAGAAGACCGAGGGAAACCCGGGCTTCGACGTTCATCTCGACCCGAGTGCGGTTGAGGCGGCGGTAGCGGAGTTGGCAGCGGAGCCGGAGGCTGGCGATTGGGGCTTCCCCAGGGAGCAGGTCACCGAGGAGATCTTGGAGCTTTTCGAGGCCGGCGGAGGGGAGTTCGCTGTTGAACTGACGCCGCCGCCGCGCATCTACGTCGTCCAGTCCGGCGACCGCCTGACCACCATCGCCGCCAAGTTCGGCATGCCGCCGGGCCTCATCGCCGAGCTCAACAGAGACATCGATCTCAACCAGCTCTACGTCGGGCAGGAGTTGATCATACCACCTCAAGACGTTCTGACGCCCTATGAGACCGTTCCGAACAAGAGAGTTGTGATCAGCGTCCCGGAGCAGCGGCTGCGGGCCTACGAGAACGGTCAGCTGCTCTACGACTGGCCCTGCTCCACCGGAAAGAAGGACTCTCCGACGTACACGGGGCAGTTCCAGGTTCTGAGCAAGGACGAGATGGCCTACGCCAGCCAGTGGGATCTGGAGATGCCCCACTTCATCGGCGTCTACCGGGCCGGCGGCGCCACCATAAACGGCATCCACGCGCTTCCCTTCCTGCCCAACGGACAGCGGCTCTGGGCGGGCAATCTCGGATCTCGCGCATCTTTCGGCTGCATCATCCTCGGGGTCGACGAAGCGGAAACCCTCTTCAACTGGGTCGAGCTGGGCGTCCCGGTGACTATAGAGTAGGCCGTAACCCCCGAGCGGCAGCATGGAGGATGGAATGGCCTCACATCGCACGGTCGTACTCAGAACCGACCGTCTCCTCGTCAGAACGGCGACGACGGACGATGTCGATCTCTTCTATGCGCTGTGGAATGATCCCCGGGTCATGACCAACGTCGGCTTCCCTCACGGGCTTCGTGCGACACGAGAGGACATCCGCAACCGGCTCGCCAAGCAGACGGGACGCGTGGTGGACCAGCTCCTGGTCGTGGAACTGAGGGGAACCGGGAAGCGTATCGGAGAGTGCCATCTGCACAGCGCCGACGACGAGGGAATCGCGGAGGCGGACGTTAAACTGCTCCCTGCCTTCTGGGGACGGGGGTACGGCACGGAGATATGGAAGGCGTTGGTGGATTACGAGTTCACGCACACCGACTGCGACGTGGTCCAGGGCACGCCCAACGTGAAGAACACCGCCTCAATCAGAATGCAGGAATCCGCCGGTGCGGTGCGCGTGGGAGAAGGGGTTTTCCACTTCCCGGAGTCCGAGCGAGACCACACCACCCCGGTGCATCACTACGTCTACCAGGTGCACCGATCGGACTGGGAGCGCCGTCGCGCAGTCGATCAGCCCCGGGCACGGACATCGTAGTGGCGATCTCCCTCGCTTCCTCACCGCTCAACGGCTGAAGCCGCTACCACGGGCGAGGAACGCTATTGGAGAACGCCAGAGTTGGGGACCTCTCGCCTTGTTCAGCTTCCGGCACACGCCTCACAGAGCCCGGGCACGCTCAGGTGCTCCAGATCGATCTGGAAGCCGTGCTCCTCGCGCATCCGGGCGGCGAAGGGCTCGATGGCCTCCGGCTCCACGCCGATGATCTTGCCGCATGCGCGGCAGACCAGGTGGAAGTGCTGACCATGGAGACCCAGCAGCTCATAGCGCCGCTGGCCGTCACCGGGATCCACGGAAGCGACGAGATGGAAATCCTGAAGCAACTCCAGCGTGCGGTAGACGGTTGAGATGTCGACCGAGGAGCTGATACCGCTCACCCGCTCGTAGACCTCCTCCGCCGTCACGAACCCCTCGACCTCGTGCAGCACCGAGAGCACCATCTCTCGCTGCGGCGTCAGGCGGAAGCCGCGCTCCCGCAGCTGCTTAAAGAAGACCTCCTCACAGGACATCACTAACCCTCCCTTGCCAGGCCCGCCAAAGGCCCCAACCCTGGCCTGCACCGTGCAGAACCCGAAATCGACGTCGTCTATAGTCTACCATAGGACCGCATAGACCCGCGCCGCGCAGCCGTCCATCAACCCGCCTTCCCCTGCAACCGGGGATTCATCCAAACCTCCAGCGAAAAGCCAACGAGCGTCAGGCCCAGCACCACCAGCGTGATGCACAGTCCCGGGGGAACCGCCCACCGCACCCACACGTCAGAGATGAAGATTGTAGGATACTCGAAGGCGTAGCGCAACATCGAGCCCCAGCTCTTGACGGTGGGATCGCCCAGGCCGAGAAAGCTGAGCCCCGACTCGGCCAGGAGCACGTGCTGGAACGTCACGATGAACTGCACCAGCGCGACCGAGAGCGTGCTGGGCAGTAAGTGCCGGACCAAGATGCGCCAGTCGTCCGCCCCCACCGCCACGGCGGCCTCGACGTAACCGTTGTGCCGCTCGCTGAGAAGCTGGGAGCGCACCAGCCGCGTCGTCTTCATCCAGCCGAACAAGGTGAAGAAGAGCACCAGCGTCCAGAAGCCCGGCCTGAGAAAGGCGGCCAGGAAGATGATCAGGGGAAAACGCGGCACAGCCAGGAAGACGTCGACCACGCGCATAACGGCGAATCCCAGCCGGTCGTAGTAGCCGGCCAGGACGCCCAACAGGACGCCAATGGCCGTGGAGAGTCCGGCGGCGAGGCAGCCGACCGAGAGCGAGAACCTCGCTCCGTGAAGCAGCTCGCTGAGGATATCCTGACCGATGTCGTTCGTGCCCAGGGGATGCGAAGCCGTCGGCCCCAGCATCGGCGCGTCCATCGTCGTCGGATCGTGGGGCGATAGCAGAGGCCCCAGGGCCGCCGCCAGCGCGAAGAGCGCCAGCAGGCTCCACCCCACCCCTCCCAACCAGCGGTCCACCCTACGCACGTTCCCTCCCCACCCGCGGATCGAGCCATCCGTAGACCAGATCCGCCGCCAGATTGAGCGCTAACACGAAGATCATCGTCACCAGAAAGGCTCCCTGGAGGAGAGGGTAGTCCCGCGCCGCGCCGGCCTCGTAGATCAGCGTGCCCATGCCCGGATAGGCAAAAACGACCTCCACAAACATCGTGCCCATGATCATGAAGCCGAAGCGCATAGCGACGGTGGTGACGATGGGCAGCAGCGCATTCGGCAGCGCGTGTCGCAGGAGCACCAGCGATTCCAGCACACCTTTGGAGCGCGCCGTCCGCACGTAATCCTCGCCGAGCACGCTGAGCATCGAATTGCGCGTGATCAGGTAGATGCCGGGCAGATAGGTGAGCACCAGTGTGAGGCCGGGCAAGACCCAGTGATACGCCACGTCCTGCACCTGTCTGAGTCCCCCGATGCGCGCCGCCTGGGCGCTTTGAGCGCCGCCAATAGGGAAGAGCCCCCACTGGTAGCTGAAGAAGACGATGAGGACCATGCCCAGGAAGAAGGGGGGCCAGGAGCCCAACGAGAAGACCGTGAGCAGGAGACCGACGTCGGACTTGGAGCCGCGCCGCCAGGCCGAGACAGCGCCCAGGCCGATCCCCAACGCGATGTAGATCACCGCCGCCGTGCCACCCAGGAGGAGTGTCCACCTCAGCCGCCCCATGATGATCGAACCCACCGGCGCGTTGTAGTAGATGGACCAACCCAGGTCACCGCGCGCCAGACCGCCCAGATAGTCCCAGTACTGTCCGAGGAGCGGTTTGTCTAGTCCGTAGTACGCCAGCAGGTTCGCCCGCATCTCCTCAGTAAGCAGCATGGGCGCGTCGGCGCTGGGCTCCCCGAGGAGGTATGACAACGGGTCTCCCGGCATCATGCGCGGCAGGAAGAAGTTGAGCGTCAGGAGCACGACGACCGTGACGGTGTACTGGGCGATCTTCGCTCCAGTGTCGTTCATAGCGCAAAGTCCCGAGCCGAATCAGCAGATCCAGCCTACGGCAGGAAGATCAGCTTGTTCATCGAGATCGGTATGCCGAAGCCGACGCCGCTCTGCGTGTAGAACCAGCTGTCCAACACGCTGGCGTCGTACACCGTCCACATCTTGGGATGGTAGAGGGTCAGCACCGGGAGGTCCTCGGCGACGATCTCCTGCAGCTCCCAGACCAGCTCGCGCCGCTGCTCCTCCTCGACGGTGGCCGCTTGCTCCCGGTAGAGCTCGTCGTACGCGGCGTTCTCGTACGTCTGGGCCGGCCAGGTCGGCGTCTCCAGCATAGCAGGGTTGGCGATGCCGCCGTGCCCGTTGATCGCCAGGTCAAAGGTGCCCTCGCGCAAGAGTCCGTCGATGGTGCTGTAATCGCCGGTCTGGACCTCCACCTCGATCCCCACAGCCTCCAGGTCATCCTGTATCAGCTCCGCCTCTCGGGCGAAGCCGGCCGTGGTGATCAAGCGAAGGCTGAGATCGGCAGCCTCGGCTTTCTCCAGCATCGCCTGGGCTCGCTCTGGGTCATGCTCATACACCGGTAGATCCGGGTTGTGCCAGTCGGTGAAGGGCGATAGGATACCCAGGCTTGCCACGATGGCCCCACCGTGGGTGACCTGAGCCACGATCCTCTGGCGGTCGATAGCGTGGGCCACAGCGCGCCGCAGCTCGGCGTCGTCGAAGGGCGGCTTCTGCGTGTTGAAGATCGTCTGGAGCACCCAGAAGCTGGGGCCGTCGATAACGCCGTACCCTTCCTTGTTCCGAAACGCCTCCACCGCGTCGATCTCCCTGCCCCAAAAGGAGGCGTAGTCGGTCGTGTCCGTCTCCAGCGCCAGGGCCTGATTCTCCACCTTGATGAACGTCAGCTCGTCGACGGTGGGCTCGCCCCGGAAGTAGTCCGTATTCGCCTCGTAGACGTAGCGGCCCTCCTCCTTGCTGTAGTCGAGCAGTTTAAAGGGCCCGCTGCCGACGACGGCCTTCTCCGACCTCAGCCTGGTCGGATCGTCGACGCCCTCCCAGATATGTTTCGGGATGATGGGCAGGGAGCCGATCAGGCCCTCGTGGGCTCCCGCGACAGGCTCTGTCAGGTTGAGGACGACGGTCTGCTCGTCCAGGACCTGGGTGCTCTCGATCTTGTTCACCGGCCAGGACCACTTGAAGGCTCCCTGATTCGCCTTGAAATACTCGAACGTAAAGGCCACATCCTCGGCGGTCAGGGGCTCGCCATCGTGCCACAGGACACCGGCATGGAGCGTGAAGGTCCACTCGGTGCCGTCGTCCGAGACCTCCCATTCGTCGGCCAGCCATGGGATCACGCCATCCTCATCCTTCCATGTCAGCGTGTCAAAAAGCAGCGACATGCGGATGTAGCCCGGCCCACGGGAGTAGAAGGCGAAGGGCGACGGGTACCCCCAATCATCGCCGGGCAGCGTGAGCGTCTTCGCTGCCCCCGACCCGGCCGTGGACGTCGGCGGATCGAGTGTTGCGGCCGGAGCGGGCCTTCCGCACCCACCGACTACGGCCATCACCAACAGACCTGCCAGAAGCGTCAGAGATCTCTTTGTCATGGGAATCCTCCTAGTCTGTGCTGCAAGCCGGCCCACGCTGAACCGACAGGCCCGACCCGTCCAGGACGTAACGCTCCGCGCCAGCGCAGGCGATGCAGACCGGATCGCCCTCCAGCAGCCGCGCCTTCGTCTCCATCACGCTTTCGCCGCAGACAGAGCAGATGACCGACGCGTGAATCGGCGCGTAGGCCGGTAGCTCGATCTGCTTCTCCTCGACGGTGAAGATCTCGTCCTCCGGCAGATCCAACTGCTTGTACGACGTCTCCGCCCAGAGCTCCGACAATCGTGACTGCTCCTCGGGCGTCGGCTCCTCGCGGTTGGTCACGATCTTCTCGAACAGCTCGTGCGCCTCGGGGTACCGCTCATCGAAACTGGTGCTGTAGTCAGCGCGCACGGCGACGCGGACGGCCTGGGCTGCCTTCGGCTGCCCGCCATCCCGCTTCGCCACGGTCACCGCCGTCTTGCCCAGATCGTGGTAGATCAGGGCGTTGTTGGCGAAGGAGCAGCCCGTCGTCACCTGGATGCCGTCGCTGAAGCAGTTGTTGGCCTCGACGATGGCAACGACCTCCTCCATCCCCAGGTTCCGCTCGATGCCCAGCGCCTTCAGCGCGGTGTAGCCGGCGCGTACGCCGAGCGCGACGTAGGGGCAGAAGTGGCCGTGCAGCTCACCCGCTTTCTTCAGCAGCCCCTCCAGGTCGCCCTTGCGGATCATCGCCTCGATGGGTGCCCTGGGGTTTTCTGGCAGTGGGACAGTCATCTTTCCTCCTACTAAGCGTCATACAGATCGTGCACGGAGAACTTCATAGGTCTCTGTGTGCGTAGCGTCTTCCCTGTCTCTACCCGTGTAATCAGCTCGAACCGGGTTTTGGGTGCATCGCTCACCGCAGCCCGCTATTCAAACCAGAGGTTACTGCAATGAATTGCAACAACCAGCATTATAGAATAAGGCCCCGTTCTCGTCAAGTCTCGAGCCAGACCTTACGGAGGCTGTGCTCCCCGTTGCGGGTCTCCCGGTTTCAGTGCTTTCGTCCATTCAGTGGTTCAGTGGTTCAGTGCTTCAAGACCAAGACAGCAGTCCTCTCCTCCCGCAGGCTTTCTGTGATCGGGCTGGAGCACGTAAAAACCCGGAGGGCCTTTGAGACCCTCCGGGTTTCTGACAGGCTTCGGCGCCGGTGCCTGGACGCTGTGTCAGCCTAGGCGTGACGCGCTGATCGACAGTGTCGCCGCTCTAGGGCGCATAGCGGAACGGATGGCGCGCCGCGGCCTTCTCCGCCTTCAATTCCTCCACCACCGGGCGCCCCTCGATCGCCTTCCGAATGGCGTGGCGAGCCGCCTTGTAGTTGTTGAACTCCACGCGTTTGGCGATGGACGCCGCCGGGTGCACGAAGGCATTGACGATCAGGGCAATATCGTCCAGTATCGGTTCCGGCAGGAAGCCATCCTCGATGCTCAGCTCAATGGCCAGCTTGACGCCCGCGGCGGCCCGCTCGAAAAGCTTACGCTGCTCGGCGGTGCGAATCGTCACCGTGGGCACCAGGAGCGTCTCCGGGCGGCCCGCGATGGTACGCAGGCCGCGGTCCTCCCCCCACTCCGTCAGGGAGCGTTCGATGGCGCGGCCCACCGGACCGTCCTTCAGGCCGATGAGCAGGTCGACGTGCGCCAACTCCTGGAAGGGCGGGCCGGCAAACCCCTCGCCCACCTTCATCGTCCAGTCGGTGACGGGATCTGGGGTATGGTGGGTGGCGAAAAGATCGGTCGCCACTTCCTTGTCTCCGACGAGGTACGTCACCGAACTCTTCTCGATCTTGCCCAGCGCCTCCAGCTGCAGTCGCAGTTCCTCTCGATCCTCCCGACGGAAAGCGCCCCCGGGCACGATGGGATGGCGCGAGTCGCCGACGTCCACCCCCATCAGCCGGAGCCCTTCCTTGCAGGCCTGGTTCGCTCCGCAGCGCACGACAATGCGCACCAGTTTCTGGACCTTCTGCTGCCACTCCTGGGCGGTCTTCAGATCGCCTTCCTGTGTGGCACGGTAGACGTTCTGCCAGAGATCGGGAATCAGGTTGGCGCTGGCCAGAATCGCACCATCAGCTCCCGCTGCCAGCGCGGCCTGCACGACCTCGTCGTGCCCCACGAAGATGGAGACATCTCCCTTCACCTTTTCGAACAACGCCTCCATAAAGGGCAGGTCGCCGGACGAGTCCTTGATCCCAATGGTGTTGTCGAAGTCGAGCAGCCCGCCCTCGGCGGTCCACCACTTGAAGTGCGTGCCCGCGCACTGCGGGATGTTGTACATCACGATCGGCAGGCCCACCCCATCCACGGCCTGGAAGTGATCGTAAACCTCGTTGAAGGAGGGCTTCAGGAAATAGGGGGCGACGACCAGGGCGCCGTCGACGCCGGCCTCCCGCGCCCACGCGGTCAGTGCCACGGTATCGCGGGTGGTGGTGCAGCCGGTCCCCGCCAACACCGGCACCTGGCCGTCTACCTCATCGAGGCAAATCTCGATCGCCCGCTTCCGCTCCTCCTGCGTCATATAGGAGAACTCCCCTGTCGTTCCGCAGGGCACCACGCCGTCGACGTGAGGCAGCACGAAACGAATCAACGCCCGGTAGGCGTCCTCATCGACGCCTTCAGCGGTGAAGGGTGTCACGAGCGCCGGGAAGATCCCGTTGAACCAATCAGTCTTGTAGCCCATGTGTGATATCCTCTCCATTGCGGTGTAGGTCAGTTCCGCCTGTCCAACCAGGCTCCACAGCGGCTGCAGAACCGCTCTAGGTGAAAGCCTCCCGAAGTGCCGCGGTGGCGGCAGCGTGGACGCTCTTACTCAGGGTGTGGCGATCCATCGCGCGAGGATGAATCGTCACCAGAGCGATCATCACGTCCCTGTCGACGGCCTCCTCTGGAATGACCTCCTTCTCCAACCCGTCGACGATGGCGCGCCCGAGGGCCGACTGGGCCGGGCCGTAGACCATGTTCGCCTGACGCAGGTTCCTCTGGGGCAGCGTCGGCAGCAGCAGTGTGGACGGGCGCACAGTGAGCGCCGGCTCGAGAATCGTGGTCAATGCCTCGCGCCGGTGAAGGGGATACGTCATCTGGAGCGCGTAGGCATCGCCCAGTGGGGTCTCTTTGCCACCGGCGATCAAGTCGATCTGTACCCGGTTGATGCCCTCGCCGGAGATACCGCTGCCAATCCGCAGGCCGTGCTCTGCCACATCCTCGGCCGTGATCTCGAGATCGCCGAAGCGCTCGGACAAGGGACCATCCGGATACGCAAAGGCGGTTCCCTTCATCGGAACCTTCCCGATCTTCTCCAGCTCCAGTCGTATCTCGGCCCGGGTCTCGTGGAGTAGCGCCCCACCAACGCTCTTGAGGGGCTTGCGGGGCGGGCCCATGTCGAGCCCCATCATCTTCAGGGCAGCCTTGACGGCCACGCCACCCCCGTGACGGCAGAAGATGCGCGAGAGCTTCTGTACCTCCCGCTGCTTACCCCGGGCCTCGTCAACCTGGCCCGCGTTAATCATCCGGATGACCTCCTGCCAGACTTCGGGATAGACTTGAGCGCTGGCCAGGATCACCCCGTTCACGCCGCCGGCTAACGCCGGCACGACCACCTCATCGTGCCCGACGAAGACGTCAATTCTATCGCCGGCGTACTCCAGGATCTCCATCGTGTAGGTCAGGTTCCCGGAGGAGTCCTTGATGCCGATGACGGTGGGAAGATCGGCCAGATCCTCCACAACAGTGCGCGGCAGGTAGCGGTCCACCACCTGAGGTATGTTGTAGAGGATGATGGGCAGATCGACCGTTGTGGCGATGTCGTAATAGTGCTGGTAGACGCCCTTATCAGACGGGTGCAGGAAGTAGGGCGTGACAATCAGGGCTGCCGAGGCTCCCGCCTCTTTCGCGTCCTCCGCCAGGGCAAGCGCTTCCTGGGTCGAGGACGCGCCGCAGCCAGCGACGACGGGTTTTCCATCAGCCTCCTCTACGCCGATTTCGACCAGACGCTTCTGCTCGTCGCGGCTGAGGTAGGGGAACTCGCCCGTTGTACCGCTGGTCACGATTCCGTCGACGTCGGGCAATGCATGACGGATGAGACGCCGGTAAGCCTCTTCGTCTACGGCTTCCGAGCCCCTAACGAAGGGAGTCACTAGAGCGGGAAAGACTCCCTTCAGCCACGGGACTTTGACAGGCATGTGTGGCCTCCTCTTTATGTTGAATGTCGCGAGTTGCGCATGGGATTGTGTGTCGCGTATGCGCGAAACGCGGTGGGGACGGCACTGCTTCCCATCGTATGCTTCTACCGTACTACAAAAGCCCTGAATAGGCAAATGGCACGGGGGGATGGGCGACTCGCCCGCCCTTCGCGTCAGGCGCGAAGCCCACCCAACGCCGTCCGGCTCTTGCACAGGGCACTAGGCGTGATACAATGCTCTGCGCGTAGAGGAGGACAGATAGGTGCTTCGTAGTTTCTGGTTCTGGCTTACCCTGGTGCTGATCGCAGCCGGCGTCGCGCTCACTGCAGCGCTCGGCGTGTTCAGCTGGCTCGCCTTCACCATCGCCGTCGCGATTCTCGTCGTGGACGGCATTTTCCTGTACAGTATCTACGCAGTCGGTTCGGGCGAGCCCCCTGAGCTTCCTCAGCTGGCCCCGGTCCCCGATGAGGAACGCATCCGCGTCATCTGTGATTGCGATCTTACGATGGGACGTCCTTTCCGGAACGTCGGAGATGGGCTGGCCCTCCTCTACCTCCTGGGCGAGCCGAAAACCGACCTGCGGGCCGTCACCACGACATACGGCACAGGGCCGGTGGGCATGACGACCCGCACGACGCGGAGGCTGCTCCAGCAACTGAGCATCGAGACGGTCGATGTCGTCCGGGGAGCCAGTCGTTCAGACGATGACCCCGTCGAGAACAGAGCTGCGCACCGTCTGGTGGAGGAAGTCAACGCTCATCCCGGCGAGATAGCCATCCTCGCCACCGGCGCTCTGACCAACCTGAAGCACGCCTCGACCCTGGATGCTGACTTCTTCGAGAAACTCCGGGGCCTCTACATCGTGGGCGGCGTGACCGGCACGTTGGTCTGGGGTGAGCGCCGCCTACCGGAACGCCACCTCTCCCTCGACCCGGAGGCCGCGTATGGCGCCATCCACGCCCACTGTCCCACGACCATAGCCCTGGGAGAGGCCGGTCTGACGGCCATCTTCCGCAGCGAGCAGATGGCCGCCCTTGCCGCGCTCGAGGACCGGGTGTCGGATCTTATCCTGAAGCGGACCCGTCTCTGGTTCGGACTGATGAGACTCCGGTTCCCCGATGACGGTTTCCCCTTATGGGAATCCGTCGCAGCGCTGGCCATCGCCCATCCCCAGTACCTGAGCTTCCGGCGCGTTCACCTGCCAACCACCATCGAGGATCTGCGTCGGGGTCGCCTCGTGCCGGGTCCCGGTGAGGGAGGCCCGGTGCGCCTGGTGCATGGGGTGGACGATTACGACGCCTTCGTGGCGACTCAGCTCGCCGCCTGGCACAGGTTGGGAACGTCCATCGAAAGGGACGGGGAAGACGCTTCATGAGCGAGCAGACAACGCGCATCGTGCTGGTGCGCCACGGACAGACCGTCTGGAACCGGGGAGGCACCGTTCGGTTCCGAGGCCGCACTGATCTGGCGCTCGACGACTTTGGGCTCCGGCAAGCCGCCGTCACAGCCCGTTATGTGGCGAACCGCTGGCCCGTTGAGGCCGTCTACGCCAGCCCCATGAAGCGAGCGGTGCAGACCGCCCAGGCCATCGCAGAGGTCCACGAGCTCGACGCAGAACCATTCGAGGGCCTCCTCGACATCGACTTCGGCGAGTGGCAGGGACACTCACCCGAGGCTTTGCGGAAGGAGTACCCAGACCTGCTCCGAGATTGGTTCGAGGCGCCCCAGACTGTCCAGGTGCCGGGTGGCGAGAGCTTGGAGGACGTGCGCCAGCGTGTCGTAACCGGGCTGGACACGGTCCTGAACCGCCATCCCGGCCAGGCTGTGGCGATGGTGGGCCATACGGTCGTCAACCGCGTGCTGCTCTGCGCCGTCCTGGGCCTGGGGAACGAGCATTTCTGGCGGCTGCGGCAGGACACCTGCGGCGTCAACGTTTTTGAGGTGGATGAGCACGGGGAAAGCGTCATCGTCGTATTGAACGACACGGGCCATCTTCAGGGCCTCAGCTAACCCAAACCGTTCGCCTCAGAGGGCGGAAGGCCGGACAGCGCGCGCCTTCTTCACTCACGAGAGCTAGCCACTGACGACGGGAGATCAACTATGCCAAATCGCGAGATATTGCAGCAGCATTCGAAGGAAGAGCTCATTCAGCTCCTGGAGAATGCAGCAAAGAACTGGCTGGCCCACGATGGGCTCTGGTTCCTGGCCGCAGAGGACGTATTTGACATGGAAACCGCCATTGAGCTCGACAAACGGGCCTGGGAGCGGTTCACGGTGATTGAGGCTAAGCGCATCTTGCGTTTCCTCGGCATGGAGCCGGGAGGAGGTATCCCGGCGCTGAAGAAAGCCCTTCAGTACCGGCTCTACGCCCGCCTTAATGAGCAGGAATGCATCGACGTTGACGAAAGGACGTTCATCTTCCGGATGAACAGATGCCGGGTGCAGGCTGCCCGCCAACGGAAAGGCTTGCCGGACTTTCCGTGCAAGCCGGTCGGCCTGGTAGAGTACGCCAATTTCGCCAGCACCATCGATCCCCGCTTCGAGACCGCTTGTATCGCCTGTCCACCGGATCCCCATCCGGAGGACTATTGGTGCGCGTGGAGATTCACGCTAGTGAAGGACAGATAGGAGGTACCATGCTCGACTTGATCAAGAAGCGCCGCAGCATCCGGAAGTACACGGACGAGTCAGTATCAGACGACGACATCAGGGCGCTGCTGGAGGCCGCCATGGCCGCACCGTCGGCGGACAACCTGCAGCCGTGGGAGTTCATCGTCGTGCAGAATGAATCGCTGCGCCAGAAGCTGGCCCAGACCCATCCGTGGAGCAGAATGTGCGGCAAAGCGCCGGTCGTCTTCGTCGTCTGCGTCGACTCCCGACGATCCAACCACTGGATCGAGGATGCCAGCGCCGCTACAGAGAACCTTCTCCTGGCGGCCACGGGCCTGGACCTGGGCGCCGTCTGGGTGGGCATCTACCCCAACGCTAGCTATGAGAGCAGCGTGCGTGAGGCCCTCGACGTCCCGTCCGGCTTGCGGGTGCTCTGCCTGGTGCCCGTAGGCCATCCCGACGAATCGAAGCCCGCGGACACCAAGTACGACGAGGATAAGGTTCATTACGACCAGTACTAGGCCCAGCCGACCCATAGACTAGCATGCCCCCGACCAACATCACCATCATCCTAATGGCCGGCGTGATCGTCTTCGCCGGCCATCTGGTCAAGGGTGTCAGCGGCTTCGGCAGCGCCCTCTTCGCCGTTCCGCTGCTTCTGCTGATCCTGGACATCAAGTTCGTCGCCCCACTCTTCCTGCTTTTCGACTTCACCTCGGGAGTCCTGTTAGTGGGAACGAACTGGCGGTCCATCGATCGGCGCCTGCTTCTCCTGCTTTTGGTCGGCATGCTGGTGGGCACCAGTCTGGGCACCTGGATGCTTCTCTCTCTTAGTCACGAGATCCTGAAACGGATCCTCGGTCTCCTCGTCACCGGTTGGGCGCTGGCCATGCTGCTGGGCAAAGAACCCGATGCGCTCTCACCCGGGCGCTCGCTCGGAACAGCTCTAGCGCCTTTGAGCGGGTTCCTGGGTGGTGCATTGGGCGCGATGTTCAGCGTCAACGGCCCGCCCGTCATCATCTACCTCTCGCACGTCCTGCAGGAGAAACGCGTCTTCCGAGCCACGCTCTACGGTATCTTCTTCGCCGATGCCTGCTACAAGATGGGCCTCTTCGCCGCCAACAGGCTGCTCGATCGCAGCGTTCTCCGTTTCGCCCTGCTGATGGCCCCGTTCCTGGTCGCCGGCGTCGCGGTGGGGTCGTGGCTGCAGCGGTTCCTCGATCAGAAGGTGTTCAGGAGGGTCGTGGCCGGCATCCTGACGGTGACCGGCATCATGCTGCTCATCTAGCGCGACCAACAGTTGGCTCGACTCGCGCTACCCGACCTCGCCCACACTGACGACGTACAGCAGGGCCTCTTCGTGCGGGTCCAATCCCAGCAGCCTATGGAACTGGTCGTCGTAGAAGGCACCCACAGCACAAGCCCCCAGGCCCATCGAGGTGGCTGCCAGGTAGAGGTTCTGACCGATGTGGCCCGCCTCCAGCAGTATGTAGCGGTAGGATCGCTCCCGGTACTTCCACCGCGTACGCTGGAAGACGGCAGTCAAGAGAAAACAGACAGAGGCCTCGCCCAGGAAGCTCTGGTAGAGACCCGCTCTCGTCACGTCGCCGCGGAAGTCACCTTCCTGGAGCCGCTCCAGCTCGTGCGCTCTCACCGCATAGTGGTAGACGCCAGCGGCCATCCCCTCGACGTCGTGGACGACGGGGTAGACCTCGATGGGGTAGAGAGCCCCTGCCGACGGTGCGGCACGGAACGCCAGGCGCTCATTTGTGATGCCCTGCGCGGCGTGCAGCAGACGCGAGAGAGCCTCCGTGGGGAGGGGCTCCGCGGCGTAGTTTCGCCTCGAACGGCGTCTCTCCAGCGCCTCCTCGACCGTCAGTCCCTGGAAGCCCCCGGGTTCCGGGAGCGTGATCCGCTCGGCATCGGGATAGGTCTTGTAGCGCGTGGGACGGCCACCCCAGTCCGGCACTGGAAGATCGAGAGAATGCCCCGGGGTGCTCCACTGGTGATAGAGAGCACCGATGTTGGCTGCGTCCCCGGGCAGCTCCCGGCGTCCGTCGGGCACCAGCCATCCCAGCAGGAAGCCGCCGGCGGCGGATAGGACAGCCACCAGGACCTGACGACGTCCGATGGCCTCTCCATCGCCTGCCTTCTCCTGGTCACGGGAGTCGCGCCGCGGCCGCCGAGCCAGACGGCGTAGGTAGCCGACGATGCGCTGCCCGTTGAGGATGATGTGGACGGCGATGAGACCGGCACAGAGGTACCCGGCCGAGCTGTGGAAGACGAACTGGTGAAGCCCGAATAAGTCGGCGATCAGCCCGGTGATGGTCACGTACAAGCCGCTGGCCAACATCGCCGCGATGACGATGTAGTCGAAGTCCCTCCGTCTCATCTGGCCCTCCTGCCCGGCGTGGAGATCAGACAACGATGACGCGCGTGCCTTCTCCTGAAGAGGAGCGGAGCGTGTGCTCGCTGTAGGGCACGTAGGGCTCGACCCAGCGGAAGATCCACCGCGCGTCCTCGCTGGTCACGTTGATACATCCGTGGCTGTGACGACGCCCGTAGTCGTTATGCCAGTATGTGCCGTGGATAGCGACGGCGGACCAGGTGAAATAGACGGGGAAAGCGACACCCGGTAGGTCATACCGATCACCAGGGGCACCGCCGATCATCCGCTGCGCGTGTCGCTGGTAGAGGATGCGGAACTCGCCCAACGGCGTCCCAAGACCGTGGATGCCAGAGCTGATACGGGTCTCGAAGACCGGGGTCTGGTCCTCGAAGCAGATCAGTGTCTGATCTGGAATGCTGATTTTGAGCCACTTGTCGGTACGGCCCGGTGAGATCGGCGTCAGCTCCTCCGGCGGAATCCGCCGCATCGAGTGAGCGGGCACATACGGACCGGGAGCCCAGGTGAGCCCATCCTTCAACTGGTACCACCAGCTCCCTTCTTCGTCCAGCACAGCCTCGACGATCCGGTAGACGGTGCCGTAGTAGAGCTTGTAGGATACGTAGGGGCTGAGCGGCCGCCAACGTGCCTCGACGAAGGGCACCGAAACCTCCGCCCAGAAGCCCGGCTCATCAACCGACTCGATGACCTCGGGCTGCCGTTCGTTTCTCACAGGCTGCACGTAACCACTGTGGATGTAACCGCCGTCGGTCTCGTACCAGACGGGATTAGTCGGCCAGGGCGCATCACCTACCACGGCGGCGCGCAGGGGGATGACCTCATCCCGCCCTCTCAACGCCACGTAGTCAGCCTTCTGGGAGGGCTCTTTGCGCACGGCTTGCCGCCACCACGTGGCGATGCGCCCCAGGGGCGCGGGCGGGGTCGAGGTAACGGAGACGTCGTCCCCTGGATACAGCCTAAGGAGAGCCAGGTGAGCCAGACTGAAACTGCTGCCTATCAGGAATTGCCGCCGGTTGATCTTATGCATGTCTCTGGTTCCTCCATCGTTGTGATACCTGAACCATACACGAGATTGGCGGGAGGTCAAGTTTTGAGCACAATACGATAATGCCCGCAATCTCGCTTTCAGCTCCGCTGCCGGGCGGCCTCCACGGGGCTTCCGCAGCGGGTCATGTCCCTCTACGAACAAGAGCACGTGTTTTGGACCCCCGGGGTTTTGTCGAGCCGCACGAAGACCCGCGCGACGGTGCCAGTCCAGATGAAGCAGGATACTATGGAGCTTCAACTGAAACCCCGGGGGTCTCTTGTCGCTAAAACCCTTGCTCCTGCACCCCGCGAACGGTTTCCTTGCCAGCGCCCAGGATTCCTAGTACAATAACCTACGTCTGCTCCGCAAACCGAGGCTACTGAATGATGGAAGATGTGAAGCTCAATCAACGGTATCGCCTGCTGACCTGCATCGGCTCGGGCGGCATGGCCATGGTGTACAAAGGCCTGGATGTGCTGCTTGAGCGGCGCGTGGCCGTGAAGGTGCTGCGCCAGCGGTTCGCCAGCGACCCCGAGTTCCTGGAACGCTTCCAGCGCGAGGCGCGCGCGGCCGCCAATCTTGACCACCCGAATATCGTCACCGTCTTCGACGTGGGAAAGGATGACGACCGTCACTACATCGTGATGGAGTTCGTGGACGGCCAGGACCTGAAGACGATGATCCGGCAGAACGACCGTTTGAGCGTCGCCCAGGCGGTCGACATAACAACGCAGATCGCGGCTGGCGTCGGACACGCGCATAAGGCCAACATCATCCATCGGGATATCAAGCCGCAGAACGTGCTGGTCACGCACAACGGCATCGCCAAAGTGGTCGACTTCGGTATCGCGCGCGCTCTCTCTGAATCGGGGCTCACCGACTCGGACACCGTTTGGGGCAGTCCCATCTACTTCGCTCCCGAGCAAGCCGCCGGAGAGACGCCCACCCCCGCCTCGGACGTCTACAGCATCGGCGTGGTGATGTACGAGATGCTGGCGGGGTCGCCCCCATTCCAAGCCGACAACCCGACAGCCCTGGCTATGAAGCACCTCCACGAGGAGCCGCCGCCCTTGGCGGCGCGAAACTCCCGAGTTCCGCCGCGGCTGGAATCGATCGTGCGGAAGACCTTGTCGAAGGACCCCGCGGCCCGCTACCGGACGGCTCAGGAGTTGAGCCACGTGCTGGAGGAGTACCGCCTGCAGGTAGAGCAGCCGACAGGCTGGCAGCCTGCCGTCACACCCGCTCCGTCAGAGATCGTCCCGGAGGCTAGAGAGCCGGGAAACGAGACGGTCACCGTTCAGGGAGTGTCGCTAGACTCTGATACCGTAACCTGGGTCCTGACCGTGGTTGCGCTCATCGCTGTCGTGGGGCTGATCCCCCTCTGGTGGTTAGTCTACCGGTCATACGCGTTGCCGGCGACGCCGCCGACGGTGACCCAGACGCCGTTGGTGGACGAGACGCAAGAGCCGGTTATGGTGACCGTACCTCGAATCGTGGACCGGCCGGTGGACGAAGCGCGAGCGCTGTTGCAGGCATCCGGGCTGGCGTTGGACGTCGTCGACGAACGCGCGGCGTCCGGCATCGAGGCGGGAATCGTCATTGAACAGGACCCTCCATCGGGAGAGACAATGCCCATTGATGGCACTGTCTCCGTGATTGTGAGTGGCATCGGTCGAGAGCTCACCATGCCCGACGTGGTCGGCCGTTCCGCCGAGGAGATGGAGGCCGGTCTAAAGTCGATGAACCTGGAGGTCGTCACGGAGGAGGCCTGGAGTACAGAGCCAGAGGGGCAGGTGACAGAGCAGCAACCCGAAGCTGGCGCCGCGATCCGAGCCGGCGAGACCGTGACGCTGACGGTGAGCGGTGGATCTGTCGTCACACTGGAGGCCAACCTGGACGAGAAGATCCTCTTGAAGGGAGCCGTGCTGCAGCAGAAGACGGTCAGGCCGGGCGGGATGCTGGGGGTCACACTGCGCTGGGAGTCGGTGCGCGGCATCAACCAGCGGTACGTGGTGTTTGTCCACGTCATCGGACCCGACGGTAACCTACTCGTCCAGAATGACAGAGAGCCCCATCTGCCGACCACGGAGTGGAACCCGGGGATTGAGATTGTCGATCCCCATCAACTGGGCATTCCTCCAGCCGCATCGCCGGGACGCTATCAACTGCGAGCTGGCATGTATCCGGTTGGACAGCCCAACAGTCGGCTCCCGGTGGCAGATCCGGGCCGCACGTCGCACCAGGACAACAGTATCCTGGTCGCTGAGCTCGAGATGGAGCGATAGTGGCGATTGGGTTTAATTTGTGGTATAATCATCTTGGAAAAAAGCCTTGGAGAGGAGAAAAGCGTATACCCGCCGCTGGAGGTGTGCAGTGGGTGTCCGTTCTAGGAATGGAGGAAGGACGTGGGTAGCAAATCAAGAGGAAGCCCGTTCATCTATTTGATCATCCTGGCTGCTGTTGGATTCTTGGTCTACAGCTTCTATTCGCAGCAGGTACAGGATGTCCAGGACATGAAGCTTTCGGAGGTCGCGGCCCAGGTACGCGAGGGCAATGTCACCAGCGTCCGCGTAGAGGACGACAAGCTCCTGGTTGATCTTGCGGACGGTCGGGAGGTGGTCTCTCATAAGGGACCAGAGTCGACGCTGACCGAGCAGCTGCGCAACTTGGGCGTCACTCAGCAGGAGTTGGCAGACGTGGAGATCGAGGTGGTGAAGCCCCCGGACTGGATGACGCTCCTGAGCGCGGGCGGTTCCATCCTGCTCGTGGTAGCGATGTTCGTCGGCGGGTACCTTATGCTGCGGCAGTTCCAGGGTGCTAACAGCCGGGCTCTCTCCTTCGGAAAGAGCCAGGCTCGCATGCATACCGGTGATCAGCCGGCCGTCACGTTCGAGGACGTGGGCGGCGCACGGGAGGCGAAGGAAGCGCTGAGGGAGGTCGTCGAGTTCCTCAAGGAACCTGACAAGTTCATTCAGCTCGGTGCACGCATTCCGAAAGGCGTGCTGTTGATGGGAGCACCGGGGACTGGCAAGACCCTCCTGGCAAAGGCGGTCTCCGGCGAGGCCGGCGTGCCCTTCTTCTCCATCTCCGGTTCGGAGTTCGTGGAGATGTTTGTGGGCGTCGGTGCCTCCCGGGTGCGCGACCTGTTCGAGCAGGCGAAGAAACACAGCCCCTGCATCATCTTCCTGGACGAGATTGACGCCGTCGGACGGCATCGCGGTGCTGGCCTGGGTGGCTCTCACGATGAACGGGAGCAGACGCTGAACCAGATCCTGGTGGAGATGGACGGGTTCGACACCGACACCAACGTCATCGTCGTCGCTGCCACCAACCGTCCGGACATTCTCGACCCCGCACTCCTGCGGCCGGGGCGATTCGACCGACGCATTATCCTGAATAAGCCCGACATGCGGGAGCGCGAGGAGATTCTTGCGCTTCACGTGCGAGGCAAGCCGTTGGCCAAGGACGTCGACCTGAAGACACTTGCTAAGGCAACGCCGGGCTTCGTCGGCGCCGACATCGAGAACCTCGTCAACGAGGCGGCGATTCTGGCCGCGCGACGCAGCAAGAAAGTCACCAGCATGGCCGAGCTGGAGCAATCCATCGAACGCGTGATCGCTGGACCAGAACGGAAGAGCCGCTTGATCTCGAAGGAAGAGAAGCTGATCACGGCTTATCACGAATCCGGTCACGCTATCGTGGCGCACGTGCTGCCGAAATGCGATCCGGTGCATAAGGTGTCCATCGTATCCCGCGGCATGGCTGCCGGATATACGATGGCCCTGCCCGAAGAGGACCGCAACCTGGTCAGCAAAGCGAAGTACCAGGACGACCTCGCCTTTGCCCTCGGCGGACGCACGGCCGAGGAGTTGGTCTTCGGCGACGTGACGACGGGAGCCGAGAACGATCTCAGCCGTGTCACCAAGCTGGCGCGCGACATGGTGACCCGTTACGGTATGAGCGAGAAGCTCGGGCCGATGACCTTCGGCCAGAAGGAAGAGCTGGTCTTCCTGGGCAAGGAGATCGGCGAGCAGAGGGATTACAGCGAAGCCGTCGCTGAGGAGATCGACAAAGAGGTGCGGGGAATCGTCCAGGAAGCTCACCAGCGTGCGACAGACGTCTTGACGAAGCACCGCGACAAGCTCGATCTCATCGCCGAGACGCTGATCGAGGTGGAGACGCTGGACGCCGAGGAGTTCGTGGACCTGTTCGAAGGGACCGCGGACGCCGCACCGGAACCGTCGGAAAGCACGCCGCCCCCATCGGGGTCGGAACAGCCGGCCGGCCGGAAGTCAGCACCTGATCGTCCAAAACCAGCGCTTGATATGCCGCCCGCACCTGCGCCGGCATAGCACGGCCGCTCGTTTCAAGTTGCACCAGAAAGGGGGAGTCATCTGACTCCCCCTTTTCGGTTCCTCTTCGCTCTCACAAGCTGCTGAGATCCCGAGGCCCTCAGGCGACGGCTTCGGGCTCTCCGGTCCGGCTCTTACTCCTGCGTTTCTTGCTCGAGCAGAACGCGCCGTAGTATCTTCCCCACCATCGTCTTGGGCAGCTCATCCCGGAATTCAACGTACCGGGGCACCTTGTACGGAGCAAGGTTCTCTCGGCAGAAATCCAACATCTCCTCTTCAGAGACCTCCGCTCCCTCTTTGAGCACGACGAAGGCCTTTACCCGCTCCCCCTTCTCAACGCTGATCGGGACGCCGACCACGGCGCATTCCTGCACCGCAGGATGCTCATAGAGCACCTCCTCCACCTCGCGAGGATAGATGTTGTACCCCCCTGCCCCCAGAATCATGTCTTTCTTCCGATCCACGATCTGGAAGTAGCCGTCCTCGTCCATGCGAGCCAGATCGCCTGTGTGAAGCCATCCCTCACGAAGAGCATTGGAGGTCTCTGTCGGCATGCGCCAGTAGCCCTTCATCACCTGCGGCCCCTGCACGACCAGCTCGCCCACCTCGCCTACCTCCAGGTCTTTCTCGCCGGTCTCGGCGTCGACTACCTTTGCGTCGGTGTTGGGAAAGGGCAGGCCGATGGTTCCGATGCGATTCTCACCGAAGATGGGGTTCGCGTGCGTGACCGGGGTCGCCTCGCTCAGGCCATAGCCTTCCACCAACCGCGCCCCTGTGAGCTGCTGGAACTTCTGCTGGACCTCGACGGGCAGCGGCGCCGCCCCGCTGATGCAGGCCCGGATAGAGCTGACGTCGAAGGAGTCGAGATCTGGATAGTTGTTGATGGCCACGTACATGGCCGGCACACCCGGGTACAGCGTCGGATGGTGCTTGTTGATCGACTTGAGAATGTGAGGCATCACCCGAGGGTTCGGGATCAGGATCATGCTGGCGGCCGTCAGAACGGCCAGATTCATGCAGGTCGTCATACCGTAGCTGTGAAAGAGCGGCAGTGAGGTCAGAATCGAGTCCTTACCCTCCGTCATCCGAGGGAGCCAAGCGTGGATCTGTACAGCATTTGCCTGGACATTCCGGTGGGTCAGTTGAGCTGCTTTGGGAACCCCCGTGGTGCCCCCGGTGTACATCAGCACGGCCGGGTCCTCCATATCGACGTCTACCTTGGAGGGCTCCCTCGACGCGCTGCCGAGGACGTCCTGGAACCAATGGGCCGTCTCATTATCCGAGAGATCTTGATAGTGGCCTTCCTTCTTCTCCTTGGTGAGGGTGAAAAGGAACCTGAGCAGGCCGGGGAAATACTCCTTGATATTCGTCACGATGACCTGCTTGAGCGGCGTCTCCTCCTGCACCCGCTCGACGACGGGGTACGTCAGGCTCAGCGTGATGATCGTCTCGGCCCCTGAATCGTTCAGCTGGTGCTCGATCTCACGACTGACGTATTGGGGGTTCGACGGCACGACGATGCCCCCCACCATTAACGTCGCGTAGTAGGCAATGACGAACTGGGGGCAGTTGGGAAGATGCACGGCCACCCGATCGCCCTTCTCCACACCGAACCCCTGGAGCGCCGCGGCGAAACGGCGTGTCAGATCCAGCAGCTCTCGGTAGCTGATGGTAGCATCCATGAGCTTATTCCCGAGGGGCTCGACGACGTTCCCGAAGATGAGGGCAGGCCGGTCCGGGTACTTCTCGGCAGTCTTGACGAGATTTCGCGTGACGGGGTAGTCTGGTATCTCCACCTTAGCAGAGACACCATCCTCATAGTGAGAGAGCCAGGGCCTTTCCATTTCTTCCCTCCTTAGGATAGTTCGATTGAATGACCCGCTGCGCCGAACCGGGGTTAGGGATCAGCGGATCGTCTGCATCAACGGACAGAGTCAGAGCGTGATATCCGAGACCGACTCAGCAATCTGAGTCGGCTGGTAGGGGTAGCGTCCGACATCACCGCGAGCGGTGACGCCGGAAAGGACCAAGATGGTCTCCATGCCGGTCTCGACGCCAGCGACGATGTCGGTATCCATTCGATCGCCGATCATCACTGTATCCTCAGAATGAACGTCGAGGTAGTTCAACGCCGTGCGCATCATCAAGGGGTTTGGCTTTCCCACGTAGAAGGGGCTCTTGCCGCTGGCTGCCTCGATCAACGCCGCCATCGCTCCACAGGCCGGGACGACGCCTTCATCACTGGGGGCCGATGGGTCGGGGTTGGTAGCGATGAAACGCGCGCCGGCGGCAATCAGGCGAATGGCTTTGGTGATCCGGCCTAGATTGTAGGAGTGTGTCTCCCCCAGGACCACGTAGTCCGGGTCGACGTCAGTGAGGACGTAACCTACGTCGTGTACAGCCTCTGTCAGCCCGCTCTCACCAATCACGAAGGCGGTGCCGTGGGGCTTCTGCGCGTCTAGAAAACGCGCCGTTGCCATGGCAGAGGTGAAGATGCTGCCCGCGGACACGTCGAGCCCCATCGTCTTCAGGCGGTGTGCCAGGTCGCCCGGGGTATAGAGAGGATTGTTCGTCAGTACGAGAAACTTGATATCCTGGTCCTTGAGCCGTTCGATGAACCCGTCGGCCTCTGGGATCATCGTGCTCCCGCTGACCAGCACACCGTCCATGTCGATCAGGTAGTTCTTCGGCGATTCTCCGTTCGTCACCGTGGCCCCCTCCTCTTGTCTATGGCTCTCCCCTTCTTCAGGCGGTCGGGAGCAGAGCGGCCGGTCCACCGTCACCGGCTCTCAGTCATCGGTCCCTCCATCCTCGACCAGCTTTCGACTGGCGGCAGACACCAGGCCGAAGCAGCCCGTGAGCATCATGTCGCCGTACGGCGCGGCAAACATATAGTGCACATCCTCTCTCAACTTGCCCGGCTCCGCTATCTGCCGCTGCGGGCCGGTCACCGCCACGACGTCGAAGCCGTCGCCCGGTACGTAGTCGGGATGAACGTAGGCGCCGTGACCGTGGTCAGCGTAGACGTCATCGTTCTCCAGCGTGCCGGCTCGCAGGTCTTCAACCAGCCCCTGAAGCTTTTCCCAATCCATGAGAACTGTATGGTGCTCAAAAAGCCCCAGGACACGCTCGCCGCGCAGCAGAACGCCGAGCGTATGCTGATTGCCGACGTTCACCAGAACGAAGCCCTCCCCCTGATGAGCGGCAGCGCGCTCATCCTCCAGGATACCCCATAGAGCTGCCGGCCCGGTGTCCATCAGGATCGCGCCGGGAGCGTCCCGCTGGACAGCCAGCATTCGCGTGTAGCAGGTCGGCGGCTCAGCGTAGACCAGGTCCATCATCCGTCCGCCGCTCTCGACGAACGCCTGCCACAGCTCGAAGCGGAAGCGGCGGTTCGACCCTTCGAGACACTCACCGTGATCCTGTACGGCGACGGCGACCGTATCCGGGACGCTCACGTCAAACGGGGCCAGAGCATCTTCCAGAACGTCCAAATCGACGTCGCGGGTCCGCAGCGTGAGAAGGTCAGGATCGTCCGGCGGGCCTTCCCCCTCCGGCAGAATCGTGTATCCCCGCTCTCGCACCTGGTCCAGGTTATCCCGGATGGTCAGCGCGGCCCGCGGGGTGGTATAGACGGGATAACCGGCGCGCAGATGGCGCTTCATCGCGCTGACGATAGGGCCGCCTCCCATCAGGTTGCCGGTTAAGAAGATCGGCCGCCCCTCCTGTGTAGCCGCCTTCACCCGCCGAGCAAGGACCGTCGTCCACGAGGGAAGGATCAGCTTCGGGTTGTTCTCCATCGACTCCTTCGGGTCCCAGAGCAAGATGTCCTGGGTCCCGGCGCCGACGTCAATGGCGAGGATTCGTCCTGCCGTCATCGTATACAAGACCCTTTCTCGGATCTCAGTCGACCCGACCTGGAGCAGGCGCTACTCGCGCCGCTGCAACACCTCTTCAATGCGGTTGACCTTCCGATAGACGAGAATGGCGATGATGAGCGTGACTATCGGGATCGCGAGGCCAACGAGCGATATGAGTGTGACGATGGCAAGCTCAAGGAATCCAATGGACAGCATGCCGGCCCCCCTCCTTCCCTGAAGCGGCTCCTGACCTGGCGCCTCGCTACGTCAACAGAATGACGTCGACCTCCGAACCAGCCGGTAAGCGACGGGCATCCTCGGGAATTGCGGCGAGGCCATCAGCTTCGACCAGGGAGTTGAGGATGCCGGAGCCCTGGTCGCCCGTCAACGCAGCCCCGAGGCCTTCTTCCGTCTCGCGCAGGTGGACCCGCAGATAATGGCGGCGCCCATCTTTTCGTTCGATCGGCTCCGCGAGACGCGCCCGCACGGTGCTCTCAGACCAATCTCGGTACCCCTGCATCTTCAGCAGGGCCGGTCGAGCGTAGAGCCTGGTGTTGATCATCGCCGCCACCGGGTTGCCCGGGAGCCCCAGCAGTGGAATGCCGTTGATATCCCCAAACGCCATCGGCCGTCCCGGTTTCTGGTTCAGGGACCAGAAGTGCATCTCACCTTCGGCGTCCATCACCTGCTTCACCAGGTCGAAGTCCCCCACGGAGACGCCGCCGGAGGTGATGATGAAGTCGGCTTTCCGCTCCACGGCCTCCCGCATGCCTTCGCGAACCAGCTCCTCTTGATCGTGAGCGACGCCGAGGAGAAGTGGTATCCCACCAAAGCGCTGCACCTGGGCTGCTACCGTGTACGAGTTGGCGTCCCGGATCTGGCTCGGCCCCGGCGTCTGATCCGGCGGCACCACCTCGTCACCCGTCCCTAGAATGGCCACCCGCGGCCGACGGATCACGCTCACCCCCAGATGGCCTACGGCCGCAAGCATGCCGACTTCCTGGGGACGGAGCACCTTGCCGGGTCGCAGCACAACCTGGCCCTCGCGGACGTCCTCCCCGGCCTGGCGCACGTTCTTCCCCGGAGAGGGAGGATCCAGAAGAACGACCTCATCCCCCTCAGAGCGGGTCTCCTCGAAACGGACCACGGTGTCGGCCCCTGCGGGCACCGGCGCTCCCGTCATGATCCGCACTGCCTCACCCGAGCCGACGGATACGCCGGCCTCATGGCCAGCAGCCACCTCGCCTATGACGCGAAGGCGGACCGGCTCGCCCATCAAGTCGTCGCCGCGGACGGCATAGCCGTCCATCGCCGCGTTCGTCACCGGCGGGATGTCCCGATCGGCGGTCACCGCCTCGGCTAAGACCCGCTCGGCAGCGTCAAGAAGCGAGACCGACTCGGCTTCGAGTACGTCCACAGTGGTGAGGATATGCTCCTGCGCCTCCTCGACACTCAGAACAGGACGTTGTCCGTTCGACATAGCCTACCTTTCCGATACTGTACCTAAAGATGCGGGCATTGCAGTGGTGACCTCAGTCGCTTGTTGGAAGTACCGAACGGCTGAAGTCGCTGCTGCCGCACAAGAAACGCCAGAGCGCGGCTTAGGAGAGAAGCTTCCTGCTTCCCGGTCACTTCATCCCTCTTCAGTGTGGTCGTGTTCAGTCTCCTCGCCGCGTATCATCTGGACCGCATGAGGAAGAATGGGCGTCAGTGTTTCCATCCCCTCCCGAACCGCCTTTGGGTTCCCCGGGAGATTAACGATCAGCGTCTGTCCGCGGATGCCGGCGACCCCTCGCGAGATCACAGCCAGCGGGGTCTTCCGGTAGCCCTCGAAACGGAGGACTTCGGCAAGCCCGGGCATCTCACGCTTGATGACGGCCCGTGTTGCTTCCGGAGTCACGTCCCGGGGCGTCACGCCGGTACCGCCGGTCGTCATCACCAGATCCACCCCCGTCTCATCGGCGAGATTCACCAGGAGACGGACGATCTCCTCTCGTTCGTCCGGGACGACGCTCCGGCGGACCACGTCAGCCCCCATCTCTCGCACCAGGTCGGCGAGTACAGGGCCGCTGACGTCCTCTCGCTCGCCGGTGTACCCCTTGTCACTGATCGTGACCACCGCGGCTTGAATGGCGTTCATCGTATGAGATTGACTCCTCTTGCTTTCAGTCATCGTCCCAGAGCGAGGCCTTCTTCAGTGTTCATTATACTTGTGTACGGATGGGCGGTCAAATATCCACTGTCACGACACGCGACTGACAGAGATGCTTGCCCCCAGGCAGGCCCATGGTAAACTTGCCCGTGTTAACACGCGGCGTGCGCAAGCCAGGAGGATCGTTGAGCAGACTAGACGACCTTGTACCGATGTCCCGTGAGCTGGGCAAGCCCGGTCGTGACTACGTTATCCTCAGCGAGGGGAACACGTCAGCCCGCGCGGACGATGGCAGCACCTTCTGGGTGAAGGCCAGCGGTACCAGCATGGCCGACGTGGAGCGAGACGGGTTCCTGCAGGTTGACACGGCGGCGGTGTTGGCTCTTCTCGACGAGCCGAGTCTGTCGGAATCGGAGATGCGTTCGCGGCTTGATGCCGCGAAGGTCGATCCCGATGCGGCGGGCTCGCCGTCCATTGAGACAGCCATGCACGCTGTCTGCCTTACCCTGGCGGAGGCGGAGTTCGTCGGCCACACCCATCCCACCGCCATCAACGCCATTCTATGCTCCCAGCGTGCCGAAGCTTCCTTCAACCAACCGATCTTCCCAGCCGAGTCCATGGTCTGCGGGCAGCCGCTCTTCGTTCCCTACGGCGCACCCGGACAGCCTCTGGCTCGGGCCGTTCGGGAGGCCCTGCAGACAGCCATCGACCGCCGAGGTCGACCACCGCGCGTCCTTCTCCTACAGAATCACGGCCTCGTGGCGCTGGGCGAGACCCCGCGGCGAGTACTGGATAGAACAGCGATGATGGTGAAGACCGCTCGCATCCTGGTGGAGACCTATGCCCTGGGCGGACCCCACTTCGTCGACTACGGTGTCCATTGAAGTAGCATAGGCCGCTAAGTGCGGCGGCAGGCATCAGGCCCAGCTGGCAGTGGCCGGCTCAAGCTAGGGAGAGGGAGAAGGGAAAGGCGGTTGAGGTGGCATTAAAGGGAGAGTTGCTCAGCTGTTTCTCCGAGGAGACCGTGGGCCATCCGGTCTACGTACCGGACCTCACCCTGTGGTACGAGTGGCACGAGAGTCACGGCACGCTGCCCGAGGCCTGGCGCGATCGTTCGCTGCCGGAGATTGCGGGGCTGATGGGCGTGCCCGTCTGGCTGCCGGTTCAGGTCTGGGAGAGCGAGACCTCCGGGCTGGAGGCAGAGAACGTTGAGAAGGCCGACGAACGGACCGTCACCTATGAGACGTCCACCAGGACCCTGACGGCGCGCTGGACGCTCGGACCTGACGGGGACTGGTGGCAGACCGAATACCCGGTCAAATCCGAGGAAGACCTCGGTGCCGCCGTCGAGCTGATAGAGTCCCGGGACTACGTCCTCAACTCATCCGGCCTCGCGGATCTGCGGGCTGATGTAGGCAGCGACGGTGTCGTGGTCCTGGAACTGCCCAAGCGGCCCTATTCCGAGATCCTTCATGAGGTTCTCGGTTGGAGCGACGGGCTCCTGCTGCTGGGGGAGCCCGAGGTGCAGAAGATGTTGACCCTCCTGGAGTCGAAGCTGCAGCATCTGGTGGAGCAGGTGGCGGAGCTTCCGGGCGAGATCGTGCTCTCTCCAGATAACCTCGACGGCCAGTTCATCTCGCCCGGAGCATTCGGGAGGTATCTGACCGGCAGCTACCGGCGCACGTGCCAGCTGCTCCACGAACACGACAAGAAGCTCGTCGTCCACGTCGGCGGTCCCATCCGCCGTCTTCTCGAGCCTCTGGCCGCCACCGGCGTGGATGGCGTCCAAGGCATATGCGGGCCGCCACAGAGCGACGCATCCCTCTCCGAGGCACGGAGGATCACCGGCCCCGATGTTACGCTCTGGGGAGGCATCCCGCAAGACGCTCTTATCGACACCTGCGACCAGGAGCGATTCGAACAAGCGGTGAGCCGGGCGGTCAAGGAGAGCGAGAGAAGGAGTCGAATCATCTTGGGCATAGCTGATCGGGTGCCCGTGCAAGCCGAGTTAGGTCGGCTGAAAGCGATACCGGCCTCGATCCGGTCGGTGTTATCGACATAGGAGTCGAAGCGATGAAGAAAGATACCATCAGACAGTCGGTCAACGTACTGGCACTCCTGGCCGTGATCGTCGTCAACGGCCTGGCGAACGCCCTTCCCCTTAATGGTCAGACCACGGGCGAGATCTCCGATCGATTCGATATCTACTTCGTACCAGCCGGCTATGTCTTCTCTATCTGGGGACTCATCTACCTGACGCTCATCGGGTTTGTCGTCTACCAGGCGCTGCCAAGCCAGCGAGACAATCCGCGTCTGCGGAGCGTCGGCTACCTCTTTGCGCTGAGTTGTGCGGCGAACGCAGCGTGGCTGTTCGCCTGGCATTACGAGGCCTTCGCACTCTCCATGGTGGCAATGGCTGCTCTTCTGCTTCTGCTGATCGGCATCTACCTGCGCCTGGAGATAGGACGGAGTCCGGTGTCGAGCGCGGAGAGGTGGCTCGTGCGCGTCCCCTTCAGCATCTACCTGGGCTGGATCACGGTAGCCACCATCGCCAATGCTTCGTCGCTGCTCGACTACCTGGACTGGGGCGGCTGGGGCATCAGCCCCGAAACCTGGACCGTCATCATGCTCGCCGCCGCCACGGGGATCACTGCCACAGTAAGCGTCACGCGAGGGGACCTCGCCTTCGGAGGCGTCATCGTCTGGGCCTTCGTCGGCATTGCCGTGAAACACGCCGGCACGCCGGTGGTCTCGACGGCCGCCTGGGTCGCCGCTGTCGCTGCGGCGGTCGTTACCGTACTGGGTGGCTGGCTGCACCGTCGGCGGGAACCTTCGCCGTCGCTCGCTTGAGCTTAGGTACGGGACGACCTCGCGCCTGCAACGGTTCTCCCCTGCTGGTGTTATATCCTAAGGCATAGTGCGTTCACGTACTCCCATTGAATCCACGTAGCGCCACACGGTGTGAGCCTGCCTTGCTCCAGTCTGAACACCGTTGGAGCAGGCACGTCCCAGGGCAGCCGTCGATGCAAGAGGAGGCGGAAATCCTCCACCAGTGATCATCCTATAAGGAGATTCATCTATGAGTTCACCCCCATCTACACTGAGAACCACACGCCGCGAGCGCTGGGCCTGGTATCTCTACGATTTTGGAAACTCAGCGTATGCCGCCGTCGTCCTTCTGGCGGTCTACTCAGCCTACTTCAAGGGCACGGTCGTGGGCGGCGCCGAGGGTTCCCGCCTGTGGGGAATCGCCGTGGGCATCGCGATGCTGGTCGTGGCCGTCACCTCCCCCGTGCTGGGAACGTTGGCGGACTTCTCGGGAGCCAAGAAGCGCTTTCTCCTCTTCTTCACCTCGATGAACGTTGCTTTCTGCGGCCTGCTGTTCTTCGTTCAGAAAGGGAACTGGGTTACCGGCATGCTCTTCTTTATCCTGGCGGAGATCGGCTATCGGAGTGCACAGGTCTTCTACAACGCCCTACTCCCGGAGATCGTCGAGCCCGAGGAGATGAGCCGCGTGTCTGGCAACGGCTGGGCCATCGGCTCGTTTGGCGGCATTCTCTGCTTGCTCATCGTCCTGGTACCCATCGTTTTATCGGGAAGCGATCCTCTGGTCGTGCGGCTCTCCTTGGTCTTCACCAGCCTCTTTTTTGCCGCTTTCTCTCTGCCTCTCTTCGTCTCGGTGCGCGAGCGCGCCGCCCCCCAGGTGCTGCCGTCCGATGAGGGCTACCTGACCTTGGCCTTGAAACGTCTGGGCGACACGTTCAAGGCCGCGAAGACGTTCAAAGAGTTCATCAAGTTCATGATCGCCTTCTTGATCTATAACGACGGCATCCTCATGACGCTGAACTTCGCCGCGATCCTTGGAGCAGTCCTTTACGGGATGGAGCAGCAGGAGTTGATCATCTTCATGATCATCGTACAATTGACCAGCGTCGCCGGTGCCTATCTGTTCGGACTTCTTGCCAGCGACTTCGGCAGCAAGCAGGCCCTGACCAGCAGCCTGCTCCTCATGGTCGTTCCCGTCTTCTGGCTCATCTTCAGCCACTCGCGCCTGGAGTTCTACTTCATCGGAGGATTGGCAGGCTTCGCGCTCACGGGGGTTCAGTCTGTCAGCCGTACGATGGTAGGTATGCTCAGTCCCCCAGACAGAAGTGCTGAGTTCTACGGATTCTTCGCCGTGACGGGACGTACGTCATCTTTCATTGGCCCGACCATCTTCGGGCTCTTGGCGGCCGAAGCCACCGAATGGTACCAGAGGACTACGCAGCTCGCTCCAGCGGCGGCAGAGCAGGCGGGACACCGACTGGCACTCGTATCCATTCTCGTCTTCCTGTTGGTCGGCCTCTTGCTTCTGCTGCTCGTCGACGAAGAACATGGACGCCAGGCGGCTCGATCGTAGATCGAGGTCTCCACGACGCACATCAGCCCTCGACCTGGACGCCCAATACAGAACGTTTGCTCAGAGAAAGAGAGAAGAATGAAGACGGTTCATAAGGAGTACCCGTATCCGCGCCGCAGACTAATCCGCGCCATATCCCAGCAGCTGGCTCAGGCGGCCTTCGCCGTCCTGACCAATATACACGTCATCGGCCAGGAGAATCTGCCCGACGACGGCCCCCTAATTGTGGTCGCGAACCACTTCAGCTTCGTCGATCCAGCAGCCATGATACGCGCTGTGCCGTGGCCCATCGAGTTCGTGGGCGGCTTCCAGATGCCCAACGCACCGACGGTGGTGAAATGGCTGCCCAAGGTATGGGGCTACTATCCAGTCCACCGCGGCAGCTTCTCCACCGATGCCCTGCGCGCGGCAGAGGCAGTCCTGGATCAGGGCGGCATCCTGGGCATCTTCCCCGAGGCCGGCAACTGGGCCACCGTGCTCCGCCCACCACGGCCGGGGGCTGCCTTTCTGGCTGTGCGAACGGGGGCACCCATTCTTCCTATGGGCTTCTCCAATCTGAATCAGATCTTCCCCAGCCTCCGGAGAGGCGAACGCGCCGACATCACCATACGCGTCGGCAAGCCGTTCGGCCCCTTCAGCGCTAACGGACGCGGCCGGAAGCGGCGTCCCAAGCTGGAGGCCATCGGACATGAGATGATGGAGCGAATCGCCCAACTGATCCCGCCGGAGAAGCGGGGCCACTACTCCAAGGACCCCGCCGTCCGCGCCGCGGCGCAGGGCACTGAAGTCTACCCCTGGGACGAGAACCCCGAGGCGTGACGCGTGCCGAAGGGCGTCTGCGCGGTTCGGTTGCCGCACCGACCGAAGACGGTATAATCAGCTGGATGCAGAAATCAGATACCCTTCTTTACGCGACCGCTTTCACCGGTGGACTGGTATCGTTGAGCGTGGAGCTCGCCGCTGCCAGTTTACTGCGGCCCCACTTCGGGACCGCCAACCTGGTCTGGGCGACGATTATCGGCCTCATTCTCCTCTACCTGACAGCCGGCTACTTCATTGGTGGACGCTGGGCCGATCGCTCGCCGCGCCGCTCCACGCTCTACCAGATCGTGGCGTGGGCCGGCTTCGCCGTCGGTCTCGTGCCCTTCGTGGCCCATCCGGTACTCCGTTTGGCAGCCCCCGGATTCGAGAACTTCAGCGTAGCGCTCCTCGCCGGATCGTTCGTCGTGGTGCTGCTTCTGTTCAGTATTCCGGTCACGCTGCTCGGCTGCATCTCACCCTTCGTCATCCGGCTGGCTGTTCAGGATCTGAAGAACTCGGGAGAGGTGGCGGGACGCGTCTACGCCGTCTCCACCCTGGGGAGCTTCCTGGGAGCCTTTCTCCCCGACCTGCTGCTGGTTCCCACCATCGGCACCAGGAATACCTTCGTCCTCCTCTCGCTGCTCCTTCTCGGAACGGCGGGGATCGGGCTGTTGAGCAGGTCGTCGCAGACCAAGGGCCGCCGCCTGATTCTTTATCTCTCGATGCCTGTTCTGATCATTCTGCTGGCTCTGACGCTGGGGGATCGCCCCGTCAAAGCAGAAGCCGGGGGAGAGGTGATCTATGAAACCGAGTCAGCGTACAACTACATCCAGGTGGTGGAGAAGAGCAACGGCTGCCGGTACCTGCTGTTGAACGAGGGAGGCGGCATCCACTCCATCGACTGCCCCGACCAGCTCCAGACGCCGGGGCCCTGGGACTACTTCCTGGTGGCGCCGTACTTCAATCCCCCACCTTATCCCCCGGAACGGGTCGACCGTGTGGCCCTGATCGGGCTGGCCGCCGGCACCATGGCCGAGCAGTACACGGAGGTCTACGGACCTCTACCCATCGATGGGGTCGAAATCGACCCCGAGATCATCCGGGTTGGACAGAAGTACTTCGGGATGAACCAACCGAATCTCAATCCCATCGCAGCTGACGGACGTGCCTATCTGGCGCAGGCGAACCACCGTTACTCAGTCATCGGCGTCGATGCCTACCGGCTCCCCTACATCCCGCCCCATCTCACGACGGTGGAGTTCTTTCAAGAAGCGCGAGAGCACCTGACCCCCGACGGTGTCCTGGTCATCAACGTCGGGCGTGCGGCTGACGACTACAGGCTCGTGAGAGCGATGGTCGCGACCCTGTCCGAGGTGTACCCTTCAACCCACGTTATCGACGTACCCTACAGCTTCAACACCATCGTCGTCGCCACGGTCCAGCCCAGCGAGGTGGAGAACCTCAGCGCTAACCTACCCCTACTGAGGGACGACCCGTTTCTCCATCCCACTGCTCTTAGGGCGATCGAGAACCTGCACCCGGTTGAACCGAGCGACGTCATCTTCACCGATGACCGCGCGTCTATTGAGCTGATGACCAACGCACTGCTGTTCGACTACCTCCTGGGAGGAGGCCGGTAGCGGACGCTCATCTCTCTCTCGCGGCGTGCTCGAACCAGGTCGCAGATGGCTAGCCCAACTGGCAAACCGCAGATCGAATACGAGGGAAGGCGAAGGCAAACGTATGAACGGTAGTCGATGGTCCTCGTGGGTCGAATGGCTTCTGGCGCTGGCGCTCCCCGTCCTCCTTCTGAGCGCAAACCTACGTATCGTGACCGGTCACTGGTTTGTGCGATGGGAGTACGGCAGGGCGGGATTCCCTGCCGACGTTTACGGCCTTTCCACTCCCGAGCGCGTCCGGCTGGCCCAGGTGTGTCAGGACTTCCTGGCCTCCAACGCCGACATCTCCCTCCTGGCCGACCTGACACTGCCCGACGGCGAACCCGCCTTCAACCAGCGTGAGCTCCAGCACATGGCCGACGTCCAGGCCGTCTACCAGGGACTGACCATCGCAGGCATCGTCAGCGGGCTCCTCTGGCTCGGGGTCGGCGCGGCGGCGTTCCTTTCTGGGCAGCTGAAACGGCTCATCCCCACCGCGCTCCTCAAAGGGAGCCTCTTCACGCTGGGCCTGCTGACGGTGGTAGGGGGCTTTATGGTAGTCAGTTGGGGAGAGTTCTTCACCGCCTTCCATCGGCTCTTCTTCGAAGGGAATACCTGGATCTTTCCCAGCTCCGACACATTGATCCGTCTCTTCCCCATCCGGTTCTGGATAGATATAGCGGCAACCCTGGTGGGACTGCTGGTCGTGGAAGCCGTTGCGTTGGGCTTCGTAGGGTGGTCAAGCCGCCGTCCGCAGACAGATAAAGACGACCGGAAGACCTTTCCGTAGGCCTCCCGGCAAGCGAGAAGCATCTCCATCTTTCTCCATCCTTGGCTACCCAGGCCCTACGTCGCCGATGGACTCGCCGCCAAACCGCGAGTTGGTCGGCGGGACGCAGTGTGATATAATCAACCCGCTATGCAGGAACCTGCAGAGAAAGCCCTCCACGTTGCCATAAACGCCCATCTCCTTTCTGGCCAAGACTCCTACCGGAGCGCGGGGGTCCACCAGTACATCCTCCACCTTCTCCGCCACATGGGCCAGGTCGACGATGGGATACGTCTCACAGCCTTGTTGGGGGAAAAGGCTCCTGAGCCGGCCGTCGGTCTCAACGTGATCCACGCGCGTCGAGACACCACCAACCCGTCGAGTCGAGTGATGTGGGAACAGTTGGTCCAACCACGCGTCCTCCGCCGAATTGAGGCCGACTTGGTGCACGCACCCGTCTTCGTCGGCCCCCTCATAGCACCTTGTCCCGTCGTCACCACGATCCACGATCTCAGCTTCATTCGCCTGCCTCACCTGTTCCGTCCGGCGAACCGGCTCTACCTGACGATCATGACCCGGTTCTCGGCCCAGCGCGCGCGGCGCCTCATCGCTGTGTCCCAGCACGCGGCCAGCGAGTCGGCGCGTCTGCTGGGGGTCTCGCCAGAGAAGGTCACCGTCGTCTACCACGGCGTGGACCCGGCTTTCCGGCCGCTGCCGGCCGGCCAGGTGGCCGCCTTCCGCGAGCGTCGAGGGTTACCGGAACACTTCCTGCTGTTCGTCGGTACGCTGGAGCCCCGCAAGAACCTGATCCGTCTGATCGAGGCGTTCGCCCGGATCGATGAAGGACGAGCCAAGCTGGTGCTGGCCGGTGGAAAGGGATGGCTCTATAACGACCTGTTCGCCAGAGTGGAAGAGCTAGGCCTGGAGGATCGGGTCCTTTTCCCCGGGTACCTTCCCAGTGAAGAACTCCCCCTCTGGTACAACGCCGCCACAGTATTCGTCTATCCCTCCCTCTACGAAGGCTTTGGCATGCCCGTGACCGAAGCGCAGGCGTGCGGGACGCCGGTTGTGACGTCGAACGTCTCCTCTCTCCCGGAGGCCGCCGGTGAGGCGGCACGTCTGGTCGACCCGCGCGACGTGGAAGCCATTGCGTCGGGGCTGAAGCAGGTCTCGGATGATGACGTCCTCCGCCAAGAGCTGAGGGAGCAAGGTCTAGCGCATGCTCGCACCTTCACCTGGTCGCGCACAGCGCGAGAGACGATCCAGGTCTACCGTCAGGCTGCACGTAAGGCGCTGGAGGAGACACCATGAGACGCCGCGAGACGACCCCTTGGTGGGCTGTTGGATCCGACGTCATACTCTTCAACGTCAGTATGGTGATCGCCTACTGGATGCGATACGATCTGCAGTGGTTCCGGGATATCAGCTACTACCATACCTTCTCGGCCTACATCCCCTTCGCCCTTCTCTTCACCGTCTTGATGCTGCTCACGTTCCGGATGGACCGGGTGTACCAGAGGTGGCGTGGGCGCCAGTGGCTCGACCAGGTATATCGGATCATCAACGCCACCGCCAAGTCGACCGTCGTGATGCTGGCTGTGACCTTCGTCCTTCAGCCGCTCGAATACTCGCGGCTGTTGTTGGTGGAGGCTGGCATCGTCGCCGTCGTGCTCCTCGGTATGTCGCGGGCGTTTCAGGATGCCATCATCAGCCGGCTCCACGCACAGGGCATCGGCGTGCAGCGAACGATTATCGTGGGCGCCGGCGAGATCGGGCGAACGGTGATGCGCACCGTCGTGGCACGACCGGGGCTCGGCTACCAGATCGTCGGATTCGTCGATGACAATCCGGAGAAGGGCAACAGTGCCATCGGCCGATTCCCCGGGCTGGGCCCGGTTAAGAACCTGCCCAACCTGATTGACGAGAGGGACGTTGACGAAGTCATCATCACGCTCCCCTGGATGTATCATCGGAAGATTATGGGCATCGTCCACGCCTGCCAGCGGCGGAACGTCAACGCCCATATCGTCCCAGACCTGTTCCAGATGAGCCTCAGCCGGGTCGACGTGGACGATCTCGGCGGCGTCCCTCTCGTCGGTGTGCGGGAGGTCGGCTTCGGCCAGCGAGTGCGCACGATCAAGCGGGCGGTCGACGTCGTGGGCGCGGCGCTGGGGTTGACCCTAGGAGCACCGATCCTGGGGTTGATCGCGATAGCCATTCGACTCGACTCCCCGGGTCCGGTCATCTTCCGGCAGACCCGGGTGGGGGCAGACGGGAAGACCTTCGAGCTGTTCAAGTTCCGATCGATGTACCAGGGTGCCGAGGAACGACTGGATGAGCTCCGGGACCTGAGCGAGGTCGACGGCCCCATCTTCAAGATGAAGGACGACCCTCGGGTCACACCCGTAGGCCGTATCCTGCGCCGGACCAGTCTCGACGAGCTCCCCCAGCTCTGGAACGTCCTGCGCGGCGAGATGAGCCTCGTCGGTCCGCGGCCGCCCCTCCCCTCCGAGGTCTCGGAGTATATGGAGTGGCACAAGAAGCGAATCGAGGTCCGCCCCGGGGTGACGGGTCTCTGGCAGGTAAGTGGACGTAGTCTGGTGAGCTTCGACGAACAATGCCTGTTGGACATCTACTACATCGAGAACTGGTCCCTCTGGCTCGACTTCCAGATCCTCCTCCGCACGGTGCCGGAGGTCGCTTTCGGGAACGGAGCCTACTAGCCCCTCTCGTCCCTGCTCTGAGTCCCCGTCCCAGGGCGCCGCACGCCCGCTCGCAGCCCGATCTCGGGGCGCCGACCACGGCTCGCAGCCCCGTCTCGGGGCGCCGACCACGGCTCGCAGCCCCGTCTCGGGGCGCCGGATGCATTATGGCCAGCCAAACCGTTATGGAGGATGATCAGGCCCTGTATGATTGCCACCTGGGCCTTGCGTGGTATACTATCATCCATACTGTCCTGATCGAGAGGGCGGGCCGGATAAAGGCCGCGCCCTTATTGTTTCTCAGGGTATGCACCAGCCTGATCGGAGACTCAGCAGCCATTGGGGGCAGCGTAGAGCTATGGAAACCATACGGGTCTCGACGAAGGGAAAACAGGGACTCTACGACATCACCGACGACGTTCAGACCGTCGTCGCCGGCGCCAACGTTGCGGACGGCATCTGTCTCGTCTTCTGCCCGCATACCACAGCCGGTGTGACGCTGAACGAGAACTGGGATGCCAGCGTGCAGCACGACATCGGTGTCGGGCTGAACAAGATATCGCCGCCCCGGTCCGAGTACCGCCACGGCGAAGGGAATTCCCCCGCCCACCTCAAATCCTCCCTTGTGGGGGCTTCCCAGGTGGTGCCGGTGGAGGGCGGAGAGCTTGTCCTCGGACGATGGCAGGGCATATACCTCTGCGAGTTCGACGGACCTCGAACGCGCAACGTCCACGTTCAGGTGCTGCAAGCCTGAACGAGAGTGGGCCGCAGCCGATGGAGAAAGTAGGGCGGACATGCAGATCGATCTAGACCGACTAGAGCGAATCCTTCCCACAGTGCGAACGCCTGGCCGCTATGTCGGCGGCGAGTACAACAGCGTCGTCAAGGATTGGGAGACGACGCCGACCCGAGTCTGCTTGGCCTTCCCAGATATCTACGACCTGGGTATGTCGAACCTGGGGCTGATGATCCTTTATGAAGCCCTTAACGAGCTGCCCGACGTGCTGGCCGAACGCGCTTTTCTCCCATGGGTCGATATGATCGCGGCAATGCGCGACGCGGGGATGCCGCTCTACAGCCTGGAGAATAAGCGCCCTCTGGCCGATTTCGACCTCATCGGCGTCACCCTCCCCTACGAGCAGGTCTACACCAATCTCCTGGAGATGCTCGATCTCGCCCACATTCCACTCCGCTCGGAGGATCGTAGCGTGGACGACCCCCTGATCCTGGCCGGTGGACATGCCACGTTCAATCCAGAGCCGGTCGCCGCCTTTGTGGACGCCTTCGTCATCGGCGACGGCGAAGAGGCTGTGGTTGAAGCGGTGGCCACCTTCCAACAACTGCGCGAAGCCCCGAGGGAGACGCAGCTGAGAGCCTTGGCAGACCTGCCAGGGATCTATGTACCCCGCTTCTACGACGTGCGGTACACTGAGACGGAGCCCAAAGCCGAAGGCCCGGGAACCGTTGACGCCATCGAGCCCACTCTGCCGGAGGCCAGAATGCCGGTGCTGAAGCGCATCGTCTCGGAGATGCCGCCAGCGCCGACCCGGCTCATCGTCCCCACCGTCGACGTCAGTCACAACCGGGCGGCTATTGAGATCAGCCGGGGCTGCACCCGAGGATGCCGGTTCTGCCACGCCGGGATGGTGGTCCGGCCGGTTCGCGAGCGGCCGGTGGGGGAGGTACTTCGGGCCACGGAGGAGATCCTCCGCCAGACCGGCTTCGAGGAGGTCGGGCTGCTGTCCCTCTCGCCCAGTGACTACTCGAGGATCGATGAGCTGGTAGAGGCCATAATGGAGCGCTATAGTGACGAGCACCTCTCCATATCCCTGCCTGCCTTGCGGGCCGACAGCTTCTCCGTCACCCTCGCCGAGGCCATCGCGGAAGGGCGCTACACAGGCTTCACCCTCGCCCCAGAGGCGGGCTCGGACCGCATGCGGGCGACCATCAATAAGTGCATCCCCTCTCGGCAGGTCTTCGACGTCGCCCGAGAGGTGTTTGAACGCGGATGGCAGACGATCAAGCTCTACTTCATGATCGGTCTGCCGGGCGAGGAGATGGAGGACGTGGAGGCCATAGCCGAGATGGCTCAGACGGTCCATATCATCGGGCGGCGGTTCCACGGCCGCCAGGCTCAGGTCAACGTCAGTGTGAACACCTTCGTGCCCAAGCCGCATACCCCTTTTCAGTGGGCGCCTCTCGCCTCCAGCCGCTCGATTCGTGAGAAGCAAGCTCTGCTGCGGCGCGAGCTCCGGGGGCGCGGTATCAAGCTCGACTACAACGACCCGGAGGCCTCGCTGCTCGAAGCCGTGCTGGCGCGCGGTGACCGGCGACTGAGCGACGTGGTGCAGCGTGCCTGGGAGCTCGGCGCTCGCTTCGACGCCTGGGACGACCAACGAGACTTCGGGGCTTGGATGCGAGCCTTCGCCAAGACCGGGCTCGATCCCGACTTCTACGCTTTCCGGGAGCGTTCAGCGGACGAACGGCTGCCCTGGGAGGTCGTGAGCAGCGGCGTCCGGAAGGCGTTCTTGTGGCGCGAGTACGAACGAAGTCAACAGCGAGAGACCCTCTCGGACTGCCGCGAGACTTGCCACGCCTGCGGCGTGCTGGCTTCCTTCCCCGGCAGACAGACCGAGGAATGGGGCTGTCCTGAACCCGAGCGGCCTTAAGCCAGTACACTACTATGGAAACCCCGAGGTGGGTCTGACGAACCGAGCGTTGGCCCACCACCGAGACGTAGTCGTGTATTAGCGTTAGGAGAGATATGACCGATCCACGCATTGAAAAACTGGCTGAGGTACTGGTTAGCTACTCGACAGCCGTGCAACCGGGTGACAAAGTACTCATCGGCGGAGGCACCGCGGCTGAGCCGCTGATGAAAGCCGTCTATGCCAAGGTGCTGGGAGCAGGCGGCCACCCCCTGCTCCTCCCGTCGCTGCCGGGCGCGGAAAGGCTGCTCTATCAACTCGGTTCCGACGAACAACTTCAGTTCATCCCGGAACCGGTGAAACTGATTATTGAGACCTACGACGTACGCATTAACATCCGAGGCGCTTCCAATACCAAGTCCCTGAGCAACGTGGCCCCATCGAAGATGGTGCTCCGCAGCCGGGCTCAGACCGAGCTGATGAAGACGTTCATGGAACGTTCGGCCTCCGGGGCGCTGCGCTGGGTCAGCACCCTTTTCCCCACCAACGCGTATGCTCAGGACGCTGAGATGAGCCTGAGCGAGTACGAGGACTTCGTGTACGGGGCCTGTATGCCCGATCTCGACGCTCCAGTGGAATACTGGGAGCAGTTCTCCGCCTGGCAGCAGAAGATCGTCGAGTGGCTTAAGGGAAAGGAACACGTACGCATCGTCGGCCCCGGCACAGATCTAGAGCTCAGCATCGCCGGTCGAACGTTCATCAACAGCGACGGTAAGCACAACATGCCCAGTGGCGAGGTCTTCACGGGTCCCGTGAAGGAGAGCGTCTCCGGGCACGTCACCTTCTCCTATCCAGCCATCCACCAGGGGCGTGAGGTGACCGGCATCGAGCTGCAGTTTGAGGAAGGCAAGGTCGTCGAGGCCAGCGCCGAGAAGAACGAACCCTTCCTCCTGGAGACCCTCGACACCGACCATGGCTCCCGCTACGTGGGAGAGTTTGCCATCGGCACCAACGAGGGGATCACACAGTTCACCAGCCAGATCCTCTTCGACGAGAAGATCAACGGGAGCTTCCATCTCGCCCTGGGAGCAGGCTACCCAGAGACCGGCAGCAAGAACGAGTCGGCCATTCACTGGGACATGATCTGTGACTTGAGAGAGGGCGGTCGGATCTGGGTGGACGACGAGCTGCTCTACGAGAATGGCAAGTTCGTCGTAGATTTTTGACTCCGACGTCCTAGCCGATCAGCGTCCTGTTAGGCCAAACGTATGCGAGTACGGATTACGTTCTCCAAGAAAGGCTGGCTCATCTACTCATCGCATCTGGACCTGATGCGAGCGTGGGAACGAGCGCTGCGGCGAGCCCGTCTGCCGGTCGCCTATTCCGGCGGCTATAATCCGCGGCCCAAGCTCCAGCTGGCGAGAGCCCTGCCCCTGGGCCACGTCGGTGAGCACGAGCTTCTCGACGTATGGCTTGAGGAGGCGGTGCCGGTGGATGAGGTCGTGAAGAGGGCGGTACCGGTGCTGCCAGAGGGTCTGGCCATCGAGCAGGCGCGCGAGGTCAATCCCAAGGCCCCGGCGATGCAGACCCAGGTCGTGGGAACGGTCTACCGGGTGACCATCGAGTGGGAAGAGTCCCTCAAGAAGGTCGAAGGGCGGGTTGAACGCGCATTGGCCGCAGAAGAGCTCCCGCATGAGCGCCGGGGCAAGCGTTACAACCTTCGTCCCCTGATCGAGTCCCTCCGCGTGGTGAAGGTGGATGCAGGGACCGTGACGCTGCATATGCAGCTTTCGGCCCGCCCTGGGGCAACCGGGCGGCCGGAGGCCGTGCTGGACGTCCTCGGAATGGGAAGCGGCTTCGCTCGCTACCATCGGGAGCGTCTGATCCTGGCAGACGAGGCTCAGGCCGGCTGACCGCGCCAAGGACTAAGGTAGGTGACCGGCACTTTCGTCGATAGCTCGGAAAGCCGAATTTGGCGCTTGGCAGGCCTTATCTTTGGCATTCGAGACGTTCGACCAAGTGCCGGTCACCTGAAACACGAGAAGGATAGAAGGCGTCTGCGCAAGATGCGTTGGTTGACAAAACCGACGGATTCGATATAATACCTGTTCGACCGGCCGAGCCTTTTGCCCGGCCACCGTTTATGCATAGGCAGGGAGGATGTATCGTGTACGCAGTTATGAAATCAGGCGCGCGTCAGTATCGGGCTGGCGTTGGTGATACCGTTCGCGTCGAAAAACTGCCCGCTGATCCCGGTGAGCAGATTGAGCTGGACGAAGTGCTGTTGATTGTCGATGATGACGGAGTCGAGATCGGTCGACCTACCGTCGCAGGGGCTAAAGTATTGGCGACTGTTGTGGCTCAGGAGAAGGGTCCCAAGATCACGGTCTTCAAGTACCGCCCCCGCAAGCGGTATCAGCGACACGCCGGACATCGTCAGCAGTATACCCGGCTGCGGGTAGACGAGATCGTGGTGTAGGAGGACTGAAATGGCTCATAAAAAGAGTAGTGGAGTTTCACGTAACGGACGAGAGAGCAACGCCAAATACCTAGGCGTAAAGAAATACGGTGGCGAGAAGGTGCGCGCCGGCCATATCATCATGCGACAACGAGGTACGCGCATCAAGCCAGGCAGGAACGTGGGCTTGGGGCGGGATCACACCCTGTTCGCTACCGCTGATGGCTACGTAACCTTTGAGCATACGCGCGGAGGCGGGAAGCGTGTGAGCGTGTACCCGACCCAGGAGGTAGCATGAAGGAAGAGATCCATCCTGAATTCTACCCAGAAGCCAAGGTGATCTGTGCCTGTGGCAACTCCTGGACCGTGGGTTCCACCCAGCCCGAGATTCGGACCGACGTCTGCTCTGAATGCCATCCTTTCTTCACCGGTGAGCAGCGGATGCTGGACACCGGCGGTCAGGTTGAACGCTTCCTGAAGAAGCTTGAGCGCCGAAAGAAGAAGATGGCCGAGATCGAGCAGCGCAAGGCGAAGAAGACGTCTCCCGAGCTCCCGATCGAGGAACTGGATATTCGCACCCAGGCGAAGAACGTCCTGATGGAGGCGAACGTCGAGACCGTTGGCGACGTCCTCGACTTGCTGGAGGAAGGCGGCAGCGAGGCCTTGATGAATATCCGCGGGTTCGGCATGAAGTCGCTGGCGACGCTCAAGAAGCAGCTGCGCGCTCGAGGCTTTGCCCTTCCGGGTGACGAGGCCGGGGAGGAAGAGGCCGACGAGATGGAAGAAGAGCTCGAAGCCGAGATGGCTTCGTAGCTAAGAGCGATAGAACACTTTGGGGGGGCAGATGGCACCATCTGCCCCCTCTTTTGTTTGGCTGTCCCCACGTCCACCTATCACAAATGTACAACAAACCTAGCGGCGGTTGGATCGAGGTCATCTGCGGCAGCATGTTCTCCGGCAAGACTGAGGAGCTTATCCGACGCCTCCGTCGGGCACAGATTGCCAAGCAGAAGGTGCAGGTCTTCAAACCGGCCATCGACACACGGTATGCAGATCGCGAGGTGACGTCCCACAACGGCCTCCAGATCGAGGCCATCCCGGTCAAAGGCACAACTGAGCTGCGGGACCGCATCGCCTCCGACACAACGGTCGTGGCCATCGATGAGGCCCAGTTCTTTGACGACGCCGTCATTCAACTCTGTACGAAACTCGCCGACGAGGGGCTCCGGGTCATCGTGGCCGGGCTCGACCTCGACTTCCGTGGAGAGCCCTTCGGCCCGATGCCAGCTCTCATGGCGCAGGCCGAGCAAGTGGACAAACTGCAAGCCATCTGCGTGAAGTGCAGCGGCCCGGCCAGCCGCACGCAGCGGCTCATCGATGGAGAACCGGCAGCCTTTGACGATCCCGTCATTCTGGTGGGAGCGAGTGAGGTCTATGAGGCCCGCTGCCGAGGCTGCCACGAGGTCAAGGACTCTTCTTCGGCGAACGACGACAACTAAGGTATGAAACAGAATAGCGAAATCTCAGACGCGATTGAACGTGTGTTATTGGACCAAGCGGCCATCGAAGCCCGCGTGGGTAAGCTGGCGGCGCGCATCAGCGAAGACTATGCTGACGTGGAATACGGAGATGATGGTCTTGTGCTGGTGGGTGTACTCAAAGGAGCTTTCGTCTTCCTGGCGGACCTAGCTCGCCGGCTGACCGTCCCTCATCACGTTGACTTCATCGCCCTGTCGAGCTATAACCGCGGCGCAACATCTGGCGAAGTCCGGTTGATCATGGACTCCCGGATTAACGTCGCCGACCGTCACGTCCTCATCGTAGAGGACATCGTCGACACGGGAAACACACTGAACTACCTGCAGCGGACGTTTCACGCTCGTAACCCCGCGTCCCTCCGCTCCTGCGTCTTCCTGAGCAAACCTTCGCGCCGCGAGGTCGCGGTCACCGTCGACTACCTGGGATTCGAGATCCCCGACGTCTGGGTGGTTGGGTATGGACTGGACTTCGCCGATCGGTATCGTACGTTGCCCTACATTGGCGCATTGAAGCAAGAAGTTTACTCGACGTAGTGGAGAGGACCTCGTATGACATTGAGGGATGACGTTGCCAAGGTTCTGATCGCCGAAGACGTGTTGCAGCAGCGCATCGAGGAGCTGGGACAGGCCATTAACGAGACCTATTCCGACGACGACCCTCCTCTCCTGGTCTGCATCCTGAAGGGCGCCTTCGTCTTCCTCGCCGATCTGACCCGTCAGTTGACGGTGCGGCACGAAGTCGACTTCATGGAGACGTCCTCCTACGGCGCGCGTACCGAGAGCAGCGGCGTGGTGCGCATTCTGCTCGACCTGGAACGGAACATCGAAGGTCGACACGTCCTGATCGTCGAGGACATCGTGGACTCGGGACGCACGTTGAAGTATGTCACTCGCAACCTGGAGACGCGCAATCCGGCCAGCATCTGCGTCTGCACCTTGCTGAACAAGCCCTCGCGCCGGGTTGTCGACGTACCGGTCGACTTCGTCGGCTTCGAGGTGCCGGATGAGTTCGTCATCGGTTACGGACTCGACTTCGATGAGGAGTATCGAAATCTTCCCTTCATCGGTGTACTGAAAGAGGAAGTCTACACCGAGACGGAAGACGAGGAAGTCTGCTGACCCAACCCGCTTCCTAGATAGGGGAGACATCGGGAGATCAAGGGATGCGCAAGAAGGGAACCGTTCTCCTCGCTCTACTGCTGATTGCCCTCGGCAGCTACCTCCTCCTGAGCGAGCTAGACATAGGACTGCCCGGCTGGGAGCGCATCTGGCCGGTGCTTCCGCTGGCTGGCGGACTGGCCCTGGTCATCAGCTACTTCTTTGGCTCACACCGCGACCCCGGTCGGGTCTTCTTCGGCACGGCAGCTGCACTCGTCGGCGCGGTCTTCTTGTTTGTCACGCTGGGTCCGCTGACTTACGAAGGCCTGACGACCTGGTGGCCCGTGTTTGTCCTCATCGGGAGTGCAGCCTTTCTGGCTCAGTGGGCCGCGGCTGACTTTAGGGATTGGGACGCCCTCTTCTTGGGCCTGGTGACCCTGTGCATCGGGGGCGCGGGCAGCGCCATCACCTTCCAACTCCTCGGCCCCGATACGCGGGAGATCCTTCCCCAGCTCTGGCCCGTCGCCCTGATTCTGGCCGGCCTGATGGTGCTGCTTCGGGGGCTGGTGGGCAGGCGTTCCCGGTAGATGCTGATCGGCGTTGACGCGAGCCGTGCCGTCGCCGACCGTCCCACCGGCACAGAGACCTACTCACGCCGACTGATTCAGGCCCTCCTCAGCCTCGAGTGCCCCCACCGTTTTCGCCTCTACTTGCGCAGCGCGCCACCCGCTGATCTCTTTTCCAAGGCCGAGCTGCGGGTCATCCCTTTCCCCCGCGTATGGACCCATGCACGCCTCTCCTGGGAGATGGCACGCCGTCCTCCCGACGTGCTTTTCGTACCAGCCCACGTGCTGCCTATCGTTCATCCGAGCCGCACGCTGGTCACAGTTCATGACCTCGGGTACCTCTCCTTTCCTCAGGCCCATCCGTGGCAGCAGCGTCTCTACCTCGATCTCTCCACCCGCTGGAACGCTCGTGCCGCAACCCATATTCTGACAGATTCTCAGGCGACGAAAGCTGACCTGGTTGCACGCTACGGCGTTGACGCGAGCAAGACCACGGTCGTCTACCCGGGAAGGGACGAGTCGCTCCATCCGGTGCGAGACCCGGCCCTAATCCGAGCCGTCAAGGCCCGCTACGACATCGCCGACGATTACTTCCTCTACCTGGGCACTCTCCAGCCTCGAAAGAACTTGCGCCGCGTGGTCGAGGCGTTCGCTCCGTTCGCCGCTCACCGCGGCTCGTCCGATATCCAACTCGTGCTGGCCGGAAAGCGGGGGTGGCTTTATGATGAGCTGTTTGAGAGAGTCAGAGAGAAAGGGCTCGACCGAGCGGTCCATTTCCCCGGCTACATCGATGACGAGCATAAGGCAGCCCTCTTGAGCGGCGCCCTTGCCTTCGTCTTCCCTTCCCTGCACGAGGGCTTCGGGCTGCCGGTTCTGGAAGCCCAAGCCTGCGGCTGCCCGGTGATCACCAGCGCCACCTCAAGTCTGCCAGAGGTTGCCGGCGATGCAGCGCTGCTCGTCGACCCCAGCGACGAAACCGCCATCTCTAGGGCCATGGCCCGCCTCGTCAACGAGCGAGGACTGCGCATCGATCTCATCAGGCGCGGATTCGCCAACGTGGAGCGGTTCTCGTGGCACGCATCTGCCGAGACCATCCTGAAAGTAATAGAAACGCATCTCTGTTAGAGTCTCGGAAGTGTGGTATAATCTCACCCGCCTATGGATGACGACGTACGTGTTGATGCTACCCCCGCCCCGTCGGGCGGGCTGATACGGTTAGAGACGCACGCCAGCGATCTTGGCAGCTGGCTCGGTCCAACCTGGGCCGCGCTCTGCGGTGTCCTGGCTTCCAATGCCTTCTATGGGCAGACGGGAGATTGGCTCCAGCTGGCCCTCCTACCTCTCCTGGTCGACGCCGGATGGGGAACCCTGTGGGCCGCCCTGGCAAGGACCGATTGGGCAGCCGCCTTCCATCATTGGCGCACGTGGCAGAAACACAAAGCAGCGGTGAAGCTCCCGTACACCCTCCCTGGAACACCGGGCGACCGTATCAGCCACTGGCTGGGCAGGTTCTCAACCTGGTGGCAGGAAAGCTTCTGGCCTACCTGCGGCTCTGCCGTGCGCGCCATCGTCATCGCCCTCCCCCTCACAGCTTTCTTGGGCGCGCTCTTGGGGCCGCAACTGCTCCTACTGAGCGTCGCGGCTCTGGCTCTCATGCAGCTCGGCGTTATCTGGGTGAGCGGGCGCGCGGTCGTCCCTTCAGGATGGGACGCACTCATTGCGATAGCCCTGCCCTGGTTGGCGGGTCACACGGCATTTGGCCCGGTCACCCTCTCTTCGGTGAGCTTGGCGATGCTCTTCGCATTGGCATGGGGGAGCACCTGGAACGCGCCGTCCGGCGGAGTCGGCGCCCTCTTGGTCGCCGGGCACGTCCTCTCGACAGCGTTGCTGGTGTTCCTTCGTCGCCCCCTGGCAGCTGGCTCGCTCCTTCTCTTCCTGGTGCCACAGATGGCACTGCTTCCCTGGACCCGACACGATCTTCCTACGAACCGATTTGTGCAGTACACGCGCCCCTGGCTGATGGCGGCCATGGCCGTTGCCGCGCTGGCACTATAACGCATGCCCTGGGTTATCATCGCTCTTGTCCTCCTCGGCCTTCTCCTGCTGGGGCTGCTGCTCTACTGGCAGCTGATCATCGCTGAAGGTGCCTACCTGGGCCCGGGAATCGTCACGTTGATGTACGACTGGTCAGCCGGGGCGTACGAGCGCATCAAGAATTACAGTCCCAGCGACGAACAGTGGTTTCTGGGCCTCCCCCTGGTGCGCTCATTGGAAAGGGTGCCCGCGCCCTTCGTCCTCGACGTGGCCACGGGCACCGGTCGGCTACCCAGAGCCGTCCTGCGCCAGCCTGCTTTCGAGGGACGAATCATCGCTCTCGATTTGTCGCGAGGCATGCTGGAAGAGGCGGTTCGCCGGACCGCTCAGTTCAGCGATCGCCTGACGTTCATTCGCCAAGATGCAAGCCAGCTTCCCTTTGAGGAGAATACCTTCGACGCTGTGACGTGCATTGAAGCTCTGGAGTTCATGCCGAGTCCGCTCCGCGTCCTGGAGGAGCTGGTCCGCGTCCTGCGCCCGGGGGGCGTGCTGCTCATCACCAATCGAGTGGGTCCTGATGCGAAGTTCCTGCCCGGCAGGGCCTTCGATCCTGACGAGTTTGAGAGGATGCTGATGGAGCTCCCTTTGGAGCAGGTTCGAACACGACGCTGGCAGGTCGACTACAACCTGGTGTGGGCCGTCAAGAGAGGCAGGCCGCGGGGCGGGGGCATTCAGCCCCTGGAGGCTATCCTGCGTTGTCCCGCCTGTGACAGTCCGCTGGAGCGGGTCCCGGATGCTTTCCGCTGCAAGGTCTGCCAGCGCCACTATACCGTCGACGACGACCTCATCGAGATGGTCAACGCTGATTGACGTCACCGCCTTCCCCCTCTCGCATGTAACGTTCTCCCTAGCCTCTCGTTGTAACGGGTGAGGCTCGGCCAGACCAAGACTTGGTTTGTTCATGACAAGAGAATCAGCGAAAACTAACGAGGAAGTGCTTGTTCGCCGTGCCGCAGACGGAGATGCCGAAGCCTTCGGCGAATTGTATGTACGTTACTTGGACGAAATCTACCGGTACGTATTCTACAAGGTGAGCGGCGAGAAAAAAGCGGAGGACCTGACGGAGCAAGTCTTTCTCAAAGCCTGGGAGGCGATGGACGGCTATGAACCAAGAGGGTACCCCTTCTCCGCCTGGTTATACCGGATCGCGCACAACGCCGTTATCGACCACTATAGAACCGAGAAGGACGAGAGTCCGCTGGATTCAATAGCGTTTGCCCTGGCCGACGAGTCTCTCGGACCGGAGGAGACACTGATGAAGAAGCGAGAGGTATCGCGCCTTCTGGAGGCGCTGAGGCAGTTGTCGGAGGAGAAACAGGAGCTGATTCTGCTTCGCTTCGTCGAGGGCCTCAGTCACGGCCGGGTGGCCCAGATTCTCAACAAAAGCGTGGGGGCATGCCGCGTTATGCAGCACCGGGCCCTGGCGAGTCTCAGCGAGATCCTGAGAGAAGGTTGACGGAATGGCGAAGATAGAGAGCATCCTGGCCGAATGTTTAGATGAGCTCGACCGAGGCGTCAGCGTAGAGGCGTGCCTCGAGCGGCATCCAGAGCAACGCGAGGAGCTTGAGCCGCTGCTGCGCGCTGCGCAGCGGGTCCGTTCTACCCCACAGGTGAGGCCCTCCGCTTCCTTCCGGCAGGGAGCACGGGAGCGGATGATTCTGCAGATTCGGCATCGGGAATCGATCCGGGAGCGGGAGAAGGAATCGAAGCGTCCCACCATCTTCGAGCGGCTGTGGCCGGATCTGAGACTTTCGCGAGCAGTCACGCGATTCGCAGTGCCGGTTATGGCGGCGATGGTCATCATCTTCCTTCTAGGAGCGATGGGCGTCGGTGCCGTATACGCCTCCTCGGAGAGCTTACCTGGCGAGTCACTCTATCCAGTCAAGCTAGCCGGTGAGCGGATTCGTCTCGCTCTCGCCCTCAGTGAGAGCAGAGCCGCCAGACTCCATATGAGGTTCGCCAGCGAGCGCTTGGAAGAGGCTGCTGCTCTGATAGCAGGGCGTGGAGCACGTGACATTGAACCTCTGATGAGGAGATACGCCGAACAAGTAGAAGCGGCCAGCGGTCTTGTCCAGCGCCAGCGCGCCAGAGGAGAGGATGTGGGCTCGCTCTCTTCCGACCTGGAAGGGCAGCTCGATCGACAGCAAGCGGTGCTTGGCCGCGTCCAAGAAGAAACCCCGCAGGAGGCGCGGGCGGCAGTAGAACGCGCTCTGGCCGCCTCTAGGAAGGCCCGGGACCAGGTCCTCGATCCAGGGACACCGGAACCCTCCCCGACAACCAAGCCCACCTCCGCCCCGACCGCCACCGACACGCTGGAGCCAACAGCCACGTTAACGCCAACGGATACCAGGGAGCCCGAGCAGAGACGGAAAGCCACAGAGACCCCGATGCCAGAGCGAACCTGGACCCCGGAGACGTCATGGCAGACACGGTCGCCTCAGGCTCCTGGTCGTACGATGACGCCGTGGCCGCCGGGCCAGACCATGACGCCGTGGCCGCCAGGCCGGACCATGACACCCCAGCCGCCGGGCCGGACCATGACGCCGTGGCCGCCAGGCCGGACCATGACGCCCCAGCCGCCGGGCTGGACCATAACACCCCAACCACCGGGGCAGACCAAGACACCCCAGCCGCCGGGGCAGACCATAACGCCCCAGCCGCCGGGCCGGACCATGACACCCCAGCCGCCAGGGCAGACTATGACGCCGCAGCCACCGGGCCAGACTGGCACACCAGGCGCGCCTTAGCCTATCGATCTGGACGTGGGGTGATCCGTTGCGAGTGAGTAAGTTGCCCGAATGCATCTGGTGTTTCGTTCCAGGGTATGTAACGAAAAGACGTGTTGCTCGTTGTAGAGAATGAAGCAACCGGCGTCCCGGGTTCCAAGAACGGGTCGTCTAGTCAAATCAGCCGTATTACCCGAATAAGGAGAGTGAACGATGCGTAAGCTGATTACGAGTGTAGTGGTCGCGCTGGCCTTGGTCGCGGCCTTCATGGTCCTCGCCGACACATCTCTAGCTTCCAGGCCAGGGGTCGACAGCACCGTCGACGACAACCCGCCGCCCGTGCGGGTTCGAATGGTGAGTCTCCGCGGTACCATCACCGACGTGCCGACGGACACAGTCGGCGTATGGACGGTCACAGACGAAGCTGACAACGTCTGGACCGTCACCGTGACTGAGGAGACGAGGATCGTTCCTCCCATGGTAGATCCAGCGGTGGGAGACCCGGTGCACGTCCTGGGCACGCAGGAAGAGGACGGAGAGCAAGCTGTGACGGCCAAGCAGATCGTGGTGAAGAAGCGCGATCAGCAGCCAGCACGCCCCGTTCAGTTCCGCGGCGAGATAGAGAAGCTGCCTGCCTCCACGGACACCGTTACCGGACCCGAGGCTTACTACGGAGAGTGGGTCGTCGCCGGATTCACGGTGACGGTGGATGCTGACACCATGATCCACCCTGATAAGCGGACGCCAGAGGTTGGAATGACGGCTAACGTCATCGCCTTTGAACAGGCCGACGGGACACTCTGGGCCAAGAACATCGTACTTCACCGACCGGAGGAAGAGGAGTCTGAGGTAGAGATCGAAGGGCTCATTGAGGCGCTCCCGGATGCACCGTATCTCGGAACCTGGATCGTAGACGGCTTCACCGTGACGGTCACGGACACGACCGAGCTCAAGGGAGCTACGCCGGCGGTCAGCCTTACCGCCAAAGTGAAGGGTCAGGAGCTGGAGGACGACACCATCCTCGCCGAGAAGATCATCGTCGAAGGACCGGAACATGAAATGGTGGAGTTTGAGGGTAAGGTCCTGGTCTACACCGACACGCGCCCCAGCGAATGGGTGATCGAGAGAGAGACGCCCACGGGAACGGAGCAGGTCTCCGTCACGGTGACCAGCGACACCTTCGTCAACACAAACAAGGGTCCTGTCGAGGTAGGTGCCCTCGTCGAGGTCAAAGCCCTCCGGCAGACCGATGGCACGCTGGTGGCCGTCCTTATCAAGGTAGAAGATGAGGTAGACGAAGACACCAAGATCGTATTCGAGGGCACCGTCGTAGCTACGGATACCATCCCCGGCGACTGGGTCATTCAGACCGACTCTGAGCGGATCACGGTTGAGGTGACGTCCGAAACGAAGATCGTCCCGCCGTGGGCCTCGCTTGAGCTCGGCTCCGAGGTTAAGGTCCTCGCTCTGCAGCAGGCCGATGGAAGCCTTCAGGCTTTCCTGATCAAGATCGAAAGACCCAACATGGAGAGGGTCAAGATCGAGGGCACCGTCGTGGCTACGGACACCATCCCGGGTGACTGGGTCATTCAGACCGACTCCGAAGAGGTAACGGTCGAGGTGACCGCCGAGACCAAGATCGTTCCGCCCTGGGAGTCCCTTTCTTTGGGCGACGAGGTCAAGGTCATCGCCCTTGAGCAGGCCGACGGAAGCCTTCAGGCCTTCTTGATCAAGATAGAGAGGCACGAGCTGGAGAGAATCGAGATCGAGGGCACCGTCGTGGCCACGGACACCATCCCCGGCGATTGGGTCATAGAGACCGACTCCGAACGGGTTACGGTCGAGGTGACCGCCGAGACCGTGGTGCTTCCGGTAGGGGAGACCCTCAGCCTCGGCGATGAGGTCGACATCGAGGCCGTGGAGGAATCCGACGGCACGCTCCGCGCCCTGGTGATCGAGATCGAGGACGAGGAGCCCGAGCTCGACGAGCTGACGTTCGAGGGCACTGTGGTGACCACGGACACCATCCCCGGCGATTGGGTCATAGAGACCGATTCCGAGCGGATCACGGTTGAGGTGACCGCCGAAACCGTCGTGCTTCCGGCCGGCGCATCCCTCAGCCTCGGCGACGAGGTCGCGGTCGTCGCCCTTGAACAAGCCGATGGAAGCCTTGAAGCCTCGCTGATCACGATCTTGGTCGACGTCGACGACGTCGACCCCACGGTGTCGGAAGAGACTGTCCAAAGACCCTCGGTGGAACCAGCATCCCGGGACGTTGCTGGCCCCTCTTGGGCCCAGTCGTACCGTCGCGGTTCACAGCCTCAGCACTGGAGAGCATTGGCTGGACCATCGACGAACTAGGGTCACCAGGCTTGCCGGAACTTGAGCGTACGATGACATTCACAATCGAGCGTTGATCGGGAGGTGGAACGTCAGCCGGGCACGGACCTTCGCAGCGGTCCGTGCCCGGCTGTTCCTTCTCCAATCCATGCGCTTGAACAAGAGCTGATTTTGGGAACCAACGAAGGAGGGTTTCCGATGACACTGAAGAGACGTGCGCGCCTGTGGGGCGCGTTTCTTGCGTTTGGTCTACTCATCTTCACTTGCCTGCCCTCACTGGAGGCCAGAGCGACGCCTGGGGTTCAGACGACGGGTCCTGGGACAGGAGATTGGTCCTCCCCTCAGCCGGTGTCGGACCCCTTCTCCTTGGAGGACTCGCAGGCTCCCGCACTGGCGGTGACGGACAACGGTGAGGTGCACCTGGTGTGGGAGGAGGGCGACGAACTCTATCACAGCTACGGAACGGGCTACTCCTGGACCACGTCGGCCATCAGCGGAACTCTGAACAGCGAGCAGCCGGCCGTCGCTGCTGGATCGGGAGAACAGGTACATCTGGTATACGTCAGCGCGGGTGACATCCTCTACAGCGCCTGGGATGGCTCAGAATGGAGCTTGCCGCGCAATGTCTCCCAGACCAGCGGCGCGTCCACTTCGCCCGACATGGCCGTTGCTCTCGACGGAAGCATCCACCTGGTAGCTCTTGAGCCAGCAGGAGCAGACCGGGCCCTCTACTATGCCACCTCGACCGGTGGATCCAGCTGGCCCAGCTACACGCCTATTCCAAACGCTTACGGATATGGACCTTCCATAGACGTCACAGGCACAACCACGATAACGGTTCAGATAGCTTACCGAGAGTCTCTCGTGGATGACATTTACACAGTCCAGCAAACAGGCGGCGCCTGGTCCGTGCCGGAAGCCGTCACGAACACTCCTCTGACGTTCTCCACGGCCCCAGAACTGGCCCTGGAGAACGGAACGGCCCACATAGCTTGGCGCGAGACCATCGACGGCACACCCCAGGTGCAGTATACTCAGGGGCCTACGTGGACGCCTGTCATCACTCTCTCTCAGAGCATCGAGGGCACGAGTCTTCCAGCCCTCGCTCTCGGACCGTCGGGGAACGTCCACGCAGCCTGGGGCGACGGCACCTCCGCCCCGTTCAGCCTCCTCCATACCTGGAGCAGCGATCCGCTCGATCCCTTGTCCTGGCAGCAGCCGGAGTCGGTTGACAGCGGCAGCCTATCGTTCAATGACGTGGTTCTCGTCGGCGCGCACGGCAGCGTGCACGCCGCGTGGACTCAGGGCGCCGACGATGGAGACATCTGGTACGCCAGGTGGCCGACCTATCGCGTCTTCTTGCCCCTCGCAGTGAAAGAGTGAGGACCGGGAGGAGGCGCCCTGCTTGCCCGTTGCGTCGAAGTTGATACCATGCTTCACGATCCTTAGGCAAGCAGAGCGCCGCGAGGGTGAGAGCCAGAACTGTCTAGCTTGAGCGTAGGCGGAGACCCGCATGGCAGATCCCCGGGCCCTAGGGCCCGGGGATCTCTACGCGTCGGGATATCGGATGATGCTATGATGAGGAAAGGGAGATGCCGTTGACCCAGTCGAGGACATCCAAGAGAAGCGACCATCAAGGCTGGTCTCGACGCCGCTCCATCTCGATTTCTCCCGGAGGGCATCCACTGGAGGAGGACCGTGATTCGCGTCACTAGAGCTGTCGCCAGCGACGTCGAGGGGATAGGCGCCGTCGTCCACGAGGTATGGAAGCTAGAGATCCTTTCCGACGTCTGTCGAGCGCAGATCGAGAGCGACGCGTCTGCCCTTTGGGTCGCCAGGAACGGGGACGACGTGCTCGGTTTCGTCTCCGCGTTTCTGACCCGGAGCAGAGCCGGTCGCCGCCGCTGGGAGATTGATCTACTCGCGGTCCGACCTGCCAGTCAGGGTCAGGGCCTGGGACAGAGGTTGATTCGGCGGGCATGGGAGGATGGAGAGAGACGAGGGGCCGCCCTGGCTCGGGCCGCTATCCGCGTGGAGAACCTCCCCAGCCAGAAGGCTTTCGAGAAGACCGGCTTCTCGACCGATGGCCGGATTCATCATCTATTCCTCTGGGATCCTCAAAGCGGGGCCGTCCCTCACCGCTCCCCCGACCCCGTGCTGCTCGTCTCGGTCGAAACGCTCACGTACCGGGGACTATGGATCGAAGGACTGGAACGAGTGTCCTGGTCGAAGCAGCGACTCGCTGTTCGGACAGCGCGAGCCCGGGTAGCGTCTGAGCGCCGTCTCAACACCGGCGCCCTGGTTCCGCACGGTGATGTGGCGATCCTGGCGCCTGACTTGCGAGACCAGGCACATGTCCAGGGGCGGTACTGCTGGTTCGTCAGGCACAGTCGAGTCCAGCAGGAGGGGTAGAGACCAGGCGAGAAAGAACATGCGCTCTCGGCCCAACCGCTAGCCTGGAGAGTTCGAGGTTCGCTGCGCCGTTGTACAACTGTCCCACTTGCGCTATAATCCTCTCGAGCCAATCTGCTCCATTGATGAGGGAGGGTTACCATGAGAAAGGTCAACAAGTCCGACGAGGAATGGAAAGAGGAACTGACGCGCAAGCAGTATCGCGTCACGCGCAAGGGCGGCACCGAGAGACCCTTCACCGGAGAGTACTACGACTTCGACGAGGAGGGAATCTATAAGTGCGTCTGCTGCGGTAACGAGCTGTTCAGTTCAGAGACGAAGTTTCATTCTGGCAGCGGCTGGCCGAGCTACTGGGCTCCAATCGATGACGAGCACGTCACCTACCACGAGGATCGGAAGCTCGCCGCCTCCAGGACAGAGGTGCGGTGTGCCGTCTGCGACGCCCATCTGGGACACGTATTCGACGATGGACCTCCGCCAACGCACAAACGATACTGCATCAACTCCATCGCGCTGACGTTCGAGCCGAAGGAGAGGGACACTGCTTAGCCGCGAGGCAGACCGCTATCTAGAGTCAGACGAAGAAGGAAAACCAGCTATGGATGAGGCCAGTGCAACCCTCAGCGCAGACGTACGAGACAAACTGCTGACGTATCAGGAGAACGAGATCACCGAGCACCATATCTACAAGAGGTTGGCGAAGGCGGTTCATTCTCCGGAGAACAAGCGTATCTTGAACGACATCGCCGAAGACGAGCTACGTCACTATCACGACTGGCGGTCCTACACCCAACAGGACGTCAAACCGGACCAGTGGCGCATCTGGAAGTTCTACTTGATCAGCCGCATTTTCGGTTTCACCTTCGGCATCAAGCTGATGGAGCGGGGCGAGGAGGGGGCTCAAGAGAACTACGCGGGGCTATACGGCATCATCGATGAGGCCGAGGCTATCTCGACGGAAGAGAACGATCACGAGGACGCCCTGATCGCGATGCTCGACGAGGAGCGTCTCCGCTACACCGGATCCATCGTGCTCGGTCTCAATGACGCGCTAGTGGAGCTCACCGGGGCCCTCGCGGGTCTGACGTTGGCGCTCCAGAACACGGAGCTGATCGCCTTGAGCGGCTCCATCACGGGCATCGCTGCCGCCCTCTCTATGGGAGCGTCGGAGTACCTCTCGACCCGGACTGAGGAGACAACGAAGCATCCAGTGAGAGCCTCCCTCTACACGGGCGGGGCCTACCTCATGACCGTGATCCTGCTCATCCTCCCTTACCTGCTGCTGGACAACTACTTCCTCTGCCTCGCCTGTGCTCTTACCGCTGCGGTGGCGATCATAGGACTCTTCAACTACTACGTCGCCGTTGCTAAGGACGAGCCCTTCAGAGAGCGTTTCCTGGAGATGGCGGGATTGAGCTTCGGCGTCGCCCTGTTCAGCTTCGGCCTTGGCTTCGTCATCCGCAGGTTCTTGGGTATTGAGGCCTGACCCTTGAACGCGGTCACCGTCGGGATTCAGGCCAGGCGGACGTAGCGGGGGGACTGCCGTGATCGATCATTTCGACCTCCTTGCCCCGATTTACGACTTCGTAATCCCGCCGCCCGATCCGGAGCGGCTCCGGGAACTGCTGCGGCTGCCGACCCGCGGGCGCATGCTCGAGGCCGGCGGAGGCACGGGTCGTGTCGCCTCAGCGCTGACGTCCCTGGTGGACGTGTTAGTCATCAATGATCTCTCGGCGCCGATGCTGAAAGAGGCACAGGAGAAAGGGAACCTCCACCCGGTGCAGTCATACGTCGAGCAGCTTCCCTTCCCCGACGCCGCCTTCAGCAGGGTCTTCGCGGTCGATGCCTTCCACCACTTCAACGATCACCGGACGGCGATCGGCGAGCTTCTTCGAGTCCTCAGCCCCGAGGGACGCCTCGTCATCGAGGAGCCGGACATCAGACGGTTCCCAGTGAAGGCCATCGCTCTCTTGGAGAGGCTGGCGCTGATGAACAGCCACTTCCTGTCCGGGGAACGGATCCGCGCGCTGGTGGCGTCCCACGGTCTGGACGCTCAGATTGGTTGCCTGAGCGACTTCGCGATCTGCGTCGTCGTCGACAAGTGACGTCCGTTCTCAACCGTGAGCAGATCCACGGTAGAGCTCTCTCAACTGGCCGGGCGGAGAATCATCCCTGCGGTTGGGGGCGAACGGGTCGGGGAAACCTACGTAAGCACGCCCATCCGAAGAACCTCAAGTCAGGATCAGTCAAGCCTATCGTCGTGGAAGACCAACAGAAGAAAAGGAATCGAATACCGTATGCCATCAACTGCAATCATCACGGACACTGACGCCAGTCTTCCCCATGACGTCGCTGCGCAGCACGACATCCGCCAGGTGCCCATCGCTGTCCATTTCGGCGATGAAACCCTGCTGACAGGCGTGGACATCGACGACACCTCCTTGTTCGAGCGGGTGGACCGGGAGGGCCAGCTGCCGACCACCTCGGCTCCGGCCCCCGGCAGCTTCCTCCAGGCTTTTCAGGCTGCCTTCCGCGAAGGAGCGGACAGGGTGATCTGCCTCTGCGTCAGCAGTGAGGTCAGCGGTACGTACGACGCGGCACGAACGGCCCGCGACCTGATGCTCGATCGAGACATCACCGTCGTCGACACGCGCAACATCTCCATGGGCCAGGGCTTCATGGCCTTGGAGGCGGCTGAGGCAGCACGGAACGGCGCATCCGAGGAAGAGATCATCGAGCGCGCGATGGACGTGGGACGGCGGACCTGCCTCTTTGCGGCCCTCTCCACCCTGAAATACCTGGCGATGAGCGGACGAGTAGGTCACTTGACGGCGGGAATGGCCAGCCTGCTGAGCATCAAGCCGATTCTCACCCTTCAGGAAGGCGAGCTGCAGATGCTCGAGCGCGTGCGCACCCGGAAGAAGGCCTGGGCCCGGGTCATTGAGCTCACGCAGCATGAGCTGGCAGGGAGCGCCCCCGAGCGTATGGCGGTCGTTCACGTCGACGCCTTGGCAGAGGCACGACAATTCGAGGAGCGCCTCCGTGCCCGCCTTCCTTGCCCAGAGACGATCATCACCGCCGGGCTGACACCCGGCCTCTCCGTTCACACGGGCGCCGGTGTGGTCGGAGTAGCCGCCGTCGCCGCGACATGACGCTCTCTGGTCTCCACGTGCTCCTTACGTATCAGTGCACCTTCGCGTGTGACCACTGTTTCGTCTGGGGGAGTCCCCAGCAGAGCGGAACGCTGAGGCTCCGGCAGATCCGTGAGATCCTAGAACAGGCAGGCGATCTGGGTACCGTCGGACGGATCTACTTCGAGGGCGGCGAGCCGTTTCTCTACTATGCTGTCCTGGTGAGAGCCGCGGCCGAGGCAGCCGATCGCGGCTTTGAGGTCGGCGTGGTCACCAACGGGTATTGGGCGACCGACCTGGAAGACGCCCTGACCTGGCTGCGGCCGTTGGCCGGGCTGATTCAAGGTCTCTCGGTGAGCAGCGACCTCTACCATTGGGACGAGGCTCTCAGTCAGCAGGTCCAGAACGTCCAGGCGGCAGCCGACCAGCTGAGCGTGCCCTTGGGGACCATCAGCGTCGCCCAGCCCGGAGAGGAGAGCGCGTCGTTGGCCTCCTTGATGTTCCGAGGACGTGCCGCCGAAAAACTGGCTCATCTCGTCCCCCACCACCCCTGGCGGACGTTCACGGCATGTCCTTACGAAGACCTGCGCGACCCCGGCCGGGTCCACGTTGGCCCGCTGGGCTACGTCCAGCTCTGCCAGGGGATAGCGTTGGGGAACCTCTTCCACATCCCGCTGGCCGATCTCTGTGCCGCGTACGATCCCGATTCCCATCCTATCGTCGGCCCTCTGCTCGACGGTGGGCCCGCGGAGCTGGCGCGGCGTCACGGCGTGACGCCAAAGACAGCGTATGCCGATGCATGCCACCTATGCTACGAAACCCGTCGGGCGCTGCGGCAGCGCTATCCCGAGGTCCTCGCACCCGATCAGGTGTACGGCCTCGCCGCAACCTAGCTTTGCTAGTCCTGTTCGAGCCCAGCGCCCTGGGACAGCTGCCGGTCAAGAACCGCCCGCGTGGTCGTCGTGGTGAGGGAAGGCTGGGCCTGCCTTGGCTCCCATCGCGTTCCGGTGGTTGCCGCCATCTCAGAGAGGCGATCCATGTATCCGACAGCAGAAGTCCGGTGGTTCTTTCCAGGGCCTATCACGCCTGAGGTAGCCCGCTGGTTTGAGCAGAGGGCAGGAACCCAGAATGAGGAACCGGTGCGAACCGACCGCTACCTTCGGATTCCGACCAGCGAGGGTCTGAACCTGAAGCTGCGCGAGGGGCGGATCGAGGTCAAGCTGCGCGTCGGGGAACCCGAGGTGGCACGCTTTCATTCGCGGGTGACCGGCGTCGTCGAGCGCTGGCGGAAGTGGAGCTTCGAGCTGGCCGAGCCCGGCGGCGAGTCCTCACCGGGGCATCTCCCCGCGTCATCCTGGATTCCGGTTAGGAAGGACCGGCAGCTGTGCACGTATCAGGTCACAGAGGATGGGAACGTTCTGAGCCGCACGCCGCCGCAGGGGCTAGCGAAGGGCTGCGAGCTGGAGTTGACCGAGGTTGTGGCCCAGGGGCAGGTTTGGTGGACGGTGGCTTTTGAGGCCTTCGGACAAGAAGCGAGCTTGCGGGACAACCTTCTCCTGGTGGCGGCGCACGTCCTCAGCACCAGCGAACCGCCCCGTCTTCAAGCCCACCGCTCGCAGGGTTACGCGGCCTGGCTGGTCGAGGTCGGGAAAGAGGAGGCACAACGATGACGGCAGAGCTCAGAATCGGCACCTGCAGCTGGAGGTTCCCCTCGTGGCACAGATTGGTCTACTCAGCTCCCAAGGGGATCAACTATCTTGAGGAGTACGCGGAGCAGTACGACACGGTGGAGATCGACCGGTGGTTCTGGTCACTCTTCGGCAAAGGGAGCATCGGACTCCCCGAGCCGGCCGACGTCGAGAGGTACCGCCGCTCCGTTCCTGACGACTTCGTTTTCACGGTGAAGGCTCCCAACAGCATTACCTTGACCCACTTCTACCGAAAGAATAAGTCCGATCCTATGATCGAGAATCCTCACTTCCTTTCACCCTCCCTCCTGCGCGATTTCCTCTCCCTCCTCGACCCTCTTGACAAGACCCTGGGCCCGGTCATGTTCCAGTTCGGGTACCTCAACAAGAAGATGATCGACTCGCAGGAGACGTTCCAGGAGCAGTTCCAGGATTACCGCCAACGGATGCCCGACGGCTACCGCTACGGCGTCGAAATACGGAACGCCAACTACCTGAATCGGTCCTACTTCGCCTTCTTGGCCCGGAACCACCTCAGCCCCGTGCTCCTCGACGGGTACTGGATGCCGGCGGTCGCCGACGTTTACCAGAAGTGGGCCGACTTAATCACCGAGCACGAGGTGGTGGTCATACGGTTGCTGGGCCCCGACCGGAAGGGGATCGAGAGACAGACTGGCAAGACCTGGGATCAGATCGTAGCACCCAGGAATGAGGAGCTTACCAGAATTGTGGATGTGGTCGAGGATCTGCTGGCCCGCGGCGTGACCGTCTATCTCAACGTCAACAACCACTACGAGGGATCGGCCCCTCTCACCATCGAGCGCATCCGGTCGCTCCTCAGTACCTAGCGGTAGGCATCGGCTTGCTCAGCCCCCCGGGGCCTGCCGATGATACCCCCGGCTTAGCCGTCGGCCCGGGTTTGTGTCGCGTCCAACGTTGGACTATAATCCTTTCCCACAGGCGGCGTTCGATTGCCGGCGTGGTCGAGCGACTGCTCAGGAAATCAGGGTAGCCGCGGCATAAGAGAGGTGCGACGATGAGGATCCGTCCAGGAAGAACGCGATCCCTCTTCGTGGGGATCATGATGCTCTTGGTGATGATCGTCGGGCTGGTGATGATGAGCCGCTTCGGAGGGCCCGCTGGCGGCGCTTTCGGCCCCTTCATCATCATCTGGGTGATCGTCGGGTTGGCCGGCGCCGGAATGGCCTTCTACAACGCCTTCACTGAGGAGGGTCTTCCGCTCTACGAGGTCGATGTCGACGAGGATGATCTCGATGAAAGCCGCATGGACGAGGGAGATGGCCCCTTCTGCCCTCAGTGCGGCCGACCGGTGAGCGAGAGCGATCGGTTCTGCCGCCATTGCGGTGCACCACTGCCGGGATGAACCGCTCTTTGCACCGACCGCGCTCTCGACGATCTCTGCCGTCGTGCAAAGGAGACCCTGCGAGAAGCCCACGCGGCGGAAGGGAGCTACAACGATGAAAGAACCGCTGGGCGTACTCGTCGTTCACGGCTTCACCTCTAGCCTCGACTGCGTCAGCGGCGTCGAGTCCGCGGTGAAGAAGCTCGGCGTGCCCACACGGATGCCCGTCCTGCGCGGGCACGGCGGCGGGTCGCCCGACGCCTTGCGTGGTGTGACCTGGCGCGACTGGGTCGCCGACGCCGAGGCAGCTCTCCAAGAGCTGCTGACCGAGGGAGAGGAGGCGATCGTCTTCGGGCATAGTATGGGCGGGCTGGTGGCCCTCAATCTCGCTGCCGACCACGACGACGTCATCGACAGCATCGTGGTGGCTGCCGCGGCGGTACAACTCACCTCGCCGCTGGCGCCGGGCCATCCTCTCCACCCCCTCGCCCCCCTGGTCACCCGGCTGCTGGACAAGATCGATATGCCGCCCGTCTATGCCGATCCATCGCTCGCCGAACACGACACCAACTATGCCTGGGCCCCGACCGACGCCGTGAGCTCGCTCTTGACGTTCAGCAAGCGGACGCGCCGACGGCTATCCCAGGTGAAGGTCCCCACCCTGATCCTGCAGAGCCGCAACGACTCCACCGTGGCCCCCGAGAGCGCGACGATCATCTATGAGGGGATCGCCACACCGCCGGAACAGAAGGAGATCGTCTGGTTCGAGGAGACGGAACACGAGATGTTCCGCGACTGCGAACGTGAGGCTGCACGGGCAGTCGTGGCAAACTGGGTGCGGAAGCGGTGCGGCGAGATCCACTGAGCCCCTTACCCATCCCTCTTGGAGGTAGAGAATGACAACCGTTCGACTCGTGCTGATCGGCCTGGGGAACCTGGGCCTCCGCTTCTGTCGGCTGCTGGAGGATAAGAGGACTTATCTTCGACAGCGGTACGGACTGGACCTGATGCTGGTCGGAGCTGCCGACAGCGGGGGGGCCGCCTACGATCCCGTCGACGGCCTCGACCCGTCGCAGATCGTGGCCATCAAGACCGGTGGCCGGAGCATCGCCCATTATCCCGACGCCGGCGAGGAGAACTGGCTGGCGCCAGCCCTGGTCGCCACCGCTCAGGCCGACGTGCTCCTGGAATCCTCGCCGGTCAATCTGGACCAGGGCGCCGAGCCCGGTCTCTCCTCCATCCGCACGGCCCTGCGGCGGGGCATGCACGTCTCGACCCCGAATAAAGGCCCCCTGGTCGTCGCCTACAGTGAGCTGCACGAGCTCGCCGAGGCGCACGATGCAGAGCTGCGCTTCGACGGCACCGTGGCCGGCGGGCTGCCCGCCCTCTATCTGGGCCAGAGGGACCTGCGCGGCGCCCTCATCGAGCGCATCGCAGCAGTTCCCAATCTCTGCACGGGGTACGTGATGGACATGCTCGCCGACGGTATGAGCTGGGACGACGCCACCGCTCAGGCCCGGGAGGCAGGTGTCCTGGAGGGTGACGGTTCCTGGGATCTCGAAGGGTGGGACGCTGCAGCCAAGCTGGTGATCCTTGCCAACGGCGTGCTGTCGCAGCCGACCACGATGGATGACGTCCATCGCACCGGAATCACCGGTCTGACCCCCGATCAGCTCCGGTCGGCGCAGGAGCGGGACGAGCGCTACCGACTGCTGGCCAGCGCGGAACGGGAGGCCGATGGCAGCTATGCACTGTCCGTGGCTCCCGTACCTCTCCCTGCCGACCATCCGTTGGGCCGCCTGGGCCGTAAGCAGATGGGCGTCTCTTACGAGACCGATATCTACGGCACCATCACAGCCATTATCGACGAGCCCAGCCCGGTGCCCTCTGCCGCGACGATGCTGCGCGACGTTCTGGACATCTACTCATCGAGCATACGACGCGAGACCTGAAGCATCTTGCCGTCGCCGATGTCTTGGAGGTGCCGCAGATTGCCCGTTCAGCCGATGAGTGGGCCGCGGCCACCGCTCCGCCCAGCCGCGGGAGAATCACAAAGGAGAAGACATGGAACCCATCATGGACTGGGGACTGGAGGTCATCCGTGCCGTTCAGCAATTCCGCACCCCCGCGCTGGACGCGCTCTTTAAGGCCATCACATCCCTGGGCAGCAAGGAGTTCTACTTCCTCATCCTCCCCTTCTTGCTCTGGTGCATCGACTTCGCCATCGGAGCCCGGGTTGCGGCCATTTTCGTGTTCTCAACCTACATCAACGTCGGGCTGAAGAACGTCTTCCAGCTCCCCCGCCCTCGCACGCTGGATCCGCCGGTCGAGCTATACGGGGCTCACGGATACGGCCTGCCCAGCGGCCATTCTCAGCTCTCGGTCACCATCTGGGGGGCCATCGCAGCCGCGTTTGAGAGAACCTGGACGTGGATCGCTGCCGGGGTGCTGGCCTTCCTGATCGGCTTCTCGCGCATCTACCTCGGTGTTCATTTCCCCACCGACGTGCTGGCCGGCTGGTTCGTCGGGGTGGTCCTCCTGGCGGGCTACATCACGCTCCGTGGTCCCATCGAGGCCTGGCTGGAGGAGAGAGGGCTGGTCGTTCAACTGGCAGTGGCCGTCGTCCTCTCGGTGGCGCTGGTGCTCCTTCACACGACGGAGGACACGACCAGTCTGATGGGCATTCTCCTGGGGGCCGGGGTCGGCCTGGCGCTCCTGAGGCAGTGGTTCGTCTACCGTGCCGACGGTCCCGCGTGGCAGCGGGCCGTCCGTCTGCTGGTCGGCGCCGCCATCCTGGCCGGTCTCCGCTTCGGGCTTAAGGCCGTCGCTTCCCAGGGTCCTGAATCGCTCCAGATGGCCTTCCGGTTTGTACGCTACGTCGTTCTCGGGCTCTGGATCAGCCTCGGGGCGCCGTGGCTCTTCAACAAACTGCGCCTGGCCCCGGGTGAGAGGAAACCGGCAGAGAACGAGAATCCCTCGGCCTGAGCGAGCGCGGCGAACTCGCCGCTACCCCTTTCCCCGTCGTCCCAACCAGATCCCCAGAGCGGCGACCGAGGCGAGGAGAGCCGCCAGAGCCGCTAGGGTCGGGCCTGCGTAGCGCGCCGACGACAGGGCTGCGATCGACCAGGGCTGGGCGGTGGGACTGAGCGGCACCTCAGTCGCCGTCGGCAGCGCGGTCTCTGTTGGCAGCGCCGTGGCCGTCTCCGTGGGCATCACGGTAGGCGTCGCTGTGGGGGTGGCCGTAGGCGTAGCCGTCGCGGTCGGCGTGAGCGTGGGCGTTGACGTGGGCGTCGGCGTTCGCGTGGGCGTTGCGGTGGGGGCGGGCGTCTCCGTGGGCAGGACCGTGGGAGTGAAGGTTGCGGTGGGCTCGGGAGAAGGCGTGGGCGGGACAGTCGGTGAAGCGCCGTCGCTCGGCCCGGCGTCCGGCGTCGCGGTCGGCGGCGGAACCGTGGTCGACGTCGCCAGCGGCGGCTCGGAACGCCCCTCGACCAGCAGATACGTGGGCCCACCGATAATGCATCCCAGGAACTCATCGGCGCAGCGGGCCCCCGGCAGGGTCATCTGGTAGGATCCGCTTTCTGCCTGGATCACGCGCTCGACGCCGGTCTGCTCAATCAGACGGGCCTGCTGGGCCAACGCCGGCACGGAGACCGAGACGTCCCTACCGGTGCGAGCCCAGAGCACCCGTGTGGTCACGTCCCCTCGCTCCAGCGTGACCACCTCGTAGAGCCCGTACCGTTCCTCCTGCGCGCGCCTCGTCCCGGCATAGTGAGTCGTGATCAGTTTGTACGCCTCGAAGGCCGGCCGCCGCGAGCCGTCGGGCCGAATCAGGCCGAAGGGCTCGCCCCCCGGCGGCAGCCCCACATCCTTCAGCTTATAGACGGCCACCCGCTCCGCCCCTGCGCTCAAGGCCAGAGCGAAGCTCTGCAGCAGGAAGCTGGCCTGCTCCTCCAGGTCCACCCGCCACCGCGGCCGGACCATGGGCCAGTCCGGATCAGCATCCGGCGAGGCGTTCGTCTCGTTGACCCAGATCGGCTTGTTGAGGCCGTAGGCCCGCAGCGCGGCCCGCGTCTCGTTGATGATGTACGGCACCGTCTCCGTCTGGAAGTAGATGTGGAGCGTCACCGCGTCGAAGTAGTAACCGCGCTCCGCTGCCGTCGGATCCTGAACCGCGTGAGCCAGGAAGCGGCGCAGGTAGTCCCGGTCGTGCCAGAACGTCAGCCCGGCCAGGTGGATCTGGGCGTCCGGATCCACCTCGTGCGCCGCAAGGTACGCCACCTTCAGGAGGCGGTAGTAGGATTCCATCGAGCCGCACCACTCGTTGCCGTACGTCTCCGCGTCGATGTCCGGCTCGTTCCAGACCACCCAACGCCCGATTCGGTCCCCGTAGATACTGACCGTCCGGCGCACGAAAGCAGCCCAGAGATTTCCAGGGTCGTCGACGGGCAGATCGAGCCCGCGCGGCACGCCGCAGCCGGGCAGGCCGTCGGTCGCCCACGCCGGGGTGTGTTTCAGCAGACCGATGACCTCCCGGCCACCTTGGGATGCCGTCTGGAGCCAGTCGTCCGGCACGTGGTAGCCGTTCCAATCCTCGGGTCCGGAAGGCTGCAGCTCAGACCAGTAGAAGAGGACCCGGTCCCAGGCAACGCCGGCCTCGGAAGCGGCTGCCGGATCCCGGAATGCCTCCACGGCACCGAAGCGAGCGTCGGGAGGCCCGCCCTGCGCAGATGCCGGGCGGGCCGGCAGCGCAGCGTGGCTCACCAGCGTAAGGGCCAGGAGCAGCTTCGCCACCAGCCGCCACGCGGCTGGCGAGGACCGATTCCCGAACCGGACCCTGGCACCTCTCGCTGTAGTAACGACTTCAGTCGTGCGCCGCGCGAGACAAGCGGCTAAAGCCGTCACTACGCCATTGTCTAGGGCGACGCGACTAGCCAGTCTCAACCACCGCCTCCCGGTACCAGGCCCAGAACCGTTCCATGCCCTCTCTCACCGGGACCTGCGGATCGTAGCCCAGGAGCTTGCGCGCCTTGGTGACGTCCGCGTGGGTAATGGGCACGTCGCCCGGCTTGGTCGGCTCCTGAATGATAACTGCTTCCCTCCCCACCACCTCTTCCACCAGATGGATGAAGTCACTCAGCGAGATCGTCTCGCCGCGTCCCAGGTTGATCAGCTCATAGGGAAGGCTGGCCTCGAGGGCTGCTACCACGCCGGAGACGATATCGCTGATAAAGGTGTAGTCACGCCGCGAGCTCCCGTCGCCAAACTGGCGTACCGGATGGCCGGCGGCAATCCACTTCGTGAACAGATAGGGAGCCATATCGGGGCGGCCGCGCGGACCGTAGACGGTGAAGAACCGGAGCCCGGTGCAGTTGATACCGTAGAGATGGTGGTACGTGTACGCCAGCGCCTCCTTCGCCACCTTCGTGGCAGCGTACGGCGAAATCGGATGGGTGACAACAGCATCCTCTCGGAAGGGGACCGGGTTGTCGGCGCCGTAGACCGATGAAGAGGAAGCGAAGACGAACGTCCCCACGTCGTGGCGGCGACACTGCTCCAAAACGTTCAGCGTGCCCCGCACGTTGACCGCTTCATAGAGCCCGGGCCGCTCGATGGAGGTGCGGACGCCGGCCATGGCCGCGATGTGACAGACCTTGTCGAAATCCGCGCCCTCGAACAGGTCGTCCAGGAGGGGTTCGTCGCGCACGTCTCCCTCGACCAGGCGATACCCGGGGTGGGAGAGCGCCGACTCGACGTTGGCCCACTTGCGCGCGGGTGCGTAGTAGTCGTTGAAATTGTCCAGCGCCACGACCTCCACGCCCCTCTCGAGGAGCGCCTCGGCTACGTGACTCCCGATAAACCCGGCGGCACCGGTCACCAGCACCTTCATACGTTGCCTCCGACTCTCCCTCTTAAGCAAACCTCAGCCGTCGGCGCGCTCCGCGCCCGCCGGCCGGATGTCCTGTACGTTCAGCTGCAGACTTCGCCGACCGCGCCACTCGTTGAGCTCCAGATGATAGGCGAGGTCAATGACCGGCGGCAGGTGCGCCGCCCACGCCCCCTGGCGGAAAGCGATGGCATCATACGTCACCCCGCCGTCCGACAAAGAGAGTTTCAGATGTCTCCCCTCCCGTCCAACGGCCCGGTGTCGCTGCACCCTCACGGCGCGGCTGACGAAGACCGGCTGTTGGTTGTCGCAGCCGCACGGTTCCAACGTGGACAGCGCCTCCAACAGATCCCACGACATAGCGGACAGAGGAGCCTCCGCGTCCGCGGCCAGCACCGGCGTCAGATCCTCGTCCCTCAACTGGTCGGCCGCGATCCCCCGCAGCCGCTCCTCCAGTGCCTCCAGGTTCTCGTTGGCAACCTGGAACCCGGCCGCCGCCGCATGCCCCCCGTAACGGATCAGCAGGTCGTCGCACGCCTCCAGCGCCCGGGTGATGTGGAAGCGGTCGATGGACCGGCAGGAGCCGCGGCTGATCCCCTCGCCCATCTCTACCACCACCGTCGGCCGGTAGAATTCGTCCAGCAGCCGGCTGGCCACGAGACCGACGATCCCGGGCAAGAAGTCAGGTGCGGCGGCGAAGAGCACCAGCCCGTCGCCCTCGGCCTCCAGCACCATCTGCCGCGCCCTGGCGTGCGCTTCTCTGGTGAGCCGCTGCCTCTCCCGATTCAGCGCGTCCAGCTTGACGGCCAGCCGCTCCGCCTCGGCCGGATCCGATGTGACCAGCAGCCGGTAGGCGGCCTCAGCATCGCCCAGGCGCCCGGCAGCGTTGAGCCGCGGACCCAGCACGTAGCCGATGGCCGTGCTGTCCACCGCCCCCCGCTTGAGCCCAGCCTGTCGGCAGAGGGCCCGGAGACCGGGCCGCTCCATCCCGTTGATTCGCTCCAGCCCCCGACGCACCAGCTGCCGATTCTCACCGCGCAGGCGGACGATGTCGGCCACCGTGCCCAGCGCCACCAGGTCGAGGAGGTCCTCCGCTCGCAGGCTCACCTCCCGATGGTTCACCGGCGTCTGGCGGTGGCTGCGGAGGAGGGCCTGAGCCAGCCTGTAGGCCACGCCCACCCCAGCCAGCCCGTCGAAAGAGCCCTTTGCCCCGCCGCGGGAGCCCCGGCCGTCGCGCTTGGGATCGATGACGGCCACGGCATCCGGCAGGCGGGAGCCGACGCTGTGATGATCGGTGACGACGACGTCCAGCCCCAGCTGGTTTGCGGTGGCGACCTCGTGGACGGCGCGCACACCGCAGTCCGCCGTGACGACCAGGCCCACGCCAGCCTCCGCCAGCGTCTCCAGGGCTTCATCGTTGAGGCCGTACCCCTCCTCCACGCGATCGGGAATGTAGGGCCGCACCCGCCCGCCCAGGGCCTCCAGCGTCTGGGTCAGCAGCGCCGTCGCCGTGATGCCGTCGGCATCGAAATCCCCATAGACGGCCATGGGCTCATCCCGCCGCAGCGCCCGTCGGATGCGGCTGACGGCCTTGTTCATGCCCGGCATCGCAAAAGGGTTGACGTCGTCGCCCTCCCCCTCAAGAAAAGCCGAGACAGCCTCCGGGTCGATGATGCCGCGGTTGTAGAGCACCTGCACGATCAGCGGGTGCAGATCGGGAAACCGAGCCAACTGACTGCGAGGGGCCGAAGGAGCTATCTGCCAACGTTTCGATGAAGGTGCCATAGTGTGTCCATCATAGACAAAGGAAAAGCCCTTCGCCTCAATGGGAAAGGGCTCTTCTTGCTGTCGCTATGCCAGGATGACGTCTGAAACTAGATCCAACCCTGGTTCTTGCAGAAGTCGGTCACGACGGGAAGTTCGACCCACTCACCCTGATATGCCTTGATGGCCGGCCACAGGAGCACCAGCCAGGCAAGAGGAAAGATAAACGCGCAGATCCCCAGGGTCACGATCGACAGGACAAAGAGCAACACGCTCAATATCAAGTTGACCGCCAGCGACTGAATCGCATGGTAGCGAACAAACGGTCGATCCTTCTGCGGCTCGATGACCAGGGCGATGATGGCCAGGATCCAGCCCACCCATGGGAGCCAGCTCAGCAAACCCCACAGCTTATCGTCGTCCGTCACCTGCTCCGCACCGGGCTCCACAACGGGCTCTTCACCCATCGGAGTACCAACGTTTTCCTCTGCCACGTCCACCTCCTTGTAGTATCAGTTTATGGTTGAGGCATTGAACTCCCGAGATGCCACGCCGACCCGCCCAGCAAAGCTATTGTATCAAACGAAGCGCTGTATGTCAATTGCCAAAGGGCCACCGAAACAGAGCCCCAAACCCATAGTAGCCCGCCGCGGCGAAGGCCATGTTCTTGATCACCTTGCCGGTTGCACAGGCGAGAAGGAACTTCCACACCCCGAGCCGCAGCACGCCAGCCACCATGCCAGCGACGTCGAAGAGCGGATTAGGAAGGGCCGCCAGCGCGAAGACGGTTAGAACGCCGTACTCCTGCATCCATCGCACCAGGCGCTCATAGCGGGGATGATCGTTCACCCAGGTCTGACCGCTGTAGCCCGCCATATAGCCCGTGAGCTCACCCAGCGCCTGGCCGACCCCCGCCACCAGCCCAATGAGCCACGGGTTGAAGACGCTTCCCAGGACGGAGCTGACGGCCAAGCCAGGGATGGGGAGAATCAGCGTAGCGTTGCTCACCAGTCCCACCACAAAGACTGCAGCATACCCGTACTCTTCCAGTTCCTCCAGGTGATCGCGGAAAATGAGCGCCGCCGCCAGGGCGCCGACGACGGCCAGAGCCGTCAGCACACGAACCGCCGTCAGGTGGCGTTGGGACGGCGGGGCCGGGCACCTATTCTCGTCCACAGACACCCGCTCTGCTGCGCACCGCCGGACCCTGATCCCAGACTATCATTCCCACACCCTCCCTCACAAGCCGTAGTGAGCGCTTCAGCGCTTCCAACACCTGAAGCCGTCACGACAACGCCCCCTCGCTCGTAGTGAGCGCTTCAGCGCTTCAACGGCTGAAGCCGTCACTACAACGCCCCCTCGCTCGTAGTGAGCGCTTTAGCGCTTCGGACGTCTGACCACCTCAAGCATCTCCGTAGTACCATCCCTTGCCGACCGGATACTCCACCCAGTGATCGCGAAGCCACTCCCTACCATACGTTTTATGGTAGAGATGCACACTGGACCACGGCCAGTCATAGGGCCCCTCCACATACCCGTGTTTCACCGGATTGTAATGAAGGTAGTTTAGAGCATGGTAGTAGTGGCCTTCATTGCGCACGCATCGGTCCTGAAAACGATACCAGACCTTCCGCTGACCCGTGAGCCCATCCTCCAGGTTCCACGCCCTCGACGTAGACCCGTGCAAATGCTGGAGTGTTGCCGATACCTGATCCAAGGACTCCACACCAACCAGGAAGTGATAGTGGTTTGTCAAGACGACCCAGCCGCCAACCTCGACACCGCCATCGGTTAGTTCACCCAGGAGCTGTTCCTCGAATGCTGTCAAACGATCAGGAGATGACATAATGTGGATGTGTTCATAGTTAGCGGCCGTGATGCAGTACCATCCGGGACCACGATACGGATGCGGCGGCGCGTGGAAAGGGTAACCGCGTCGGCGCCGTTCCTCGACCACGGTCTCGCGTTCTTCGGGCGTCATTCGGCGGTAGTCGTAGGGCATGCTCACTCCTTCGATGACAACGGCTGAAGCCGTTACTACAACGCCCCCTCGCTCGTAGTGAGCGCTTCAGCGCTTCTCACGGCTCAAGCCGTCACTACGACATCCCCTCTCCCCCGTAGTGAGCGCTTTAGCGCTTCTCACGGCTGAAGCCGTCACTACGATACCCTCTACCTCGTAGTGAGCGCTTCAGCGCTTCCAACGCCTGAAGCCGTCACTACGACATCCCCTCCCTCGTAGTGAGCGCTTTAGCGCTTCTAACGGCTCAAGCCGTCACTACGACACCCTCTCCCCCGTAGTGAGCGCTTTAGCGCTTCTAACGGCTCAAGCCGTCACTACGACATCCCCTCTCCCCCGTAGTGAGCGCTTTAGCGCTTCTCACGGCTGAAGCCGTCACTACGAT
>Ga0207797_1000049_pt1 | contig 73195 bp, 64 predicted proteins | sample PRCRCaboRojoPR_6_FD_187275 | JGI IMG/M metagenome (GOLD analysis project Ga0207797, IMG submission 187275) | Marine sediment microbial community from Cabo Rojo, Puerto Rico - PR CR 10% Liquid 1 (SPAdes) | ecosystem: Environmental > Aquatic > Marine > Coastal > Sediment | place: Cabo Rojo, Puerto...
CTGGCTGTTTGCGCCGCCGTGCATCCGCTGGCCGGGGATGCGGCGTCCATCATTGTCCTGTATACCACCTTTGCGGCCAAGGATCTGCGGACGCACAGCCTGCGCGTTTTCAGATCCCTGCAAGCCGGGGATATCACCCAGGCCAGGCTCGATGTGGGCCAAATGGTCAGCCGGGATACCCGGAGCATGGACCAGCAGGAGGTCATCCGGGCCGGCGTCGAGAGCGTGGCCGAGAACACCGTAGACGGGGTAACCGCACCCCTGTTCTTTGCCGCCTTGGCCGGACCCGTGGGGGCCATTGTGTATAAGGCGGCCAACACCCTCGACTCCATGTACGGATATACCAGCGGGCCCTTCATTCGGTTCGGCTGGGCCTCGGCCCGGCTGGATGATCTGCTGACGTGGCTTCCAGCCAGAATAACCGCTCTGATGGCCGTACCGGCCGCAGCCTTATGCAGCTTATCAGCGAAAGACGCCTGGCGGGTTTTTCTCCGGGATCGCAACAGGCATGCCAGTCCGAACGCCGGTCAGGTCGAGGCTGCAGTGGCCGGAGCTCTCCAGGTTCAGCTCGGTGGCGGGGGGCGCTACTTCGGGCAGACGGTGCACAAGCCGGTGCTGGGTGATCAGATTCAGTCCCTCAACCCCGGACATATCCTTCGGGTTAACAGGCTGACCGCGATCATTCTAGGGCTGACCGCGGCCGTGCTGCTTGCCGCCCGCGCCGCGATAGTCTGATAGGCCCCTGTTTCTTCCAGGGGCCGTCTCCTTAAATGGGGCAGCGATCTCAATGAGGGTTTGTAAGCAAAGCAGGTTCCGGCTATGAGGACAGCCGTCTTCTCCGATGTTCACGGGAACCTGGAAGCATTCTCCCGAGTGCTCGAAGACCTGGAGGACCAGACATTCGATCAGGTCGTTTGCCTTGGCGACCTTGTGGGATATGGACCTGATCCCGAGGCTGTTGTCCGGATTATTCGCGAGCGAGACATCCCTTGCGTCCTGGGCAATCACGAGTATGGCCTCAGCCGGAGCGGAGCCAGGAGGCACTTCAACATCATGTCTGAGCAGTCCCTGGATCTGACTCTTGAGCATATCTCCCCGGGAATCCTGGAGTACTTGAGCGGACTGCCCACCCATATGCAGCTCCAAGATATGCACTTCGTCCATGGGTGTCCGCCGGATTCAGTGCTGACCTACCTCTTCGAGCTTAACGATGCAGGCCTGCAGGAGATCTTTGCTGCGGCCGGCTGGCGGCATTGCTTCGTGGGCCATACCCACGAGCTCGAGCTCATAGAGTGGCATGACGGACGCATCCAGCGTGAAGCCCTCACCATGGGCAGGCTCCGTCTGAATGGGGACAAGCAGATCATCAACATCGGCAGCGTGGGGCAGCCGAGGGACGGTGACAATCGGGCCAAGTACGTGCTCTTTGACTCGGAGCGGCTCGAGCTGGAGGTCAGATTTGTGAGCTACGATATTCAAAAGACAGCAGACAAAATCGTGGAGCTGGGCTTTCCTCGCTTTTACGCCGACAGGCTTTGGTAGAATGGTTGGGGTGGCAGCATGAAATGGATCGGCAGGTACAGGGTCATGAAGCTTCTCGGCCAGGGCGGCATGGGCCGCATCTACAAGGTGTTCCGGCCTGAGCTGGGGCGGGTCATGGCCTTGAAGCTGCTCAAGCCCGAGCAGCTCCAGGAGGACCTGTGGGGGGCTGAGGAGCTGCGGCGTCTGTTCTTTCAAGAGGTTCGGATCATGGGCGGCCTGGACCATGAGAACGTTGCCGCGGTCCTGGACCTTGGAGAGGCCGAGGGCCGGCCCTTTGCTGTCTTGGAGTACTACTGCCTCAACCTGGGGACGCTCATTGGGGAAACCTACCGCATGGAGGCCCCCACCCGCCGCCTGATGCCGGAAAAGGCCATTGACTATGCCCAGCAGGCCCTGAACGGGCTTGGGAGGCTCCATCACGCCGGCATTGTCCACCGGGACGTCAAGCCTTACAACCTCATGGTGACTCGGGATGATTGCATCAAGCTCATTGATTTCGGTCTGTCCAGGCTGCGGGGCGAACGGCCGCCCCGCCGTCCCAAAGGGGCCATCATCGGCTCGCCCTATTATGCCGCCCCGGAGCAGGAGAGTCATCCGGATCAGGCCGGACCGCAAGCCGATCTCTTCAGTCTGGCCGTTCTGTTCTACCGCCTCCTGACCGGGAGCCTTCCGGACGAAGGGCTCAAGGCCCTTGAAGGCGAAACCTTTTACAGTCAGGCCTGGTCGGACTTCTTTCGAAAGGCCCTGAGCCAGGAGCCGAGCAGGAGGTACGCCGACGCCTGGGAGATGCACGAGGCCTTGCAGCAGCTCAAGGAGAGCTGGCGCGAGACCAGGGACCGGGCCTGCAAGCTTTCCCAAGGTGGACTGCATCGGGAAGCCCACGAGGCTCCAAGCACGCCGCCCCGCAGCCGTCCAATGCGAACAGGACCGGTCAAAATGGTGCCATTCCCTGGATTGACGGACTTGTATCAGCCAGCGGTCTATCAGCCCAATGCGTTTCGGCGAAGGGGCGAAAGCTGCCTGGAGGATCGATCTTCGGGGCTGATCTGGTTGGTGAAAGCGCCCCCCTTGGCCTTGAGCTGGGAGGAAGCCTGGTCGTATGCGGCGTCCCTGTCAGAGGAGCCCGGGAATCAGGCCGAGCCCTGGAGGTTGCCCACAGTCGAGGAGCTCCTGACCCTCCTGCAGCCCAGGTTTCGCCCCGAGGACTTCTGTGTGCCCGCAGTGCTGGGAGGACAGAAGCGCTGTCTCTGGAGCGCGGACGAGCGGACCTGCTCGGCGGCCTGGTTCGTGGATGCTGAAAACGGGTCGGTCCTCTGGCAGGATAAAACCTGTGCCTTCTGGGTCCTGCCGGTGCGATCGGGGCAGGAGTCATCCGACAGGGCATGAAGGAGAGGTGGAAATGGCCTGTCCCCAGATGGCCGGCCCCGGTGAGAAGAGGGCTTCTTGCTTTTCAGCCGGCATTCCCAGATTGGTCAAGCATGCGCCGGCGCAGGAGATCGAGGGCGGCGTGGGCAAAGATCCTCTTGGTTTGGGACCGTTCTCGGAAGGGATAATGCAAACGACGGGTTTCCTCTCTCTGCGGTCCGACCAGGCCGATACAGAGAGTTCCCACCGGCTTGTCCGGGCTACCGCCGCCTGGGCCGGCTATACCCGTGGTGGCCAGGCCGTAGGTGCCAGCCGACAGCTTCCTGATTCCCCGGGCCATTTCCAGGGCGGTTTGCTCTGAGACCGCCCCGTGCTCTTCGAGGGTCCTGGGGGAGACCCCCAGGAGCTCGATCTTGGATTGATTGGCGTAGGTAACCGCAGAGAGCAGAAAGTACTCCGAGCTACCGGCGATTGAGGTCAAAAGATGGCCGATCAGACCGCCGGTGCAGCTTTCAGCCACGCCCACACCGGCCGAGCGGGAGCGGAGACGGTCGCCGACAATCTTTTCCAGGGGGCTTCCGTCCGTGGAGAAGACTGCCGGGCCGAGGGCCTGCTTCACCCAGTCCGAGGCTCGCTCCAGGCGGGAGGAGCCGGGCTTGTCCCCTTCAGCCGGCAGGCTCAACTTGACTTGGATCTCCGGGAAAGAGGCCCTGAAGCCCAGGTCGACCCCGGGGAAGGCCTTTGGAAAACCGGCCAGACGTTCGGCCGCACCGGATTCGGTCAGCCCGAAGGTCCGCAGGGTCCTGACCAGTCGAATGCATCTCCGGCCGCTGAAGCGCTCGATCAGGTCCGGGGCGACCCCCTGGGTGAACATGGCCTTCATTTCTCCGGGCACGCCCGGCAGAAAGGAGAAGCGGCAGCCGGAGAGGGACAGGGAAAATCCGGGGGCTGTTCCGATGGGGTTCTCAATAAGCTCGGCACCGGCAGGCAGCATGGCCTGCTTGCGGTTCAAGGCAGGCATGTGCCGGTTCCTGGCCCGGAAAAAAGACTCGACTTGCTCCAGGCCGCGCTCATTGAGGACCAGGTCCTGGCCCGAGGCCTGGGCGGCCGCTTCAGCCGTGAGGTCGTCCGGCGTCGGACCGAGACCGCCGGTGACGACAGCCAGCTGGCTTCGTCCGGCGATCTCCAGGATGAGTTCGGCCAAGGCCTGAACGTCGTCGCCCACGGCGGTGAGTCTGTCCACCCGGAAACCATGCTCCTCAAGCTTTTCAGCCAACCAGGCGGAGTTGGAATCCACCAGAGCACCGCTGCGAATCTCTTCTCCTGTGGCGACGATCTCGGCCCGGGCTGGAGGATGGCCCGGGCTGTCAGCCGTTTTGGCCATGGCCGACCCAATTGAGGTTGTACAGGTCGAGCCTGCGGTTCTGAATGTTGCGGACGCTGCCGGTCTGCCTGAGCTCCTTGAGCAGGTCCAGATCCAGATCGGTGATCAGGGTCGTTTCAGTGTTCGGCGTAGCTTCGGCAGCGATGGAGTCGTGGGGAAAGGCGAAGTCCGAGGGGGTGAAGATTGCCGCCTGAGAGTACTGGATATCCATGTTCTCCACTCTGGGGATGTTGCCCACGCTGCCGGAGATGGCCACATAGCATTCGTTTTCCACAGCCCTAGCCTGGGCACAGCGCCGAATGCGCAGATAGGAGCTTTTGGTGTCCGTCCAGTAGGGAACCAGCAGGATTTGCATGCCCTGGTCCACGAGGAGCCTGGCCAGCTCCGGAAACTCCAGATCGTAGCAGATGAGGATGCCCACCTTGCCGACATCGGTATCGAATACGCTGAGCTCGTCCCCGCCACGGAGGCCCCAGCTCTGGGTCTCCTCGGGGGTGATGTGCAGCTTGTACTGCTTCTCCCAGGTCCCGTCCCTGCGGCAGAGAAAGCAGACGTTGTAGAGCATGTTCTCGTGGTACTCAGGAACGCTGCCGGAAACGATATTGATGTTGTAGCTCAAGGCCATATCGATGAGAGCTCGCCGCAGGGGCTCGGTATAGTCGGCCAGCAGTCGCATGGCCTCGGGTGCATCCTTGCGGTCGAACTTGGAGATCAGTGGTGCGTTGAACAGCTCCGGAAAGAGCACAATGTCCGACTGGTAGCCGGAAACGGTGTCCACGAAGAACTCAACCTGCTGCATGAAGTCATCGAAGGACTCGAAAAGCCGCATCTGCCACTGAACCACGCCGAGGCGTACATAGGTCTTCCGTCCGCCGATCAGCCGTTTGCGGTCCTCGTAGTAGATGTTGATCCACTCCATGAGCACTGCGTAGCCGCGGGACTCCTTGTCCTCAGGAAGGTAGTCCTTGATCAGCTTCTTGATGTGGAAGTCGTTGGAGAGCTGAAAGGTTAGAACGGGGTCGTAGATTTCCTTGTTCTTGACCATCTGGACGTACTGCTGGGGTCTATACTCCTCGGCGTACTTGGAGTAGCCGGGAATGCGCCCGCCGACCAGGATGCCCTTGAGGTTCAGGTTCTCGCAGATCTCCTTGCGGGCGTCGTAAAGGCGCCGCCCCAGACGCATGCCCTGATAGTCCGGGTGAACGAAGATCTCTATGCCGTAGAGGTAGTCGCCGTCCGGATCGTGATTCTTGAGGAACCCTTCCCCGATGATCTGCCGGTAGGTATGCAGCTCACCGAACTTGGAGAAGTCAATGACCATGGACAGCGCCGCGGCCACGACCTTGCCCTTGTCCTCGATGCAGATCTGTCCCTGGGGAAACCTGGCCAAATGGGAAACGAACTCCTCCTTGGTCCAGTACTCTCCCATGACCCGATAGACCCGGCTCATGATCTCCTGGAGGTCGTCAAAGTCCGAAACCTTCAGGTTGCGAAGCTCGAGCTTGTGGTCGGTGTGCTCCGTGCTTTCCATATTGAGCTCCTAGAGCTGGAACGGGCGTCGTTCCTCGAATGCGAGAAGGACCCTTCGAAGGTCTTCGTCCAGGATGCGCATGATCGGTGGCCTGAGATCAGAGGGCACGCCGCCAAAGTAAGCCTCGGCCACTGCTCCGGCTATGCAGGCCTGGGTGTCGCTGTCTCCACCAAGGGAAACGGCGTTGCGTACAGCATCTTCATAGCCGTCGGACTGGAGAAAGGCCAAAAGGGCCTCGGGGACCGAGCCTTGGCAGGTGACGTCGAAAGAGTAGCTTACCCGGATATCGGCCAGATCGCGATCCAGGTTGTAGCCGAAGCGGTCTTGAATCTCCTCTTTGATCTCGTCCTGGCCGCTGCCGGACAAGGCCATGGACACGGCCAGGGCCACAGCCTGGGCTCCCTTGATGCCTTCCGGATGGTTGTGGGTTACGGCGGCACATCGTTCAGCCTGGGTCAGCACGGTTTCTTGATCCGTGAAGAACCATCCGACAGGGCTGACGCGCATGGCTGAGCCGTTCCCGAAGCTGAAGTAGGGCTCCGCTTCGCCGGAAGCGGCCCAGAGCTGAAAACGGCCGCCGTAACCGGCCAAGGGGTAGCGGCGGTAGTAATCCTTGAAGGCTTCGGTGTAGTCCGTGCCGTTCAGCAGACAGTCGGCCACAGCCACAGTGAGCACGGAGTCGTCGGTGTAGGTGCACTCCGGGGTAATGAGCTCGAAGGACTTGGTTTTGGTCGGCCGCCCTTCAAACCGGGATCCGATGATGTCGCCGGCTATGGCTCCAAGCATAGGGCACCTCCGAAAGGCGTGTTCGTGACACGGCCCGGCTCAAGACCCTTCGCCCTCGGCAGGCGGCGTAAAGGATCGCTGACCGAGCTCCCGGCTATTGCTGATCATGGGCTTCTCCTTGTTTGGGGATGTGTATGGATTGGAACGGGTCATCGACCTCGACGAAACGGACGTCTTTGAGGACGAGATGGTCCGAACGGAAGACCAGGTAGTAGTAGCCGTCCTCAGGAGCTGTGGTCCCGTTCCTATCGATAAGGGTTCCTTTGGAACGGCGGCTGACCCCAAGCACCTCGCCACGCAGCTTGCTCCGGCTGTCACGATCTTCCTGGGAGCGGCGGACCAGGAAACCGAAATGGGCGCACGGCTCAACCGTCGAGGCCGAGCAAATGTCGTTCCAGGGCGAGTTCTGAATACGCTGATCGGCCTGTTGCTTGAGGTTGTCAAAGCGCTGGCGGTAGGTGACATTTCCGGGATCGATCCGCTCGAGCCGGGAGTAGCCCAGGGCCTTGGCGGCCAGAGACCAATCGGGAAGGGCATCCATGCGCTCCAGCATCTCTTTCTCAGCCTTTTTGACCAGGGCTGTGCGCAGCTGTCGGGCCTTATCCCGGTACTCCGGCTTGCCCGTCAGCTCGGCCAGCTCTTTCCAAACGGCCAGCCCTTCCCGGGAAGGTGGATCATCGAGCTGTTCGGCCCGCTTCAGGAGCTCCGCCTCACGGCTCCGCTTGAAGAGCCGTTCCAGTTCGGGATCTTGGATGTCTTGATATTTTCCAGCCAGCTTCCGGGCCCGTTCATACTCGCCGGCATCGAGGTGCGCCCGGATGCGGTTTAAAAGCTCCGATCTGTTTTGGGAAAACTCCTCCTGGACGGTTTGCACCGAGTAGTGCGTGGCGTTGTAGTAGAGTCCGGTGGCGACCAGAACGGTCAAAAGGGCGAGCAGAATCAGGCTGACGGTTCTGAATCGTCCGGAAATCTGTCCGCGTTTGCCGAGGCGGAAGACATAGATGATCAAACCCAAGAAAACGACGAGAATGAGGCTGTAGCGAAGCATTGCTGGTCTGATTCCCTTCGGTCTCTCCGAAGCAGCTAGCTGGGCCGACTGAAAAGATGGCCGCGTAGCGTCCGGATTGCCGTCTCTGTTCCGCCTTGCCTGGAACGGACGTACTTCTGGAACTGCTCGTGCACGCTTTCCCGGTCAGGGTTGCTGCGCATGGCCTCCAGGAGTGCCTGCAGCAGGCCGGGCTGATCGTGAACTTCTGTGACCAGGCCTTGGCTGATGATGTCGCGTCCGACCCAGTTGAAGGTAGTCCAATGCGGGCCGATAATGGGGACGACGCCTTGGGAGAGGGGTTCGAGAAAGTTCTGTCCGCCTAAAGGCGCAAGACTGCCGCCTACGAAGGCCGTTCGGGCCAGAGCGTAGGCGTACTCCAGCTCGCCGAAGGTATCCCAGAGGATTATGCTGCCCTGCGATACCTGTTCCCTGAGCTCCGAGCGGAGAAGAACCGGGGCTCCGAGGTTTCTCAGATGCTGCTTCCAGGTCTGGAGTCGGTGCAGGTGCCTTGGAAAAATGCCGAGGATACTTCGGGGATGCTCCTGCAGAACCTCTCTGATGACAGGGACGAGCATTTCCTCTTCTTCGCGACGGATTGAGCCGAAAACGACGAACAGGCTCTGGGCCTTGATATAGTCGGAAAGGGGGTTGTGCACATAGGCTATGGGGCGCTGGCTGCTGCAGCGGTCGAACTTGATGTTCGGCATGGTCCCGATCTTTTCCCTTGAAAAGAGGATAGAGTACCGTTCAGCCTCTTTTTCGGATACGGCCAGGACCGTGTCCGGAGCCAGAGGCGGCCAGAGATCGGGAAGCAACAGGTAGCGAGCCAGGCTCCGAGCCGTGAGCCTGGCGTTGAGGAGCAGAACCGGGATGCCTTCCCATTTGCAGGTTTGGAGCATAATCGGCCAGAGCTCCGTTTCCAGGAGCACGAGCAGCTTGGGTTTGAAGGCGGAGATGAAGTTGCGGACGCTCTTGCGTCTGTCCAGAGGGCAGTAAGCCCTTACCAGGGAGGAATGCCCCTGGGGCTGGACCGATTTGAGGACATCCATGCCTTGAACGGTGTTGGTGGAGACGACAAAGCTCAGGGACTGATGTGCCGGCCAGGAGCGGACAATCTCGGCTGCCAGGGCAGCCTCGCCAGTGGAAGCGGCCTGAATCCAGACATCCGCAGGACGGGACCGATAGGAATGCATCAAGCGCCTGCTGAGCCCAGGGCGCACCCTCGGTGAAGCCAGCAGAAACGGGGTCGCCACCGGCCAGAGCAAGTTGTAGCCGGCCAGGAGCAGCCGCATGGACGAAGGGAGCTGAGGTTCGCTCATAGTGGTCTTCCTTGTTGGCTCATGGTCAGGGTGCACCGGTTCCAGTCGGGGCGGTCGCATTGTCCTGCAATGCGGACCGTGCATGCTCCTGAAGCGCCAGTTCGATGAGCTTGGCGACGAGGTCCTTGAAGGCGTAGCCGCGCTGTTCTGCAGCCAGGGGCAGCAGGCTCGTTTCGGTCATACCGGGCACGGTATTGGCCTCAAGAACGTAAAGGGTTTCTCCGTCAAAGAGGCAATCGGTTCGGCTATAACCGCTTAGGCCGAGCAGCCTGTGGACGCGCAAGGCGGTTTCCTCTACCAGGCTGGTCAGCTTTGGGCCGATGGGTGCGGGGCAGATCTCCTCGGAAGCCTGCGGCGTGTACTTGCTGGAAAAATCAAAGAACCCGGCCGTGCTCGGCGGCTTGACCAGGATCGGGGGAAGCGTCTCCTCGCCCAGGACGGCGCAGGTTATCTCCATGCCCTGAACCCTTTCCTCGAGCAGGATCTCCTCGCAGAGCTCGAAACGTCTGCTCAGGAGACTCCGGAGCTCCTCGTGGCCCTCGGCTAGAGCGATGCCCAGGCTGGAGCCACCGGTGTTCGGTTTGACGAACAGGGGGAACCCCAGGCTGCTCTGCCAGTCTGGTGCCGGAGAGCGGGGCAAGAACTCCCAGGCCGGCGTCGGGATGCCGGCGCTCTGGAACAGTGATTTTCCCGCAGCCTTGTTCAAGGCCAGAAGCGAGCCGTCGGCCTTGGTGCCCTGATAGGGACACCCGATGGAGTCGAGCATGGCCTGAAGCAATCCGTCTTCACCAGGCTTGCCATGCAGGTTGATGAAGGCGAAATCGGTCATTCGGGCTGCTTCTGGAAGACGATGCAGCTCGTGCCTCGGATCGAGGAAGGTCACCCGGTGTCCGAGGTCGAGCAAGGCCTGCTCGATGGCCTTGGCTCCGGTGAGGGAGACCTCGTGCTCATCGGACCAACCGCCGCCGAGCAAAAGGATATGCATGGAGATCCACCTTGAGTCGTTCGGAAAGGGCCTTCTCGATGGCCTTCACTTCGGCCTGGGACTGCTCAATGGCCGCTCTGGATGGAGCATCCAGACCGTACCGCTCGAGCAGGTCACGATAGCGTTCCTCCAGGGAAACGATCCGGTCGTGCTTGACCCGTTTGTCGCTGTAGACCAGGATGATTGGGATCGGATGGCGGTCTGGGTCAATTGCTCCGGGCCAGGACACATGGTGCATGACAGCCTGGGCCAGAGCCGGGTTCCCGGTCAGATCCATGACCCAGGCCGCACCGAGTTGACAGTGGTCGCCCTCGTAGCGAAGGGCATAGGCCTTGCCCAGGTCATGGAGCAGGGCCGCGGCCCGAAGGAGCTGCTTGTCCACGGGAAGCCCCTGCTGATGGGCCAGGTCCGCCAGCTGGCCAGCCACGTCAGCCACCTGTCGGCTATGCTCACGAATGTGCTCCGGCAGCTTGTACTCATCCCACAAGCGAGTGCACTCCGCATCGGAGGGGACAACCCCCCTGGGCTGAGCAGGGAAGGGCAGGGCTTGGGCTCTTTCTGACTGCATGCTGCCCTCCTGGACAGATACTCTTGCCTGCGCAGCCGAAACCACAAGGGATCATGGAAGAATCAACACGCTGCAGCACCCTTTTCATACAACGAGGATTGCCGCGTATATTTCAAAATTAAAAGAAAACGGCTGATTTGACAAGCGAGAATATTCCTGATCGGGAGTCAATGGCCGGGGGCAGGAGTCAGCAGGCAAAGAGGAAGAGGACAGGGAAGGAGGCCAAGGATTGGGGCCGATAAAGGAGGGGGAAGTGGGCACGGCCTGCGAAGAGAGCGGTGCTGTCTGGACTTTCCGGGGCAAGTGTGCCACAAAAGGGCTCCGTCTGTTCCTCCTGGCCAGGCTGGGCGGCTCAGGCATGCAGATCGAGGAAGGATCGAAGACATGGAACAGGGACACGCCTTTCAGGATCCGACAATCTGCCGTGGGCTCCTCGCACGGATTGAGGCTGAGCTGGACGCTCCTTGTGCCTTCATGGAGGTCTGCGGCACGCATACTGTGGCTATCTTCCAATCCGGGCTGCGGTCCATGCTTCCAGCAGGCTTGCGGCATGTTTCCGGTCCGGGCTGCCCGGTTTGCGTAACTCCTGCCGGCGAGATCGAGGCCGGCCTTCAGCTGGCCGATATGGATCAGGTCATGGTGGCCACCTTCGGGGACATGCTCAGGGTGCCAGGGGCGGGAGGCCGGACTTTGAAGGAAGCGCAGGCCGAAGGCGCCTCGGTCACGATCTGCTACTCTCCACTCGAAGCCTTGAAGCTGGCTCAGCGGTATCCGGAACGGGAGGTGGTTTTCCTTGGGGTGGGCTTTGAGACGACCGCCCCGACAGTGGCCGCGGCCGTCAAGCAGGCCGAAGCTCTCGGACTGGACAACTTCAGCGTCTTTTCCTGCCATAAGCTCATTCCACCGGCCCTCGCCCATCTCCTGAGGTCCGGAGAGGTCCGGGTGGAGGCCTTCATTCTGCCCGGTCACGTATCCACAGTCATTGGGACGGCCCCCTACGCCTTTCTGGCCGAGGAGCTCGGGGTGCCGGCAGTGGTGGCCGGCTTTGAGCCGGCGGACATCCTGCAGGCCCTCCTGGCGATTATACGGATGCGCAAGGCCAAGCGTCCCCGGGTTCATAACGCCTACGGCCGGGCGGTCCATGAAGGAGGCAATCCCAAGGCCCGGGCCGTTATGAACCAGGTCTTTGAGGTCGTCGGGTCGACCTGGCGCGGCTTGGGGTTCATTCCTGACAGCGGCCTGGTTCTGTCCGAGGAGTATGCCGCCTTTGATGCCGGCCGCCGATTTGGCCTGGAGGCCGCAACCGTGGCCGATCCCCCTGGCTGCAAGTGCGGTGAGGTGCTCAAGGGGCTGGCCGCTCCCCGGGAATGTCGCCTTTTCGGCACCATCTGCACCCCGGCGTCGCCTGTGGGGCCCTGCATGGTCTCCAGCGAAGGGAGCTGCGCAGCCCACTACAAGTACGGCCTCGATGAATCCTGAGGTCGAATAAGCACACAAGCCTGGAAACGGGAAGCTGCCATGCAGAGAATATTGCTGGATCACGGCAGCGGCGGAAGGGCCTCGTTGCGCCTGATCAACGAGCTCTTCCTGCGCCACTTTGGCAACGCCATTCTGGAGTCCCTCGACGATGCGGCCTGTCTTGAGCTGAACGGCAGGGTGGCCATGAGCACGGATACCTTTACCGTCGATCCGCTCATATTCCCCGGCGGTGACATCGGTTCTCTGGCCGTGCACGGAACAATCAACGATGTGGCCATGCTCGGCGGCGATCCGAAGTATTTGAGCTGCGGCTTCATCATCGAGGAAGGGCTGGAGCTGTCCCTGCTGGAACGCATCGTCGCCTCCATGGCCCAGGCTGCAGAGCTCGCAGGTGTCAGCATTGTCACTGGAGACACCAAGGTCGTGCCCAGGGGGGCGGCAGACAAGCTGTTCATCAACACGACCGGGCTCGGCAGCATATCGGTGGCCAATCCTCCAGGGGGGGCACGCGCTGCCGAAGGGGATGCCGTGCTCATCAGCGGCTCTGTCGGTGATCACGGCCTGACCATCATGTCCAGCCGGGAAGGCCTGGAGTTTGAAACACCGGTCCAGAGCGACTCGGCCGCGCTCCATTGGCTCATCAAGCGGCTCCTGGACGAGCTGCCGGAGGTGCATGTCTTGCGCGATCCCACCAGGGGCGGGCTGGCGACGACCCTGAACGAAATCGCGGCCCAATCGGCCGGGGAAGTGTACATCAATGAAGAAGCAATACCGGTCAAGCCCGAGGTCCGGGAAGGGTGCTCCTTTCTTGGTCTGGATCCGCTCTATCTGGCCAATGAAGGCAAGCTCCTCTGTATTCTGCCCGAGGAGCTGTCTGACAGGGCTCTCGAGATTATGCGGCAGGATCCCGTTGGCCGGGAGGCAGCGATCATCGGCGGTATCGTATCTGGCAGGCGGGCCGGGAGGGTGGTGCTGCAAACCCGCATCGGCGGGCAGCGGCTGCTGACCATGCTGGAGGGGGAGCAGCTGCCCCGGATCTGTTAGCCTCTGCTGGCTGCCCCAAGAGGCCCGGCTGCTTCGTTGCTGCGAAAATTCAGGACTTCACGTATGGCGGAATACGCTTCAGTCCTGAATTTTTCTGGCGCCTCGCATACGAACCTCTTTGAACAACCAGCTCCAATGGTTCTCCAACGCTCTGGCTGCCCCAAGAGGCCCGGCTGCTTCGTTGCTGTATCCAGAAAGAAGCCCTCTAAAGCTCCATTCTGGATCGTGCCTGGACATAGCCGTCCGTGCTTGGGCCTGTTCCTTAAGCCCTGTTCCGAGGCTTGAGTTCATGGCCCATGGTCTCGAGCTCGGTGATAAGAAGCTCCAGCAGGTCCTCCAGTCCTGCGGCAGCCTCAGGCGAGAGCTCCAGGCCTGTCTTCAGGTCCTTGGGCATCAGGCCGAAGAGGACGATGGTGTCGGGCATGGTTCCGGACAAGTCCGCCAAGGCGAGGACCTCGTTCAGTCCGAGCTGGTGTGGGGTGACCTTCTGTCGGAAGTAGGCCGGAGGGTCCTCTAAAGCGATGCGCTTGACCTTTCCTGGCTCAGCATCGGCCGTATTGATCACATCAACGATGAAAAGATGGCTGCGGTTCTCGATGTGGGGGAGCAGATCCAGTCCGCTCGTTCCGCCGTCCAGGACCTCAACCCCATCGGGAAGGATGTATCGGTCCTGCAAGGCCTTGACGAGATGCACACCGGCACCCTCATCTGAGAGCAGTACGTTGCCCACCCCCAGAATCAGGACGTTTTGCCTCCCGGATAAGCCTGCCTCTGTCTCCGAAGCAGTGTGAGCTGACTCATTCATGGCTGTTTCCTGATGTTCTTTTGGTCTGCCCATGGGGTTCTATGAGCCTCAAAAAGCAAGCTGTTTCCCTCCGAAACGATACCGCCCGGAAGCAGGCTTCCGGGCGGTTTGCATCAGCCGTCTATGGCACGGAAAGATGCTTTGGAGGCTCGAGGCCTACAAAGCCTTGACCTTGACGATCTCGGAGCTCTCGGTATCCATCATGTGGATGGCGCAGGCCAGGCACGGATCGAAGGAGTGCACCGTGCGCAGGACTTCCAGGGGCTTCTCCGGATCGGCTATGGGGTTGTCCACCAGAGAGGCTTCGTAGGGACCGAGCTTGTCGTCTTTGTTCCGCGGGCCGGCGTTCCAGGTGGAGGGAACCACAGCCTGATAGTTCTCGATCTTGCCGTCCTTAATGACCACCCAATGCGAAAGCATGCCGCGCGGCGCTTCGTGAAAGCCGAAACCGCGGACCTCGCCCTTGGGGAAGGAGGGCTGGTTGCAGATCTCGTAGTCGCCCTTGCCGATGTTGTCCACCAGGGCCTTCCAGGATTGATCCATGGTATCGGTCAGCACTGCGGCGCGAACGGCCCGGGCCGCATGCCGGCCGATGGTCGAGTGCAGCGCGGACAGCGGGACCTGGCTGCCGGCCAGGCTGCTGACCGTATCCAGGGCCAGCTTGGCGTAGGTTCTGGTCGGCTCATGACCGGCGGCATACATGGCCAGGACGTTGGCCAGAGGGCCGACCTGGGCAGGCTCGCCTTTGTAGGTGGGGGCCTTGACCCAGGAGTACTTGCCCTGGGGATCGAAGTCGGTGTAGTTGGGCACGGTCTCCTCGGCCCAGGGATGGCGGTCCCAGTCCCCGTCGTACCAGGAGTGCTTGATGCACTCCTTGACGCTGTCCTGGAAGGTCTTGTCCTGAAAGGTCTCGATGGCTTCAAAGGCCCCGAGGTCCCCGGGAACATAGCCGCCGGGCATCATGAACTTGGTGCCCTTGGGGTCCAGGGGCATGTCCGGCACGCTCAAGTAGTTGGTCACGCCGGCCCCGTACTGGGTCCAGTCGGCGTAAAAGGCCCCGACGGCGGCCACGTCCACAAGGTAGACCTTCTTGACGAAGTCCTTGACCCCGTCGATGTAAGACTTGACCTCGTAGAGCTTGTCCACATTCAAGGCGGCCGGGCTGTTGGGGTTGACCGGGTTGGAGACGCCGCCGACAGCCAGGTTCTGGATGTGCGGGGTCTTGCTACCCAGAACGGCCACGGCCTTGTTGATCATCCGCTGGTACTCCAGGGCCTGGAAGTAGTGGGTTACGGCCAGGAGGTTGACCTCCGGGGAGAGCTTCATGGCTGGATGCCCCCAGTAGCCGCTGCCGAAAACGCCGAGCTGGCCGGAGGCCACGAAGCTCTTCAGCTTGTCTTGGACGCCCTTGATCTCCTCATGGCTGTTGCGATGCCAATCGGAGAGCTGCTGCCCCAGCTTGGCCGTGGCCTTTGGGTCAGCCTTGAGGGCGGAGGTGATGTCGACCCAGTCCAGGGCGGAGAGATGATAGAAGTGGACAATGTGATCGAAGATGCCGTGGGCCCCAATGATCATGTTCCGGATGTGCTGGGCGTTCATCGGGACCTCCAAGCCCAGGGCGTTCTCCACGGCCCGGACCGAGGCGATGGCATGCACGGTGGTGCAGACGCCGCAGATGCGCTGGGTGAAGATCCAGGCATCCCGGGGGTCCCGGCCCTGGAGGATGACCTCGATGCCTCGCCACATCTGTCCTGACGACCAGGCGTTGCTCACCCGGCCGTTCTCGACTTCGCAGTCAATTCGCAGATGCCCCTCGATGCGGGTGATCGGGTCGATGGTGATTTTCTGTGCCATTCTGTATCTCCTTGGCGTATTCTCGATGTTTCGTATTCTCAGCCGGTCATGATTCAGCACCGCTGTCTACAGGATCAGGCGGCCCGCCTGGAGCTTGGCAGCTCGAGGACCGGAAACCTCTTGACTATCCAGAGATACCCCAGAATTTCGACGGCGATGATGCCGAAGGTGACAAAGATCTCTTGCACGGTCGGGAAGTAATGCCAGCCGTTGCCGGGGTCGAAGCCGATAATGTAGGCGTTGAAGCGGTACAGCCCGGCTCCGAGAATCAGGCAGAAGGCCGACCAGAAGACGATCTTGGCGTTCTGCCGGTTCTGCGAGGGAATGAGCAGGACCACGGCGGCAATCATGAGGAGAGTCTCCAGGAGGAACATGTTGCCGGCCAGGTCGCCCTGGAACATGGCACCAAAGGCGTCGCGGGCGATGATGTCCTGAATGCGGAAGACCAGCAGGAGGCCGATGATCCAGGGAATGATCCTGGAGAGCTTCTTCAGGAGCTTGATTTCGCTGGGGTTGTTAAAGGCTACGCTTGAAAGGGTCGTCTCGAAGATGACAATGGCGTAGCCAAGCAGGATGGCCGTGACCAGGAAGAAGAAGGGCAGCAGTTTGGACCAGTACAGCGGGGACATCTTCGAACCGGCCACAACCATGAGGGAGCCCAGGGAGGACTGGTGCATGGTTGGCAGGAGCAGCCCGAGGGCGATGAAGATGAACAGGACCCGATTGAGCTTCTTCTCCATATCCTGCTTGTTCAGCTTCTTGAAGACCGTCGGTGCGAACTCTATGAGCAGCACCAGGCAGTAGGTGGCGATGCACAGGGCCACTTCCAGGAGGGCCGAGTGAAAGTTGAAGTACTGGGGCAGGAAGACGTGGTGCATGTTCCAGTATCGTCCGATGTCGATGCCCACGGAGACCGCACCGAGAATGTAGCCGAACATGCTGGTCAGTATGGCCGGCTTCAGAAGCGGGGAGTACTCCCCCTTGTTAAAGATATAGATGAGAATGGCCATGGCGTAGCCGCCGCAGGCGAAGGCCGTGCCGACGTTGACGTCGTAGGCAATCCACAGCCCCCATGGGAAGCCGTCGTTCATGCCGGTGACCGGGCCGAGGCCGAAGATGAACCGTTTGCCCAGGACATATAAGGCGATGAGGATGATCAGGGCCCCGAACAGAAATGGTACGGTAAAAACCCTGCCCCCGAGTGGTCTTGATTCAGCCATAGTCACAACTCCTTGACTAGCGGGTTCGACTCCTTGGCGGGGGAGCCTCTATTCATGGCCGCCTCGTTTCTTGACCAGGTACACGAGCCCGCCGAAGGCTGCGATGGGCAGGACCATGTACTTATACAGCCCTTCCGAGACCCCGGCCAGGTCGCTGACATAGGACTTCTTGCGCAGCTCGGGCAGCCCAAGCTTCTGGAAGTCTGTGCCGGCCAGGATCATGCATTGGGATCCGCCGAGCTCCTCCAGGGCATAGATGTGCTCCTTGTAGGGCTTGGCCACGTGGCTGGTTGTTCCGCCTTTGCTGATGTGATTGAGCGGGAACTCGTAGGTCTTGCCCGGTGTCATCATCAAGCGGCGTTGGGCCTCCTTGCGCAGCTCCTCAACAGGTCCGAACAGCGAGGCGCCGGTGGGGCAGAACTCGCAGCAGGCGGCATAATGCCCCTGATCATAGAGGTGGTCGCAGAGCTGGCATTTGCGGATCTGCGGGAAAGGGTCATCCCATTCGAACTTGGGAACATTGTAGGGGCAGGCCACCTGACAGTAGCGGCAGCCGATGCAGGCTGACTTGTCGTAGGTGACCACTCCGTTGACCGGGTCCTTCTGCAGAGCCGAGACCGGACAGGCTGAAACGCAGGCCGGCTCCAGGCAATGCATGCATTGCCGTTTGATAAAGGCGAACTCATCGCCTTCGCGGTGCATCTTGATGATGTTCAAGGTCTTGGCCGAGAGGTCGATGGGGTTGTCCCAGGTTTCACCGCTGGAATGCTCCACTGGCATGTCGTTGGCCCGCTTGCAGGCATCCATGCAGGCCTGACAGCCGATGCATAGGTTGGAGTCGTAGAGGATGCCCACCGCTTCCGGGGGCAGCTCTCCTTCGGTGCCGGCCGCCAGGGACGGCTGGGCTCCAGCCGCCAGCAGGGCTCCCGTGCCGGCCGTGGCTTTGAGGAAGTCTCGCCGTTTGATACTCATGGTCACCCCCTGGCGGTTTATTGCTCTTCGTCTTCAGATTTCAGCTTGCGCGAGGCGACCACGCCGGCTCCGGCAGCGGCTCCGACAGCGGCTCCGATCAGCCCGGCCGCTCCCGCAGAAACACCGCCGCCCCGCTCATACTCGATGGATGCCGGAGTGGCTGCGGGGGTGAAGAGGCTCTCTTTGGTCAAATCGGCCTGCTGGAACTTGGGGACCTCGAAACCGATTCCCGCCTCGCTGCAGCCGAAGCAGGGGTGTCCGGTGTCCACCGGCCAGGTGCCCACATCGCAATACCCCTTGGTGGCGCAATTGTTGTAGGTGACCGGTCCCTTGCAGCCCAGCTTGTACAGGCAGTAGCCCTTTTGGTGCGCCTCGTCGCCGAAGGACTCGGCGAAGCGGCCGGCGTCGAAATGGGGACGCCGCTCGCAGTTCTCATGGATCAGCCGGTCATAAGCGAACTTGGGCCGGCCGAGATTATCGATGGCCGGAAGCTTCTGGTAGGTGATGAAGTGGGCCACTGTGCCCAGGAAGTTGTAGGCGTTGGCCGGGCATCCTGGAACGGTGACCACGGTCTTGTCCTTGAGCACCTCCGGGGCGCCTTGGGCTCCGGTGGGGTTCGGCTGCGAGGAAGGAATGCCCCCCCAGGCGGCACAGGAGCCGATGGCGATGATCGCTCCGGCCTTGTCCGCGGCCTCCTTGACGATGTCAACGAAGGGATGGCCGGCAATTTTGCAGTAGATGCCGCCGTCCTTGGTCGGAATAGAGCCTTCGATGACCAGGACGAACTTGCCGGCGTTTTTTTCCATGGATTGCTTCCGAAAGGCTTCGGCCTGATGGCCGGCCCCGGCATTCAAGGTTTCGTTGTAATCCAAGGAGATGAGGTTCAGCAGAAGGTTTTCCAGCTGGAAGTGTGAGCTCGGTCTGAGCAGCGACTCGGTGCAGCCGGTGCAACCCTGTCCGGAAAGCCAGATGACCGGAGGCCTCTTCGGGCTGGCCACCGCTTCGGCAATGTCCGATCCCGCACTCAGAGGCAGGCCCATGCTCGCGGCCATAATGGTGCAGAACTTCAAGAAATCCCGGCGCGAAACTCCGCCCAGCTTGTCCTTGATCTGTGCAAAATGTTCGTCCTGCATACTCCCCCCTTATGGTTTGCTCCAATGGTGAACAGTCATGACGCGTGTGTCCAAAGGAATGGTGAAAAAAGGGTCCTGAGATGAGCCTTCCTGGGATTGGCTGTCAGGCTTGGCCGGGAACAAGGGTCCATTTTGAACAATTGTGGATGATTATTGAAGAATTGGAAATCTAGTACTCAAATTGTGCCTCTGGTGTCAAGCCTTTCGATCAACGAGATAGTCAATGCCATTCACTTTTTTGCTTGGATGCACAGGGCTTTCCTTCGTGAACGTTCCATCCAGCTCTACTGGACATGGTGCCGCTGGCTCCATGCGCGAGCCAAGGTGTTCTCTCTGGATTTCCCAGGAGCGAAATGCCTGGTTGTTCTTCTCCAAGGAGTGGAGCCAAGGGAGCTCGCCAGGCTGCCATGCGCTAAGAAAATCAACAACTTGCAGCACTTTTTCATACAACCGTCATGCCTGGGTGGGCACAACCAAGCATGAAAAAATCACCTTTCGGCCGGGGCGCCGAGCGCAGGTTCCATGGCGACACAGACCATAGAGACAGCCAACGGCTCAGTATTCGATCCTTGAAGGATCCTGAGCTCGAATGAAAGGAAGGGCACCTGTGGCTTCAAGGCCCCGCACCATATGGAACCAAGCGAGGTGATCCGGCCGAAACGTGCAAAAAATCAATAGCTTGGAGCATTTTTTCATATAAAAAAAGAACCCGATAAAAATTTTCAATGACTTGCAGTCATAAAAAAGTCAAGGACATATTGAGAAATTTTTCTACCACACTATGAACTAAAAAAATGCCAGGCCAGGCGCTGGCCGCCTCGAGGCTGGACAAGCCTGGGGGAAGCATTTATGAGGGAGGGCATGCTCATAAAGCGCATACTCATTTTCGGGCCCTTGCTGCTCATCATCTTTCTCTTGCAGTCCTACTTCTGGATTCCCACTTACGAGGAGCAGACCCGTGGGAACCCCGAACGCCTCGAGAGGTTCATAACCGGATCCATTGGCGATGCCAGCCTGCTCAACCCGGTGCTCTCCTCGGACTCGGCCAGCAGTCAGATCGAGGACCTGGTCTTCGAAGGGCTGATCGACCGCGATGCCGACTTAAGCTTCAGGGGACGTGTGGCCCGGTCCTGGGAGATCAGCGAGCAGGCCTTCCTCTGTCTGAACAGCCTGGGCCGGTTTGAGCCCGGGAGCCCAGAGGCTGCTCAAGCCATCTTGCACAGGCTGCACCAGGCCAGGAGCCGTGCGGAGGAGTTTGCCGGGCCGGTGCAAAGAAGCCTGGAAAACATCGAACGGATAGAGCTCGAGCCAGCCCGAACCGGTCGAAAGGTTCTGGAGGTCGAGGGGGGCGGTGTGGACGAGGTCCGTGTGCGCGTCGACTCTCCAGGGCGGATCAGGCTCGAGCTGGCCCGGGTCGATCAGGGTTTGAAAGCGAGCCTGGAAGCGGTATTGGGCCGCGATTACTTCGACGGGTTTCCGGCCTCCCGTTTCGTCCGAATTCTCAGCGACGCAGACGAGCTCACTCCGGACCGCCGGTCGCGGCTGATCCGGAAGGTCTTGCCGGCCTTGGAGCACAACCCGGTGCTCACCTTTCAGCTGCGTCGCGGCGTCCGCTTTCATGATGGCCATCTCCTGGACTCCGGCGATGTCCGCTTCACCTATGAGGCCATCATGAACCCGAAGAACCTTTCCCCCCGGCAGGCCGACTTCGAGCCGATCAAGCGAGTGGAAACTCCGGACCGGCATGCGGTCAGGGTGATCTACAAAAGGCTCTACTCTCCGGCTCTGGCCAGCTGGGGCATGGGCATCCTGCCCGAGCATCTCTTGAACCGCGAGGCCTTGCGCCGCGAGGCCATGGAGCGGGGGAGGGATCCGGAGGCGTTCTCCCTGCGGGACAGCCGTTTCAACCGGAGGCCGGTGGGCTGCGGCCCATTTCGCTTTGCTGAATGGAAACCAGATCAGTACATCCGCCTGGAGCGCTTTTTGAGCTACTGGGAAGGGCCGGCCAACTACAAGGAGTATGTCTATCGGGTTATTCCGGATCTGCTGACGCAGGAGATGGAGTTCTACGCAGGCACCCTGGACTCCTACTCGGTCCAGCCTCATCAGGTGGCCCGTTTGAGAAAGGACGAGCGTTTCCAGAGCTTTTCCGGTACGTCTTTCGGCTACACCTATATTGGATACAACCTGCGCCGCGAGCCCTTCAACGATGTCCGGGTCAGACGGGCCTTGTCCATGGCCATCGACGTTGAGTCGATCATCGATTACGTGCTCTATGGTCAGGGCGAGCGCATCACCGGACCGTTTGTCAAGCAGACCGATTACTACAACCACGGGGTCGATCCGCTGCCTTTCGATCCCCAGCAGGCCCTCGAGCTCCTCGAGTCGGCCGGCTGGCAGAGGAATGACCAGGGCTGGCTGGAGAAGGACGGACAACGGCTTGAGTTTACCCTGATCACGAACACCGGCAACGAGATCCGCAAGTCCATCCTGGCCATCGTCCAGAACGCCTGGAAGCGCATCGGCGTGGACGTGCAAACGGATACCCTGGAGTGGTCGGTTTTCATCCAGGAGCGGGTCAATAAGCTGGACTTCGACGCCATTGTTCTGGGTTGGGTCATGGGCCTGGAACCGGATCTCTATCAGGTCTGGCACTCCAGCCAGACCGATCCCATGGAGCTGAACTTCGTGGGCTACGACAACCCGGAGGCAGACGATCTGATCGTCAAGATCAGGCGGGAGTACGACCATGCCAGGCAGGTCGAGTACTGCCGCAGGCTGCACGAGATCATCGCCGGGGATCTACCCTATACCTTTCTGTATGTCGGCCGCTGGACCGCGGTTCTGGACAAACGAATCGTTGTGCGCGAAAAGGATGAGGCGGGCAATGTGGTCTACAAGAAGATTGAGCCCACCCAAACCGGCGACTATACCTTCCATTTCAACAAATGGATCAAGCTTCCCGAAGCGCCGCGCTTCGCCACGAAGGGATAGAGCATGTGGGGGTTCATCGGCAGAAGCGTCATCCAGAAGAGTGTGACCCTGTTCTTCGTCTCGGTGGTCTCCTTTTTGATCATTCACCTGGCTCCGGGCAAGCCGAGCCAGATCGATCCGCTGAACCCCAAGTTTACCCCGGAGGTCATGCAGCGATTCCAGGAGCAGTTCCATTTGGATGAGCCGTTGCATGTCCAATACTACCTCTTCTACCGTGACCTCTTCGCCGGGGATACCATCTCCTGGAAGGACAATCAGCCGGTTCTGGCCAAGATATGGCACCGGTTCGTAAACAGTCTGCCCCTGTTCGTTCTTGGGACCATTCTTACCTGGACTATCTCCTTCCCCCTTGGTATACATGCAGCTATCGCACGAGGGAGCTGGTTTGACCGGAGCTCCACATTTTTCGCCTATGTGCTCATTTCCATACCGGGCTTTTTCTTCGCCTACGTGCTCATAATCATGGTGGTCAATCATCTGCACGTCCCGGTCATCGGCATGGAGACCTTCGGGCTTGATCCCGGCAACCGTTTGGAATGGCTCATGGACCGTGTCTGGCACCTCCTGCTGCCGTCCATTCTGGGCGCTTCGGCCGGAATCGCCGTCCTTTCGCGGTATGTCCGCAACCAAATGCTGGAGGTCGAAGGCCAGGACTACGTGCGCACCGCCAAAGCCAAGGGGCTTCCCGAGGACCAGGTCCACTACAAGCATGCCCTCAGGAACGCCCTGCTGCCCTTCGTAACCATGTTCGGGCTGATCATCCCAGGGCTCATCGGCGGCTCGGTGATCATAGAAACGATCTTCTCCTGGCCGGGCATCGGGCGGATGGCCTATGAAGCCATCCTGGCCAGGGACTACCCGGTCATTCTGACGCTGAACTTCATCACCGCGGTCCTCGTGCTGGCAGGAACGTTCGTTTCCGATGTCCTCTATGTTCTCGTGGATCCGCGGATTACACTGTAGCTCGGGCGGAACGATCCGGCCCGCCCGCCCGACCGAAGTGCGGCCGGACAAAGGAGAGCAGTGTGGGTGAGACCATTCGCTTCGGCGTCTCCCTTGATTCAGACCTCCTGGAGAAGTTCGACAAGCTCTGCCAGGACCGTTGCTACCAAACCAGGTCCGAGGCCATCCGCGACCTCATTCGCAAGGACCTGGTCCAAAAGCAATGGGAGGACCACAATCAGGAGGTCACCGGTACCTTGACCCTGGTCTACGATCACCACCAGTCCGATCTGGCCCAGAAAATGACCGAGATCCAGCACGACGCCCTGGACATCGTCATAACGTCCTTGCACGTGCACATCGACAAGCACAACTGCATGGAGGTTTTGGTCCTGCGCGGACCGGTCAAGGAGGTCAGGAGCATCGCCCAGCGGCTGACCTCGACGAGAGGGGTCAAGCACGGCAAGCTGAGCTTTTCAACCACTGGCAAGGACCTATCCTAAATGCAAGATGTCCAGAACAGCCCTTCGTGCGTGTCCATGGCCATCGACCGGGTAGGGGTCAAAAACCTGCGCTATCCCCTTGTCGTGCGCAACAAGAACAACGGCGTGCAGCACACCGTGGCTCAGGTTGATCTCTATGTCGATCTGCCCGGCAAGTTCAAGGGCACGCACATGAGCCGTTTCATCGAGGCCTTGCAGGAGTGGGCGGGCATTCTCGACTACCACAGCTTCAAGCAGCTTTTGCGGGATGTTCAGACCAGGCTTGAAGCCAGGCGGGCTCAGGTGACCTTCAGCTTTCCCTTTTTCATGGATCAGCTGGCGCCCCGAAGCAACATTCCTGCCATGATGGACTATCAATGTCGCTTTGTCGGAGAGCTGGAGGCAAACCGGCCCAAGATGTTCGTGACCGCCGAGGTTCCGGTCATGACCGTCTGCCCGTGCTCCCTGGCCATCTGTAAGAACGGGGCGCACAGCCAGAGGGCCGTCATACGGGTCACGGCCCAGTTCGACGGCATGCTCTGGCTGGAGGATGTCATCAGCATGGCCCAGAACTCCGCTTCCTCGCCGGTCCACGCTCTTTTAAAGCGGGTCGACGAGAAGCACGTCACCGAGCAGGCCTTCGCCAATCCCACCTTTGTCGAGGACGTGGTCAGGAATGTTGCCGAGAAGCTTAAGGGGCACAGCCTGATTCACTGGTTCAAGGCCGAGGTGGAGAGCTTCGAGTCAATCCATAACCACAATGCCTACGCCTGCATCGAAATGTCGACCACCAAGACGACCAAATGAGCTGTATCAGCCATTCGGTCGTCTTGGTGGTATAAGCAGCAATGCACAGGCCCTCAAAGGACCTGCTGAGGCAGGTGGTCTTCAATTTCTTGATGGTGAGGCTAAAGTGTAGCCTTCTTCAGCCGATAAAGAAGAGTGAGCGCCCCTGGGAAAATTGACGACACAGAGGAGTGGCATGGATCTGTCGGCAAGCTTGAGCGCCTTTCGGGCCTATGGCCTGAGGCAGGAGACCGCGGCCCACAACGTGGCCAATGTGAACACCTCAGGGTACAAGCCCTATCGCGTGGAGCTCCAGGAGGTCGAGGACCGCCAGGGTGTCCGCGGGGATGTGGTCCGTCAGTCCGGCGACAGCGCCGGTCTGCAGCCGGCTGGTGGCGATCCGGTCGAACAGGGGGCAGAGGCAGACTGGGTCTCGACTTTCAGCCGTGAGCCAAGCCATACCGACCTGGCCGTGGAGATGGTCACCATGATGGAGAATGAGACAGCTTACTCGGCCAACGCGGCTGTCATTCGCACCAGCCAGGAGATGAGCGGCGAGCTCCTCGATCTGCTGGCCTGAGATCGGTCTCAGTCCGGCTCCTGCCTGCGGCCGAAAGAAGACCTCTGCTGACCGCAGGCCTTCCCACCCATTCCTTCCATTTGCAATTCAGCCGGTCTCTTCGTACACTCAACACAGATATGCTTGAGTTTTTTCAGCAGATCCTTGCAAGGGAGCAGGTATGCGCTGGAAGCAGTTCTTCACCCAGGTCGATTCAATCGATTCCGAGCAGGCCAGGACCATGCTCCAGGAGCGGCCCGTCCAGGAAGTGACCGTCCTGGATGTCAGGCAAACCGGGGAGTATGAACAGGGGCATATTCCGGGAGCTAGGCTTATTCCTCTGCCGGAGCTGGACAGCCGACTGGGCGAGCTCGACTCGGACCGGCCCACACTGGTCTATTGCGCCTCAGGCGGCCGGAGCCGGGTAGGGGCTCAGATGTTGGCCGGCCGAGGCTTCGATCGGGTCTTGAACCTCAAAGGAGGCTTCAAGGCCTGGCAAGGGCTGGCGGCCTTCGGGCAGCCAGACAGCGGACTGCAGCTGTTTACCGGACTGGAGAGCCTGGCAGAGGTGCTGGTGACCGCCTACGGGCTGGAAGCCGGCCTGCGCAGCTTCTATGAGGCCATGCAGGCCCGGGTTGACCGGCAGGCGGTCAAGGAGCTCTTCTCCAAGCTTGCTTCCATCGAGGACAAGCACGAGCAGGCCATCTTCGAGCACTATGCTCGGCAGATCGGGACGGATTACGACCGGAGAGGCTTTGAGCAGGCCGTTGTCGTTCCGGCCATGGAGGGAGGCTTGAGCGACGAGGAGTATCTGGAACGGTTCCGTCCGGATCTGGACTCCGAGGCGGACATCCTGGATCTGGCCATGTCCATCGAAGCGCAAGCCCTGGATCTCTATCTTCGTGCGGCGGAGCGTGCCGGAAGCGAGGAGAGCGCTTCCTTCCTCCGGGATTTGGGCGATCAGGAGCGCATGCATCTGAAGCGATTGGGGTATCTCCTGGAGGGGATCTTCGACCAAAGCCAGTGAACCCTGAAGAACGTGATAGCTCACGAGACATTTGGGAGTGACTATGGCCAAGGATCTGGTCCTGCTGGGAGGAGGCCATGCCCACATGGTCGCCCTTTCCAGGCTGCGCGAGTTCCGGGAACGAGGGCACAAAATCACCGTGGTGCAGCCAGCTGAGCATCATTATTACTCGGGCATGGGGCCGGGCATGCTCAGCCGGATTTACAGCCCCGAGGAGATCCGCTTCCACACCAAGGTCATCGTGGAGAAGCAGGGCGGCCGCTTTCTCCTGGACAGGGCCGATACCATCCAGGCTGAGCAGAAGATGGTCCGGCTGGCTTCAGGCCAGAGCCTCCCTTACGATGTCCTGTCCTGCAATGTGGGCAGCTCTGTGGCCTCCGATCTGGCCGGCTCGAACGGCGACGTCTTTCCGGTTAAGCCCATCGCTTCGCTCCTTAACGCTCGACAGCGCGTCCTGGAGGCGGCATCCACGGGACGGCTTGAGCTGGGCGTCGTCGGAGGGGGGCCGGCGGCCATGGAAATCGCCGGCAATGTGAGGCGCCTGCTCGGCGATGAAGGGTCCGGTCAGTATCAGGTCCGGATCTTCGCCGGGCGGCGGTTTTTGGCCCGGCTGCCCCGGAAGGTCCGCATGAAAGCCGGCAGGAAGCTCGCGGCCCTGGATATCCAGGTTCTTGAAGAAGGCTACGTGCACGATATCCAAGGCGGCGAGGTCAGGCTGGAAAACGGAGCCGTCTACCCGGCGGACATGGTCTTTCTGGCCACCGGGGTTCGACCGTCCGGCTTGTTCAGCCGCTCAGATCTGGCCGTGGGGCCGGACGGAGGGCTGCAGGTCAACCGCTACCTGCAGCATGTCGAGCATCCGGAGATCTTCGGTGGGGGGGACTGCATCTATTTTCAGGATCAGCCCCTGGACAAGGTCGGGGTCTACGCCGTTCGTCAGAATCCCGTCCTGGCGGACAATCTCCTGTCGGCCCTGGAAGGCCGTCCGCTGTCTCCTTTCGAGCCCGGGGGCGACTACATGCTCATCTACAACCTCGGCGACGGGACCGGACTGCTGCATAAGGGCTGGCTGACCCTGAACGGCCGTCTGGCCTTTCGCATCAAGGACAGTATCGACAGGAAGTTCATGCGCCGCTTTCAGGCCATGGAAGCAGGGTGAACAGAATGGACCGGCGGGCGCCTGAAGCGGCAATACCCTGCGGCAACGCATGATCCGGGCCAGGAGCCGTTACTGGAACCAAGCGAGGCGCTCCGGTCGAAACGTGCAAAAAATCAACAGCTTGGATCTTTTTCTCGCAGTCAGGAGGTCGAGCCTTGCGGATCTCTTCCCGCCGATTTCTTCAACCGGCCGACGACCTCGTAGACGAGCTCAGCGGTAATACCCCAGACGATCTCCTCGGGCGTCTTGTAGAGCATGACCCTGTGCTCCAGGCCCCGCCAGGTGCTGGCGTAGCGTTTGGGGAGCCCCAGCTCCTCCACCGGCAACCAGTCCGTGCGCTTGCCGTTCCGGTCCTCGGAGTAGGGATGGATCTCCAGCTTGAGGTGGTAGACCTCGGGCTCGGTTTGTTCAAAGAGCGAGACCGGCAGGAGAAAAACCCGCTCCACCTCTTGGGTATCCGGGTTAAGCTCGTCGATCCCGCCGATGTCTAAGAGGCCCAGGAAAGCGTCAACCGTGATGCCCCGCGGGGAGATGAACGTATCCAGCCTGCCCTTTACCTCGATGCGCTCTTGCGGGATGCCGAGCTCCTCCACCGCCTCTCGGACAGCTGCCTCTCGGCAGCTCGTGTCCGTGCCGGGCTCAAACTCGCCCCCGGGAAAGCTGACCTCGCCTCCCTGCCGGATGTGGGCGGCCCGCTTTTGAAAGAGGAAGGAGTACTCCTGATCAACGAGGACCAGGGGGATGAGCACGGCTGCATTGAAGAAGCGCTCCTTGCCGAGGATGTTCGGGTGTCTGGGCAGCTCCTTCAGGAGGCGGTTCAGCTCGTTCTGCTTCATGGGTGTTTCCGCGAAGCGATCTTCCGCGTAAAGTGACTGCATTGCATCGGTGTCTGACGGCCATCCATTAGAGATCCTGCAGGCGCCGCCGCTCGTCCTCGGACAGGAAAAAGCTGTGCCCGGCCTCGGGAAAGGCGCCTTTCTCCACCTCGGCCTTGAAGCGGCTGACCGCATCCTTCATGGTCGAGGTCATATCGGCGTACTGCTTGACGAACTTCGGTGTGAAGCGGTCGAAGAGCCCAACCAGGTCGTGCAGGACCAGGACCTGGCCATCGCACTCGGCGCCGGCGCCGATGCCGATGGTCGGGATGGACACCGCTTCGGTCACCCGGGCGGCGATCTCTGCCGGGATGGCCTCGAGCACGATGCTGAAGCAACCGGCTCCTTCGAGGGCTCGGGCATCGTCAATCAGCTGGCGAGCCGCCTGCACGCTTCGCCCCTGCACCTTGAAGCCGCCGAGCTGAGCCGCGCTCTGCGGGGTCAAGCCGAGATGGCCCTGAACGGGTATGCCTGCCTGAACGATGGCCCGGACTGTATCCAGAACGCTGGCGCCGCCTTCAAGCTTGACCGCCTGGGCCTTGGCCTGTTTCAGGAACAGCCCCGCATTGTAGACTGCCTCCTGAACGCTCGTCTGGTAGGACAGAAAGGGCATATCGCCGACGACCAGAGCGTGTCCGGCGGCTCTGCTCACGGCCCGAGTGTGGTGGAGCATCTCCTCCATGCCCACGCCGAGGGTGTCCTCGTGACCCAGGACGACCATGGCCAGGGAGTCCCCGACCAGGATCATATCCACGCCGCAGGCGTCCACGGCCAGGGCGGTTGGATAGTCATAGGCCGTCAGCATGGAGAGCTTGCGCCGGCCTTTGGCCTTGACAATGTCCGGGATGGTCATAGGCTTATCCATGGCTGGCCTCCTGTTGATGGCGATGTTCGATGATCTTGACCAGCCTGGTCAAGGTCTCGTTGACCGGTGCGGCCAAGCCGTGCTCCCGACCAAGGCGGGCCACGGCGCCGTTGATGCTCTGAATCTCGGTTCGTTTGCCAGCGCGAATGTCCTGGTGCATGGAGGAGATGTTCCTGGCCGTGGACCGGGCCACTTCGAAAACTGTGTCCACCAGGCCCTCTCCCAGGTCGATGCCGCAGGATCGAGCCACGGCCAGGGCCTCTTGCACGGCTGCGGCGGAAAGGCCGGATGCTTCCGGGTCCTCTGCGATGCGGCCGTTGGGTATCCGGCAGATGGCCGTGACCGGATTGATGCCGACGTTGATGATCAGCTTGCGCCAGATGAGCTGTCTGGCCTGATCGCTGCAGTTGGCCTCCAGTCCGGCCTCATGGAAGAGGGTGACCACCTCGCGGACCCGGCTGGTGATCGGGCCCTCTGGCTCGCCGATAGAGGTCGGTCCCCGGCCGCCGTGCCTGATTCTTCCAGGCTCCAGGAAGGTTGCGCCCTGGGCGGTTGTTCCGGCCAGGACCCGCCCCTGGAGCCCGGCATCAATGATCTGCTCCAGATTGTTCAATCCGTTCTGCAGGCTGAGGAAGAGGGTTTCTGAGTGGCAGACCGGCAGGATCGACTCGACTGCCTGGGCCGTATCATAGGCCTTGACCGTGGTCAGGACCAAGTCCGGCGGCGCGGGGAGCTCCTCGGGCCGGCTGTAAGCCGGGAGATGGAAGCGGGACTCGGTCCCGTCGAGCTCCTCAAGGATCAGCCCGCGCTCCCGTATGGCCAGGACATGAGCCTGGTTCCGGCTGAGGAGGTCCGTTTCGGCAGCTCCAGCCAATCGGGCGCCCAGAAGGCTCCCCAGGGCGCCGGCGCCGAGAATGAGGATACGCATGGTGGCCATCCTTTTCGGCTGAGGGCGGAACGGCTTAAAAAACCCACAGTGCGGCGGATAGCCGCTTTCGGGCACGGACTCGAAGAATAGCCCCAGAAAGGCAGACGGTCAATGGGCCGGCCGGACAGGCCTCAAGGAGATCCTGGAGCCATGGAACCTGCATTGGGCAGCCCGGCCGTTTTGAGCTTCTGTCATGATTGGCTGTGCCTCAGCAGGTATGCCAGTATGGAAAGACCCCTGTGTCTGCCGGGTTTGAGCATCTCAAAAGGCCGGCTCTTGAAGGATGCGTGCGCCTTCGGCGAAAGCCGCTTTCAAAATATATGTTGACAAGTCGTGATATTGCGATATTTAGTAAAAAGTATGGCCGAATCACCTTCCCCACGGCAGTCGCTCCTGCCGGAGAAGCGTCTGCATGAAGCGGCTGAGTGTCTAAAGACGCTGGCCCATCCGCATAGGCTGCGCATGGTTCAGATGCTCCTGCGTGGGAGGTACACGGTCGGCGAGCTGGCCGAAGCCTGCGGCATCCCCAGCCATATGGCTTCGGAGCATTTGCGGCTCATGCGCGACAGGGGCCTTCTGGACTTCAAGCGCCAGGGGCGGCGGGCCTACTACTTTATCGCAGAAACCGGGATAGAGGACATCATCAGCTGTATTGAGAGCCGCTACGGCAACCTGGAGTGATACTCAAGGCAAAGGAGAAGATATATGGGCTTGGCCGACCACATGACGGCATTTTCAACCCGCCATCCAGGAAAGACATTCGGGGTCATCGCAGCGATCACCATCGTGCTGGCCGTGCTGGCCGCTTTGCCCAGCCTGTGGCCGCAGACCTTCTCCGACCTCAATGCGGTCCGGGTGGACACCGATCCGGAGAACATGCTCAGAAAGGACGAGCCGGCCCGGGTCTTCCATAATCGGATGAAGGAAACCTTCAACCTGCATGACATTATTGTGGTCGGCGTGGTCAACGAGGAGCATCCGCAGGGGGTTTTCAATCCAAAGACCCTGCGTCGGGTTCACGAGCTGACCGAGTTCGCCAAGGGGTTAACCGGCGAGGCCTTGGGAGCCGAAGATCCCAAGGCTGGCGTGGTGCGCGCCGATATCATTGCCCCTTCGACCGTGGACAACATCGAGCAGGCCGGGGTCGGCACAGTCCGGTTCGAGTGGCTCATGGCTCAGCCGCCGGAGAGCGAGGAGCAGGCTGAGCAGATCAGGCGCAATGCCCAGAGGATCCCTTTTCTTGACGGCACCCTTGTCTCCGAGGACGGGCAGGCCCTGGCCATATATCTGCCCATCACCTCCAAAAAGCTCAGCTTCGAGGTCTGGTCGAAGCTGAACAGCAAGATCGAGACCTTCCAGGGCCATGAGGACTGGCATATTACCGGGCTGCCCGTGGCCAACGACGTCTTCGGCGTGGCCATGTTCAAGCAGATGGCCATCTCCGCTCCGTTGGCCATGCTGGTCATCTTCCTGCTCATGCTCCTGTTCTTCAGAAAGCTCCTCCTGATCATCTCTCCGTTGCTGGTGGCCCTGTTTTCAGTTCTTTTGACCATGGCCCTGCTCATCGTCAGCGGCAACACCATCCATATCATGAGCTCGATGATCCCGATCTTCATCATGCCCATTGCCGTGCTGGACTCCATTCACATTCTCTCGGAGTTCTTCGATCGGTATCAGGCCAGCCGGAACCGGACCCAGACCATCGAGGGAACCATCAGGACGCTGTTCCTGCCCATGCTGTACACCTCGATCACCTCGGCGGCCGGCTTCGCCTCCCTGGCCCTGACGCCGATACCGCCGGTTCAGGTCTTCGGGCTGTTTGTGGCCTTCGGGATCATTGTCGCCTGGATCCTGACCATCACCCTGATTCCGGCCTATATCATGTTCATACCCGAGGAGAAGCTGGAGAACTTTGGGGCCGCGCCAGCCGAGGAGGGACAGCAGCAGGACATGATCTCCCGGCTGCTTCAGACTGTGGGGCGGAGCACCTACCGCCGGTCAAAGGTGTACCTGGGCCTGATCGTGCTGCTGATCGGGGTGGCCCTCTACGGCATAAGCCTTATTCAGATCAACGACAATCCGACCAAGTGGTTCAAGAAGGATCATCCCATCCGTGTGGCCGACCGGGTGCTCAATGAGCACTTCGGCGGAACCTACATGGCCTACTTGACCCTGAAGCCGGCCAAGGCGCTGCCCGAGCCGGAAGCTTACGTGCAAGGCTTCACTGAGCGGCTCCAGGGCTTTGTCCAGGATCAGGCCATGGAGGCCAAGACCCCGGAGCTGCAGCCCAAGCTGGCGGAAAGGGCCAAGGCTCTGGCCGCAGAGTCGGAGGACAAGCAGGCCCTCCTTGAATCCCTTGAGACATGGATTCAGGCCCAAGCCGATCAGGCCGGCCAGGAGGCTGCCTACGCCTGGGAGGAGCTCCTCCTCTTTCTGGATCAGGAGTCCCAGCGCGACCAGGTCTTCAAGCGACCGGAGATGCTCGAGTACATCGGCTCCCTTCAGCGGGCGCTCAAGGAGACCGGCGAGGTCGGCAAGTCCAACGCGGTGACCGATATCGTCAAGACGGTGCACCGCGAGCTCTTGGGCGGCAAGGAGGAGGCTTTCAGAGTCCCCGACTCATCCAGGGCGGTGGCTCAGACGCTGGTTACCTACCAGAGCAGCCACCGGCCTCAGGATCTCTGGCACTTCGTCACTCCGGACTACCGGCGGGCCAACATCTGGGTGCAGCTTACAAGCGGCGACAACAAGGACATGAGCCAGGTGCTCCAGGCCGTCGACCAGTACATGGACACAAACCCGCCGCCGGCTGAGCTGGAAAAGGACTGGTTCGGCCTGACCTACATCAACGTCATCTGGCAGGACAAGATGGTCAGCGGCATGCTCAAGGCCTTTCTGGGCAGCTTTCTGGTTGTGCTCCTGATGATGATCGTGCTCTTCCGCTCGGCTATTTGGGCCGTGCTGTCCATGATCCCCCTGACGGTCACCGTAGCCCTTATCTACGGGATCATCGGGCTGGTCGGCAAGGACTACGACATGCCGGTGGCCGTGCTGTCGTCTTTGACCATCGGCCTGGCCGTGGACTTTGCCATTCACTTTCTGGTGCGCTCGAGGGTGCTCCAGGAAAGCTCGGGTCCCTGGAAGGAGACCCTGCCGCATGTCTTCAGCGAGCCGGCCAGGGCCATCCTCAGAAATGTCATCGTTATCGCCGTGGGCTTTACCCCGCTTTTGGCCGCGCCCCTGGTGCCATACATCACCGTGGGCACGCTCATGGCCTCGATACTCCTGCTTTCCGGCGGCATTACCCTGCTCATTCTGCCGGCGCTCATGCGGCATCTGGAACCGGTGCTCTTCCCCCAGACCGGCCGCATATCCTTTCTGTGCAAATGCGGCACCTGCACAGTGGCCGGAATCGCCGCAGTGGCCTTGGTCGTTGTGAACATCATGCAGTTTATCCATCTCGGCTGGACCGGCTGGACGGTGCTGAGCCTGGTGGCGCTCCCCGTCTTCTTCGGGCTCTGCGCCATGATGTCCAGGCGGGCCCGATGCCGGACGGACGAAACCGAGCTGTCGACCCAAAACCGATGACCTCAAAAAAAGGAGGATCTCTATGCACTGGACACGGCTGCACATACTGCTCATGGTACTGCTCATCAGCGTCAGCCTGCTCGGGGGGCAGGCCATGGCTGCGCCGTCAGCTATGGACATTGTGGAGAAAGCCAATCACAAGGCCTACTACCAGGGACAGGACGGCAAGGCCGCGGTGCAGATGACCATTACCGATAGCCAGGGCCGCAAGCGCAACAAGTCCTTCACCATTCTGCGCAAGGATATGAGCGAGGAGGACACCGACCAGAAGTTCTACGTCTACTTTCATCGGCCGGCTGACGAGCGCGGCACTGTCTTCATGGTCTGGAAGCATATCGGCCGGGATGACGACCGCTGGCTCTATCTGCCGGCCCTGGACGTAACCAAGCGCATCGCCGCTTCGGACGAGCGCACCAGCTTCGTGGGCTCGGACTTCTACTACGAGGACGTCTCAGGACGCGGCATCAAGGAGGACGAGCATGAGCTTCTCCGAACCACGGATACCTACTATGTGGTCAAGAGTCGGCCCAAGAAGCCCGATATGGTCGAGTTCGACCACTACCTGACCTATGTGCACAAGGTCAGCTTCATTCCGGTCACGGCGGAGTACTACCGCAGCGGTTCGAAGTACCGGGAGCTGACTGTGCAGAAGGTCAAGGACATCCAGGGCTTCACGACCATCACCAAGCAGCGGATGGAGGACCTCGAGGCCGGGAGTCAGACCGTCATCGAGTACACCTCGGTTGAGTACAACCTCGGTCTGCCTGAGGACATCTTCACCGAACGGTATCTGCGCAGGGCGCCAAGACGGTACTTGCGCTAGTGCTTGCCGGCTGCCCTTACTTAACAGCCAGCTCTCGTGAAGACAGTATGGAGATTATCAAATATGCTGGAGCTATGACTGTGATCTACCGGAATGTATTAGTGACAGCCTTGCTCCTTGCCATGCTCTTCTCTTTGGGGGTTTTACCAAGCTACTCAGCCGAGGAGGAACCCTCGCTTCCCACCGGGTTGGGGGCATCACAGACCCAAGGGACCGAGCCGAAGGAACCGAGCCTTCCATCCGGGCTTGGCGGGTCTGGACAGAAGAGCCAGCCAGACCTGCCAGAGGGCCTCAAGGGAGGCGGTGAACCGAAGGAGCAGGCCAATGGGAGACCGGGAACGGAACCGCCGTTCTGGCGTGAGCCCTTGGGCTTTCCCATACACGGCTTCATTGAGGGCCGTGTTGGACCGCGTCTGCACTCCGACCCGAGGCAGTCCGAGGATATCACCATCGGTGAAACCAGGCTGCAGCTGGAGACAGAGCGCTATTGGCCGGCGGGCAGGTTGCAGTTCGAGGTTACCTCCGACTTCGTGGCCGACGGAGTCACGGAGGAGGGCTCGGTTGATCTGCGCCGCCTCCGTCTGACCTGGACGCCCATTCCCTCCGTGGATATCCGTGCAGGGCGGCAGGTGCTCTCCTGGGGGACCGGAGATCAGCTGTTCATCAACGACCTGTTCCCCAAGGACTGGCAGTCTTTTCTCATCGGACGGGACTCGGAGTATCTCAAGGCTCCGGGAGATGCCGTCAGGGTCGGCTGGTTCACCGATATCATCAACATCAATCTGGTCTACACGCCTCATTTCGATCCCGATCGGTACATCACCGGGGAGCGGCTCAGCTACTATAGCCCTCAGATCGGTCGCCTCGCCGGATCAGACAACGAGGTCGATGCAGACGAGCCGAACGACTGGCTCGAGGACGACGAGTGGGCCGTACGGCTCTATCGGACCTTGGGCAGCTACTCTGTCGCCCTGTACGGCTACAGCGGCTACTGGAAGAGCCCGGGCGGGCAAGATCCTTCCACGGGCGAGAGCATCTTTCCCGAGCTGAACGTGGCCGGGGCCAGCCTGCAGGGACCGATCGGGCCGGGAATCGGGAATATCGAAGTCGGGTATTACGATTCAGAAGAGGACCGTGACGGCCAGGATCCCTTTGTGAAGAACAGCGAGGCCCGTCTCCTGGTCGGATACGAGCAGGAGCTGGCCCATGAGCTGACCGGTTCGGTGCAGTACTATCTGGAGCACATGATGGACTACGATGCCTATCGTAGGGCTCTGCCCCAAGGTCAGCCGACTCGTGATGAGGATAGGCAGGTGATCACCCTGCGGCTGACCAAGCTTTTGTTCAATCAGGACCTGACCCTGTCCGTGTTCGCCTTCTACTCCCCGACGGACGAGGACGGCTACGTCAGGCCGAGAGCTACCTATGAGCTGACGGACTCCTGGACGGCGGAGGCGGGAGCCAACCTTTTCCAGGGCGAGAAGGAGCATACCTTCTTCGGTCAGTTCGAGGACAGCTCCAATGTCTACCTATCCTTGCGCTACTCCTTTTAAGGAGTAGCGGATCACCAACCACGACTTACTCAAGGAGGACTGTCATGGGTATGAATAGAATCCTTCGAGGCATTGCCGGGACCTTCGTCCTGGTCAGTCTGCTGCTGGCTGTGGCCCATTCCTTCTGGTGGCTTCTGCTGACAGCTTTTGTTGGAGCCAATCTGCTCCAGTCCGCCTTTACCGACTCCTGCCCGATGATGTGGCTACTTGAGCGGCTCGGCTTCAAAAAGGAGTCGGCCGGCGGAAGCTCCTGAATCTGGTTGCCTGCTTTTCCCTGACGCGCCTCGAGTCGCCCCTACCGCTCGCTGGCCTGTCTGCCCGGTCCACCTGGGATCGAAGACCAGGACCGCTCCCTTGAATTCATCTGCCGGAGCGGCAGGCGCACAGTGTATTGAACAGAGAGCCGGATCCATTATTCTTCTTGCAGCCAGGTATGGCCTCGCTCCAGGGATTCAAGGAGGAGTCGGCAACCCCGAGCCCCACCAGGGCGTTTCATGCTAAGTTCCAGGAACTCTGGGCACTTAATCAAGGTAGTTGCAAAAGATGTCCGAGTCCGGCACATTTGACGAGGAACCATCAAAACCGTCCACCGATGGTTTATCCTGTCGAGAAGGAAGCATAGTCAAGGTAAGCAGATCATGAGCGATGTCATTGTCGGTCTCCAGATCACGGTTTTGGGGATGGTTTCGGTTTTCTGCATTCTCCTGATCCTCAGCTTGGCCATGCATTTCATGTCCCGTCTCCTCGGCCAGCTGAAAGAGGCTCCTGCACAGCAGGCCCCTGCGCCCCAGGCCACCGATCGCAGGTATCATCCGTCTCCAACGGCTCCCCAGGTCCGCGATGAGAGGGATCAGAAAGAGCTCATGGCGGTCATTGCCGCGTCCATCGCTGCTTATAAGAGGGTTCATAGGGAGCGGGCTCCTGACTCAGGGCACGGCATCCCCCGGAGCTGACCATGACCGACATGATTGTCAAGTTCATCCTGTCTACCGGTTTCGCCCACCTGACGCTCAGCCATGTGGTGATGATTCTTGTCGCCCTGGGGCTCCTCTATCTGGGAATTTTCAGGAAGTACGAGCCATTGCTCCTCGTGCCCATCGGCTTCGGAATGCTCTTGATTAACTTGCCCATGACAGGGCTCATGGCCGAGCCGGTCTATCGCATCAGCGATGGATCCCTGGTCGTGGAAAAGATCGGGGGCCTTTTATACTACCTTTACCAAGGAGACGCGCTCGGTATCTTTCCTCCGATTATCTTCATGGGAGTCGGAGCTTTGACAGATTTTGGCCCTTTGATCGCCAACCCCAAGAGCATTCTGCTCGGTGCAGCTGCCCAGTTCGGCATCTTCACAACCTTCCTGGGGGCCATCGTTCTGGGTTTTACCCATCAGGAAGCCGCCAGCATCGGTATTATCGGCGGCGCGGACGGCCCGACGACCATCTACCTGTCCTCCTTGCTCGCGCCGCATATGCTGGCGGCCACGGCTGTGGCTGCTTACTCATACATGGCCCTGGTGCCCATTATCCAGCCACCGATAATGAGGCTGCTGACCACCAGGCAGGAGCGGCGGATTGTCATGGAGCAGCTTCGGCCGGTTTCCCGAAGAGAGAAGATCGTCTTTCCGGTCATGGTGACGGTGCTCGTGCTCCTGTTTCTCCCCTCTGCAGCCCCTCTGATCGGCATGCTCATGCTGGGCAACCTCTTTCGCGAATGCGGGGTGACCAAACGCTTAAGTGAAACGACCCAGCATTCGCTCATCAACATCGTGACCATCTTTCTGGGCGTAACCGTGGGGGCCTCGGCCAGCGCCGAGACCTTTCTGAACATCAAGACCCTGGGCATACTCGCCCTGGGTATCGTGGCCTTTGCCATAGGGACAGCCTGCGGCATTCTGCTGGCCAAGCTGTTAAATGTCCTGAGCCCGAAGAAGATCAACCCGCTCATCGGTTCGGCCGGGGTTTCGGCCGTACCCATGGCCGCCCGCGTCTCTCAGGTGGTTGGCCAGAAGGAGAGTCCGGATAACTTCTTGCTCATGCACGCCATGGGACCGAACGTGGCCGGGGTCATCGGCTCCGCTGTTGCCGCCGGGATCATGCTCTCGGTCTTCGGCTAGCTGGTGACGGACAGCCGGCCCAGTCAGTTGAACGGAACACCAGCCCGCCAGGGTGACAGAGCAGATGAGCAGCTCTTGGCGGCCTGGTCGTCAGGCGCTCGGGAATCGATTGAGACGACGCAGTGTCCATAGGAAGGAGAGCCGTATGCGCGACGAGCACACCCGGTTGACGTATGGAAGTCCAGAGGAGGAGGTTCCTGTGGACAACCCCTTGAAGATAATGGATCTGACCATGCGTGACGGGCATCAGTCCCTGTTCGCGACGCGAGGCAGGACGGAAGATCTGCTGCCAATCGCCGAAGAGATGGACAAGGTCGGCTTCTTTGCCGTGGAGGTCTGGGGCGGAGCGACCTTCGACAGCATGCACCGCTTTTTGGCCGAGGATCCCTGGGAGCGGATCCGCACCCTGAAGAAGCACATGTCCACCCCGTTCTCCATGCTTCTCAGGGGACAGAACCTGGTGGGCTACCGCCATTACCCGGACGATGTGGCCCAGGCCTTCACCGAACGCTGCTGCGTCAACGGAATCGACGTCTTCCGGGTCTTCGATGCCTTGAACGACTTCCGCAACTTCGAGACTGTGGTTGAGGTTATCAAGGCCAATGAGAAGCATTTCCAGGGTGCCATTTGCTACTCACTGACCGAGCGGCGCATGGGCGGACCTGTGTACACCCTGCAGTACTATCTGGACAAGGCCAAGGAGCTGGAGGACATGGGTGCGGACACCATCTGTGTCAAGGACATGGCTGGCCTGATGTGCCCTCTGGATGCCTACCGTCTGGTGAAAGCCCTCAAGGAGACCATCTCCATTCCCATCCACCTGCACAGCCATTTCACCTCGGGTATGGCCGACATTACCATGTTCAAAGCCATCGAGGCCGGGGTGGATATCATCGATGTCTGTCTCTCTCCCTGGGCGTATCGCACCTCGCATCCAGCCCTGGAGCCCTTGGTTGTCGCCTTACAAGGCAGCAACCGGGACACCGGCTTCGATTTGAGGCAGCTGACCACCTGCGCCAAGCATTTCAACGACATCTCGCCGAAGTATCGTCATTTATTGAACGATCGCATGTCCATCATCGACACCAATGTCCTCCTGCACCAGACACCGGGCGGCATGCTCTCCAACCTGGTCAACCAGCTCCGGGAGATGGACGCCCTGGATAAGCTTGATGCAGTCTTCCAGGAGCTGCCGCGGGTGCGCAAGGAGCTCGGCCAGGTGCCCCTGGTCACCCCGACCAGCCAGATCGTCGGCATTCAGACGGTGAACAACGTCCTCTTCGATTCGGAAGAGGAGCGCTACACCATGATCACCAGCCAGGTACGGGATCTCTGCTTCGGTTTGTATGGAAAGACACCGGCCCCCATTGATCCGGAGGTCCAAAAGAAGGCCATAAAGGGGCATCCCAGAGGAGAGGAGCCCATAACTTGCCGCCCGGCGGATGTTCTGGAGCCCGAGCTGGATCAGGCCAAACAGGATGTACAGGATCTGGCCAAGGATATCGACGACGTGCTTATCTATGCCTTGTATCCAACCACCGGCAAGCGTTTCCTGCGCTGGAAGTACGGCCATGAAGACCTTCCCGAGGAGGTCAAGCCAAAGAGCATGGATGAGGCCTTGCGGGAGCAAGAGCTCGTGGACAAGGCCAGAAAGGGACAGGTCATCGAAAAGCCGGCCAAGCCGGAGAAAAGCGCTCATCTCTCCGAGTACAATGTCTTTGTGAACAACGAGTTCTTCAAGATTGAGGTGGAGCGCGTCGGAGGTCAGCCGGAGGTCAGCTCGGTGACCCATGTGCCTGGAGGGGACAAGCCGGCCGGGCAGACGCCCGAGGAGCCGCAGTCCGATGACCGGGAGACCGAGGCTCTGGCTGAGGGAACTCCGGTTGAGGCCCCCCTGAACGGCATCATCATCAGCTTCCAGGTCAAGGAAGGGGATCGAGTGAACAGGGGCGATCCTGTCCTTGTTTTGGAGGCCATGAAGATGGAAAACACCATAGCCGCCCCGGCCTCGGGCACCGTGCGAAGCCTCAGGCATACTGAGGGAGACTCGGTTCAACGCGGCGAGGTCCTGGCAGTCATCGAATGACAGCCTGTCTCCTCTTCCCCGCTCGAGATAAAGCATTCCAGCTCGTTCAGGCTCCGTCAAAGCAGGTGTTTGGCGGTCCTCGAGGCTCGGTTCAGGCCCCGTTTTCTATTCCAGGCACACTCATTGAGACCTGGCAGTCTGCTCTGGCGTGGCTGAGGCGCATGTGGCATGCATAGCTTTGCAATAGCTCAATGAAGACGAAAATCCATAAGCATTGAGCTGCATATTTTGAGCATTTTCTGTTTGACATGCAGGATATGGATGACTATATTACAGTATATTTCGTTGGTCGTTGTTTGAAGATTTCCTAAATTCATGAGCCTTTGAAACATATCCAAAAATCGAGAGTATAGAGGGGGAGAGATCATGCAAGAGTATATTCAGGAAGCGATAGAGATCGTGAAAGCCCAAGCCGGTGTCCGAAACATGACCGAAGAGGAGCTGGCCTCCATGCTGAAGACGGTATCCCAAAACTTGAAGACCCTCTACCAAGGGGAAGAGTCTGAAGCTGGAAGGCAAGAGCAGCAACCTCCTGTCGATCCCAAAAAGGCTATTCGAGAGAAATCCGTCGTCTGTCTGGAATGTGGCAAGACCTTCAAGAGTCTTGGGAAGCGTCATCTCGCCACGCACGGCTTGACGCCGGCAGAGTACCGGGAGAAGTGGGGCTATAAAAAGTCGGACTCCCTGATTGCCAAGAGCCTGGCCAGGGAACGGCGGAAGAAGATGAAGGAGATGCAGCTCTGGAAGCGCCGGAAGGAGTCAACCTAAGAATCCTGGCCCTTGCAGCTTGGGCTGGGCGAAGCCGAGGATAAAGCCAGGCAGTTGATCAGGGCTTGACTCTGGTTGGCGCTATTCGGTTTTAAAAAAAAACCGGGGCCATTGCGGCCCCGGTTTTTTTGGTGCGCGGGTCGGGTCCTACTTCTTTTTTCTGAATCGGCGCATGGCCAGCCGGATACTGGTCTGCATCCTGGCCAGGGCCCTGGCCAGCAGCCCGATCTCATCCTTTGAGCCGATGTCGATGGAGACATTCAGCTCGCCCAGGCTGATCCTCTCGGCTACATCGGTCAGGGTCTTGATTGGTGTCACGATGCGGCGGCTGAGGATACTGGAGAGAAGCATGACCACCAGAATGGTCAGGCTCAGGAGGATGAGCCCGTACATTTGGATGTCCTTGAGCTCCTTGAAGACCTCGGAGTGCTCCTGCTGCACACCGAGCACCCAGCCCATGGAGTTGCTGCGCACAAAGCCCAGGTTCATGTCGCCCTGATTGTCCTCGAAGTCCAAAGGGTGGGGGCTTTTGTCTTTCTTCAGGGAGGCCACCAGAGGATGTCCGGAGAGATTTTTCTGGGTCTTCACATAGGCCGGAATCTGATGAGAAACGACCTTTCCGGTTTCGTCCAGGAGAAAGGCGAAGCCGGTATTGCCTTTGCTCCAATCGGCAACACTCTTGGAAATACGGTCCACGGTCATGGCCGAGGCCATGACCCCAACGGTCCTGCCGTTGCGTTCGATGGGGACGGCCATGACCAGAGCAGGCTTTTTGGAGGTCTTGCCGATGAGGGTCTGCCAGGCGAGGTCTTTGCCCTGCATAACGTCCTTGTAGTACTGTCGGTCTGAGTAGTCCTTGGGCTTTTTGTCATCATTCCTGGCCAGGTTGATGCCGTCGGACTTTACGGTGAAAACCAGATACATATAGGGATAGGCTTCGTGAATGGCCTTCATGATCGGTTCCTGCCGGTCCACGTCCATGGACTTGACGGCCGGCATTTCCGCAGCAGCCCGCAAGACCCTGGCGTTCTTATCCAGCCACTCATTGACCTGGCTCATCAAGCCGTTGGAGATCTGGCCCATCAGCAGCTCGGTGTTGGCCTGAACCCGCTGGTTGGCATCCCGATAGGTCAGGAAGCCGAAAACGAGGAGAGGGATGATGCTCACGGCCAGCATGAGGGAGACAACCTTGGCGGTCAGGCCGAAGCGAATGGGGAACTCTTCGGCCAGGTCCTGGGTTTTCTCCCATGGCTCCTCCTGGCTGGAAGCAGAGAATGCCTCTTGCTCGGGTATTTCGCCGGCAGATGGCCTTTCTTCTGGCCCCGGGCGGCTGGCTGCCTGATCTCGGGGCTCAGCCGAAGCCTGCTCCTGGTGAGAGGGAGGCTCCAGCTCTGGCTCCGCTGAAGCGGCCGCTGGATTTTTGACGGTAAAAACCTCCTTACAGGCCGTGCAGCGCACCTTGGCCTCGTCTTTGGTCATCTTGGTCTCATCCAAGCGGTACTTTTTGCCGCAGTTTTCGCAGATGATCTCAATCATCCCGGCTACTCCTTGGTGTTTGTCTCTCTGTCTTCTCGTGCCTCAATGGAGGATGTGCAGTGCACAATCAGCTTGAACGAACAGGGGTTCAGGCAACCTGGGCCAGCGAGCGCACGGTCGTGGGCTCCTTGCGGCTTGCGACGATCGAAATCATTGATCCGGACACACCGTTCCCGGCAGAAGCCGTCCGAGCCAGTCGAGCCTACCCGCTTCGGACAAGCTGCAGGAGCCTGTTTTTAAAGGTCTGCTTCGTGGCCTCGTCGGGTATCTCTTCGGCAAGGCTTTCGACGAGCTCTGAGGCCCTGTTGACAGGGATCTCCGCGGAGTCGAGGCCGAGCTCATCGGCAATGTCATCGAAAAGGACTTCTCCCATGGGCCCGACGGCCTTGACAAGATATTGCTTCATGGCCTCAAGGGTCTTGGGGCTCAGCAGGGGAACCTTCTGCTCCACCTCTGAGATCAAGCCCTTATCGGCCAATCGGGACAGAACATCGCGCATGGTGTTCATGTGCATGTTCAGGTCACTGGAGAGCTGCTCCACGTTGCGTTCCCCGTCTATCTCGGCCAGGACGGCAAGCATGTCGTTATCCATGGACACATTGGAGACGTCCTGGTGAATGGAACGCTTGAAAACGATCTGAGGCAGTTCCGATGAAAAGCGATCCACCTGTTTGCACCTTTTGTTTGCGTGTTCTCTCCTTCGATGAAAGCTTCCTGCAAGGAATGGCGGTCTTATTCATGCCCTTTGGGACAAAAGGAGTTCAATGTCGTCACCATCCAATGCAATTTTTTTACCTTCTTTGAGAAAGATACTGGCAGGCCAGTGAGCAGCCGAAAGGAAGAGGGCAGCATGCTGCGCAAAGCGCCTGCTGCTCTCGGGTTTCCGGTTCCTTTGGAAAAAGATGATCTGGCTCGGCCTGGGCTCAGACCGACCTTTGGAGTTCTTCCCGGGCTTGAGCAGGGCTGACTCTGACCGGGAAGCAGCTGACAAAAATTGCCTGCTATGACGAAAAATTGAGTCCATGGCCGCCAGTGGGAGAAGAGGGCACTCCAGCCTATTGAGAGCTGATTCTGAAAGGGTAGTTGCTGACCGAAGCCGCCTCGAGCCCAGATGCCTCGAGACGGATTCTGTATCCAGGCCCGGCCGGGATGGGCTCAGGAACGGTCCAGACGAATGACTCGGGCGCCGTCTGGATATTTTCGGCTATGGTCCAGCGGCTGCCGCCGTCCAGGGAGTCTCTGACCAGCTCGATGGTCAGGTGAGGCAGGGTGTTTTGCAGAGGCTGCAGGCACCAGCGTATCTCCAGCCGGTCGCCGGGCGAACAGGTCAGGTCTGGCCAGGATGGCGCGAGCAGGTTCAAAGGCAACTCCTGGCTGCAAATCTTCCCCCTGAGGCGATTGCCAGTTATTGACCAACGATGGTGAACCGCCGGCTGAAGCCCGAACAGCTGTGCCTTGAGCCTGCATCGCTGCGAGGCCCGGCCCCGACAGAGAGCCTGTACTGACCCGCTGGAACATCGGAAGGGATGCGCCAGAGAAAATGGGGTCTTTTGGGCCTGGAGGCGGTGATCTCCCGGCTGAACCCTTCGGGTTCTGTGGAAACGAGGCGAATGCTGAAGGGGACATTGGGTTGGGGCTGGCAGTTGAACTGCCAACCCAGCTGCAGGTGCTGGCCTGCAGAGAAACGGCTGCCGCGGCTGGTCAGAAAGACTTTGACCGTCCCGCTTGCCCTGAAGGAGCCTTCTGGGCCGGGAGGAGCACTCCGGGTCCGGGAAATCTTGCGCTGAGTCGATGGGGTAGGAGGCTGAGGCGCGGGAGGTCCTTGCCGGGAGTCCGTGCTCAAGCCTTCCTGATCAATGCCGAGCACCGGAGCCGGTCGCAAGGAAAAGGCTCGCGGGCCAGCACCAGGCACACGCTGGAAATTGAAGACAATTCTGGCTGGGCCGCGCAAGCTGAAGCCGGTATCGAAGCAGACGATGCCTTCGGGTGCAGCCAGCCGTTGTTCAGGATCGACCAGGCCCAGAGGGATGGTTTTCCTGGCCGAGGAGACCTGGACCTCGAGGGCTCCCTGGCGGTAGTCCTCCTGTTTCAAGGCTCCGGAGCCGGAGTTTTTCAGCCAGACCCAGATCGTGCCATTCCGTACCTCAGCCCGAACAGCCTTCAAGAAGGCTTCATCAGCCGTTTTCCGGACAATTTGGAGACCCTCGTCCCGCCAAGTCCTCTGTGAGCCGGGGGCCTCTGCCAGGCAAGGGCTGACAGCAGCTTTCGATTGAGCATTCGCGCCCGGCCAAGTCCGGGGCAGCTTGCCACTGTGGCCGGCGACAGCGAGTAGCAGCAGGAGACCGGCCAAGACGGGCGGGATAGCCAAGCAGACACAGCTGGCTCGAATGGGCATGCGCGTTTCCTCTCAGGCTCAAGGAAGCTCTGTCTCCAAGAAGAGCACAGGGCTTGCCTTCAAAACGATTTGCAGGGAGAATACGAAAAACGCCGGCAAAGGGAAAGGGCTTGGCAAACGAATTGCTCAAAGGGGCGGCATATGGGCTTACATGAACCGGCTCGGTGGCAGGGCAGCGTCTCGGAAAGGACCTTCATCCAATTGGGGCTCGCGCTCCTCTGCGGGCTTATGCTGTGCGCCTGCGCAGCCAAAGGCGGCCCTCCTCCGGAGACCCGGGCGCAAAGGCCTGATGCGTGCACAGCTTTTTTGGACAGGCTGGACTCTGCCGTGCAGCAAGCCGAGGTTCGCGATGCCTCCAGCTTCGACGTCCATGGCTTTCCCTATCTGAGAACCGACCGCTTTCTGGCTGCTCAATCGGAAGGCCTGACCGGACCTTTTCAAAAAAGGCTCTGGCTTGAGCTCTTGCTCCAGGAGCATCTCCAGTCCCGCCGGAAGGAGGTCAGCTGCCTGCCGATGGAGGTCCGACTTGAGCTGGCCGAGCTTGCCGGGGTCCAGCCTGGAGTCGATGCGTTGCTTGACGAGGTTGAGGACTGCTCCAGAGCACTCCTGGCCGTGGATATTCTGAGCCCGGAGTTCTATCCGGCTCTGGCTCAGTCTGTAACGGCTCCCGAGGAGTACTCCCTGGCCTTGCGGGCCGCCGGGGTCTACCCGCTGACCTCGCTGCCAGTGGCTTGGCTGACGGCCAGGGCCCACGACCGCATGCGTGATTGGCACAAACAGGAGCTGGGCGACTTCGAGGTCTTTGGGGAGCTCGTTCGATACGCCCCGCGAGCTGAATCGACTCTGCCTCGCGAGGCGGTCCGGGAGATGCTCGAGGAGGCTGGACACAATGCCCTGGGGCTGCCTCGGTTGGAGCCGAAGCAGGTTCGGCGGCTGGCCGAGGCTTTCGCGCCGATAATTCTTCAGGACGTGGTCGCTGATTACGACAGCATCGGCAGGGTTCGCTGGCAGGGTGAGGCCCTAGAGGTCGAGGGGGACCGGCCGACCCTGTACTACTATGTCAGCTATGCCTTTTTCAGGCAGCAGCCGGTGCTGCAGATCAACTACGCCGGCTGGTACCCCGGCCGCCAGGGACCGAACGCGCCGTTTCTGGAGAAGGGGGATCTGGACGGCTTTACCGTTCGGGTGAGCCTCGATGGCCGCGGTCGGCCCTTTATGGTCGATATCATGAACAACTGCGGCTGCTATCACTTTTTTGTCCCGGCACGCGACCGAGTGGCCCGGATCAAAGCGCAGCCATTGGCTTTTGACGCCTTCGTTCCGACCTGGCTCCCCGAGGCATTTCCGGATAAGGGCCTGGTATTGCGGATGAACACCGGCTGGCATCAGGTACAGAAGGTCACCGCCGGAGAATCGCCGGGCCGCGAGGTCGGTTACACCCTTCTGCCCTACCGGGAGCTGGAAATGCTGCCCAGCGACGGCAGGCGGCGAAGCATGTTCGATGCGCGAGGCATAGCCAAGGGATCGGAACGAATTGAGCCTGTGCTCCTCTTTGGCATGGGTATCCCGGAGGTCGGAGCCATGCGGCAACGCAACCGCCACGCCTTGCGGCTGGTCGGCCGGGCCCATTTTGCCAATCCTTGGCTCTTCGAGCGGTATTTCGAGTTCGTCGAAGAATGAGCCCTCCGGACCAGGAGCCCGGGTATGAGGTCCGATGGCTGCGGAGGGCCGGGTAGTGGGTCGCAGGAGAGTTGACTGGATGAGCTGCGGGAGCTCATGCTCAGCGGCGTCTCACAGCGATGCTTCAGCAGCTTGGGCCCCTGAGCAGATGATCATTGAGGGTGTCGATTACCTCGATCTGTTCGAAAGGAAGGGCGGCGCCGTCCAGACTTTGAACAGGAACAGCCCCCATGAGGGAGTTGGTCAGCAGAGCCAGGTCGCAGCGGTGCAGACGCTCAGGGCCGAAGGCCTCTGAGCGGATGTTGTAGCCGGAACGAGTCAGGATTTCCAGGCTTCGCTCGACGGTCACTCCGGGGAGAACGTGCTCGGAGACCGGAACGAGGACGCAGGAGCCTGACAGCAGGAGGAGGCTGGCCGAGTTCGTTTCGGAGACCGATCCATCCGGATTGAGTATCAGGGCCTCGTCGGCTCCTCTGGCGGCAGCCCATTGACCGGCCAGATGGTAGTAGAGGTAATTGAGGCTCTTATGATCAGCCAGTGGGCTCTGCCGTGACTCGGGATAGGTCATCAGGTCGAGACCCGCCTTGCCGAGCCGTTCCAACCGATGACGGTAGGCTGATGCGGTGACCAGGAGATGGCAGCGTGTCCAAGCAACAGCCTCGCCTTTGCATGCCAGGAGCTTGACCGCTGCTGTTCCACGCTCCAGGCCGTTGGCCTGAATGACTTGGCTGATGATGGCTTCCCAGGTTAGATCCGGCGGTTGGTCGCCGTAGAGGGTTGTCCACGTCCTTTCAAAGCGCTCCAGGTGCTCCGCTAGAAAATGCACGCTGCCGGCATCGGCTCGTAGGGTTTCGAAATGGCCGAAGCCATACTGCAGGCCAGGGCAAAGGGCCGGTATCCTGGCGTCCTCCGCAGGAACGATCTTACCGTCGAGCCAGACCCGTGCAGATGTCGGCCGGCTGACGGCTGCCCGGCTTCCCTTGAAGGCCCGCAACAGAGTCTGCCCTTTATGCAGGGTCTCTTCATACTCTGCTGCCGGATCGGAATCAAAGACCACACCGCCCCCGACGGAGAAATGGAGCCGCTTTCTGCAAACGGTCGCAGTCCGGATGGCTATGGAGAGATCCAGGCTGCCGTCGAAGCCGACATAGCCGATGGACCCAGTATAGACATGCCGCCTGACCGGCTCCAGCTCATCGATGATTTCCAAGGAGCGGATCTTGGGGCAGCCGGTGACAGATCCGCCTGGGAAGGTTGCTCGAAGCAGGTCGGCTGCTGTGGCGCCTTCCTCAAGCTGGCCGCTGATGATCGAAACCAGGTGAAAGACGTTGCTGTACCGTTCCAAACGTTTGTGCTCCCTGACTGAAACCGTCGCCCCCCGGCAGACTTTGCCCAGGTCATTGCGCAACAGATCGACGATCATTGACAGCTCGGCGTCGTCTTTTGAGCTTTCCTGGAGCTCTCGCGCCCGAGCGGCGTCTTCCTCGGGAGTTGCTCCCCGGGGCCTTGTCCCCTTGATGGGACGAGTCTCCACAGCCCGTCCCCGCAATGCCAGGAAGCGTTCCGGGGAGGTGGAAACGATCTGGTGGTCCCCGGCATTGATAAAGGCAAAGAATGGAGCCGGGTTCATGGCAAATAAATTGCAAAACAAAGCGAAGGGGTCGCCGGTGAAGCCCATGGTGTAGCGCTGGGAGAGGTTGACCTGGTAGACATGGCCGTCCAGGATGTACTCCTTGACCGCTCGAACCGCACGGAGATACTCTTTTCGTGTGAGGCTGGAACGGAAACCCGATCCGTTCCCGCCGAAGCCGCCCAAGTCAGGCCAGGGGCTGGCCAAGAGCTCATAGGCCCAGGAGACGGCCGCATCAGGATCGCTCAGGCCTGCCCTCGAGAGCCTAGGCACCAGCACACGCTCATTCCCCAGCCAACGGTCCTGGATGATCAGCACGGACGGAGCGAAGAGGCAGAGGTCAGGAAGGCCGCAGTCGTCGAGGGATGTCCTGGGCAGCTTCTCCAGCCTATCCTTGAGATCAAAGGCCAGATAGCCGAACAGCCCGGATTTGACCGGGAGACACGACTCGTCAGCTGGCAAGGCGAAAGCCGTTTCGATCTCCCGGAGCGCCTCGAAAGGATCCATGCGGAAATGCTTCCGTTCGCGGCCGAGAAGGACCTCGATATGGTCACGCCAAGCGCGGAGGCTGAGCCAGGGGCGAGCGGCCAGAAGGTTGTACCGGGCGCAATCCGACTCGCCGCCGCTAAGCAGGGCTACACTGCCATCCATCCTGGAGCAAAGGGCCGCCAGCCGGCGAAAGTCGTTCCCACCCTCGATGGGGTGCTCGATAACCTCCTCCAGGGTTCCGGCGGCTTGGAGAAAGGATCTCATGGCTCCTCATCCGGTTTTGAAATCGGTCAAAAAGTTTTCTATAATCACCGTGCCATGCTCGGTCAGAAAGCTTTCCGGATGGAACTGGACCCCTGCCAAAGGAAGGCTGGGGTGGGCCAGCCCCATGGCCACGCCGTCGGAAGTTCTGGCCGTGACCACCAGCGAGGAGTTTGCAGCGGGTAAGGCCTGTAAAGAGTGATACCGAGCGGCCCGAAAAGGGGACGTGAGGCCCTTGAACAGCCCGCGCCCTGTATGTTCGATCAGGCTCGTCTTGCCGTGCACTGGCAATGGAGCGCGGCTGGTTCGACCTGAGTAGACCTCATTGATGCACTGAAGCCCCAGGCAGATCCCCAGAATTGGGATACGGCCCTGGAAGCGGCGGATGACCTCCTTTGAGATGCCGGCACCCGCTGGGTCCTTCGGACCGGGGCTGATCAGGATGTAGTCCGGGGCCAGTCCGTCGATCTGCTCAACCCGGATGCAGTCGTTGCGGGTCACCTCTATGCGGAGGCCGAAGGGCAGAAACATCTGGACCAGGTTGAAGGTGAAGGAGTCGTAGTTGTCGATGACCAAAAGCGTATCAGGCATCTCGTCCCTTCCGGCTTGGAGGACCAGCCATAAAAAAACGCCACCCAGCTCGAGTCTGGATGGCGTCTGCCTGGCATAACTCAAGAACGTCGCCCTTAGGGGCTGCTCTTTTGTGCGATGCATGTAGCCTTGCCTGGAAAGGGCACGATTGTCAAGAGGTCGGCCCGTGGGTCTGGAAGTCGAGGTCAAGTTCGCCGTTCAGGACATGGAGAGTGTTCGCAACAGCCTGGAGGACTGCGGCGCTTCTTGGGCGGATCGCTTTTTTGAGCGGAACGCCGTTTTCGATACCCCGGACCGTTCGCTGCTGCATCAGGGTGTTCTCCTCAGGCTCCGGCGGGCTGGCGGCAGGAGCACTCTCTGCTTGAAAAGGCCTCCAGCCTCGACAGGCAACCGGGATGTCAAGACCTTTGATGAGCTCCAAACCGGCGTTGAAGAGCCGGAACAGCTCGAAAGCCTCCTGTTGGCCTTGGGCTTCGTGGAGGCCTTCCGTTACGAAAAGCTCCGCGAGAAATGGCTTTTGGGAGATTGCCTCGTTTGCCTTGATCAGCTGCCATTCGGTCGATACGTTGAGCTTGAAGGCAGTCGAGCGGCCATTTTCGAATGTGCCGAGCAGCTTAAGCTTCCGGCGGAAGGCTATACCACGAAAACCTATCATCAGCTCAATCGAGAAAAACGAGCCGAGCATGGGCTTTCCCCGGAAGAATCGTTCGTATTCAGCGAAGCAGACCGAGAGGCCCTGATTGAAAGGAACGACTTTTTCTGCTAAATTTGGAATCAAATGACAGCCCGGCATACCAGGGGTTGGCTCGGAAGGCCCCGACCCTTTCGCAAGGCCAAGAAGCCTGAGGCCGCTCTTTACATCTGATGAATACGAATTATTATTAATATCGCCCCTGCGCTCTGGTCTTGATCTCAGCGACAACGGCGGGAATCGGAGCATTCGACGCTGAGGCCGCCGGGAGCTCGACCAGGAGGGAAGAGACGATGGTTTCCCCCTTTGACAGACCTGAATTCGAGGAAGAAACTGAGATTGAGGAGGATCTCCAGGAGCCTCCTCGGTACAAGGTCCTGCTGCACAACGACGACTATACCACCATGGAGTTCGTCGTCCACGTCCTGAAGTCCGTTTTTGGCAAGTCAGAGCCGGAAGCGGTGCAAATCATGCTCCATGTGCACAGGAACGGGATCGGCGTATGCGGTATTTTTACCGCTGAGGTCGCCGAAACCAAGGTGGCAAAGGTGCGGAACATGGCCAGAAGCGAGGGGTATCCACTCAAATGCACCATGGAAGAGGTTTGATATGCTAAGCAGGGATTTGGAAAAAGTCTTCGCCCTGGCCGTGCGCGAGGTTCGGGCTCGGCATCATGAGTTCCTGACCCTTGAACACGTTGTCTACGCCTATATTCTGGATACCAAGGCCAAAACGCTTCTGTACAACTGCGGTGTGAACGTCAAGCGCCTGCGCAGTCAGCTGGAGCGATACTTTGCCGAGCATCTGGAGGTCTATCCCCAGGGACAGACCAAGGAGGTCATCCAGACCCTCAGCGTGCAAAGGGTGCTGCAACGGGCCATAGTCCATGTCCAGTCGGCCGAGAAGGGCAAGGTGGACTTGGGGGATTTCCTCGTCTCCGTCATGGAGGAAGAGGACGCCTATGCCGTCTACTACCTGAAGGCCCAGGGCATCGAGAAGCTCGATATCATGGAGTCTATCTCCCACGGCTCAGAGGTCGAGAACGAGACAGGCAACCAGAGCACCCAGAAGGATAAGAACTCCTTTTTGCAAAAGTACACCCAGAACCTGGTCGAACGAGCCGACAAGGGCGACATCGACCCGCTGATCGGCCGGGAGCTGGAGCTGGAACGTACCGTCCAGATCCTCTCCCGCAGGCGCAAGAACAACCCCCTCTTTGTCGGGGATCCCGGCGTGGGAAAGACAGCCATGGCCGAGGGGCTCGCTCTGAGGATCGCCAACGAGCAGGTCCCCGAGCAGTTTCTGGATACTGAGATTTTCGCCCTGGACATGGGAGCCCTCCTGGCCGGGACAAAGTTCAGGGGCGACTTTGAGTCCAGGCTGAAAGGGATCATCAACGAGCTGAAGAAGATGCGCCATCGGGCCATCCTGTTCATCGACGAGATCCACACCGTGGTTGGAGCCGGAGCCACCAGCGGCGGCTCCATGGACGCCTCGAACATCCTCAAGCCCGTTCTGGCTTCGGGAGAGATCCGCTGCATCGGCTCGACCACCTACGAGGAGTACAAGAACCTGTTCGAGAAGGATCGGGCTCTGTCCAGGCGATTCCAGAAGATCGAGATCTCCGAGCCGAGCCATGACGAGAGCGTGGCCATACTCGAAGGCCTCAAGCCGTATTATGAAGATCATCACGGGGTAAAATACACCAAGAGCTCGCTGCAGGCCGCTGTTGACCTGACCGTGCGCCACCTCCCGGACCGCTACCTCCCGGACAAGGCCATTGATGTGGTCGATGAGAGCGGAGCGCTGCTCAATCTGCTCGAGGGCAAGAAGAAGCGCAAGCAGATCACCCCGCGGGACATCGAGAATGTCGTGGCCAAGATCGCCAAGATCCCTTCTGTGCGGGTCAGCAGCTCGGACAAGGAGAAGCTGCAGCACCTGGAAGACGAGCTGTTGCAGGTCATATACGGGCAGAACAGCGCCGTCCATCAGCTTTCGCAGGCCATCAAACGTTCCCGGGCTGGGCTTCGGGAGGAAAACAAGCCGGTTGGCTCCTTCCTCCTGGTCGGCCCCACCGGGGTGGGCAAGACCGAGCTGTCCAAGCAGCTGGCCCAGGCCCTCGGCGTCGAGTTCATCCGTTTCGACATGAGCGAGTACATGGAGCAGCACGCCGTGGCCCGCCTCATCGGCGCTCCTCCGGGATATGTCGGCTTCGATCAAGGCGGTCTGCTCACGGACAGCATTCGGAAGCATCCCTACTCAGTGCTCTTGCTGGACGAGATCGAGAAGGCCCACCCGGATCTGTTCAATATCCTGCTGCAGGTCATGGACTACGCCACCTTGACGGACAACACCGGCCGTAAGGCCGACTTCAGGCATGTCATCCTGCTGATGACCTCGAACATCGGAGCCCGGGACATGAGCTCCCAGAGCATCGGCTTCGGCAAGGAGCAGCTTGAGGATCGGGCCCAGAAAGGCATCAAGGCGGCGGAAAAGCACTTTTCTCCGGAGTTCCGCAACCGCCTGGACGGCATCGTCTCCTTCCAGAGCTTGAGTCACACCCTCATGGAGATGATCGTGGATAAGTACCTTACGGAGCTGAACCGCCAGCTCAAGGAGAAGAAGGTCCAGGCCGAGCTGACCGAGCCAGCCAGGTCCTGGCTGGCCAAGAAAGGGTTCGATCCGGACTACGGGGCTCGGCCGCTGGCCAGAGTCTTCCAGCGGGAGGTCAAGGATCGCATGGCCGACGAGCTCCTCTTCGGCAACCTGCAGAAGGGCGGCAAGGTCATTGTCGATCTGAACCAGGAGGAAGACGCTGACGAGCTGACCTTCGAGGTCACGCAAAGGGCTTCAGAGAAGAGCACCCAGACGACGTAAATCCAGAAAGCCTGAAGCACTTGAGGCCCTAGCCGTCAATGGCAGGTTCAGGGTGCCGAGTTCACTGAGGCGAGGCTCGTGCCGCTCTATGGCATGAGCTGAGCGAGGCTGGATATTCAAGGAGGCGCATCCGCGGAGTGGAATGCGCCTCCTTTTTTTATGACCGAAGGCGGCAGGCTCAGCTGTCTTGAAGCCCGTCGAGGAAGGCGTCGATGGCCTCGGCCATGGACTCATGGTTATACCCGCCTTCGAGGAGGGCAAAGAGGCGCCCATTACTGGCCCTTTGTGCGTACTCCCCAAGGAGACGGCCCATGCGCTCATAGTCTTCCGTGTTCAGCTGTCCACCCCAGTCTTCGACATGCCGGTCGAAGCCGGCTGAAACACCGACCATATCGACATTGCCCAGGCCGGATAAAAAGCCCTCCAGCTCGCGCACCGATCCGGTATGCAAGTAGCTTACCTCGGTGACCGGGGTGTAGATGGCGCTCGTCCCGTCTCCGAAGTGCAGATCGAAGTCGACGATCACGGCATTGCTCACGCTGCCGCTTGCCCGGAGGCGCTCCATGGCTACGGCCATATTGTTGAACCAGCAAAAGCCCCAGCAGGAGTCCGGGCTGGCGTGGTGCCCCGGTGGCCGGATCAGACCGAAGGCCTGCTCTCCAGCGTCGGCCAGCTTGGCGGCGGCAATGGCCCCGCCAGCGGCCAAGAGGGCCAGCTCATAGAGCTGCTGACGCTCACGAATTCGGCGGAGATGGGGCTCGGTATGGACTCTGAGGATGTCTTCCGGCGAGGCAGGGTCCGGGCTGACCAGCTCGTAGGCAGAGCGGAGCTTGCTCAGGCTCGGATCGAGCCTGCCCCGGGCAGCCGCAGGATCCGAGGCATACACTTCGGCGTAGCGTTCATGGTAAACGATCTTCATGGACATTGCCTCCTCTCGGATGGATTTCCGAGCTCTTGTCTTCGAGACTCATGCCACAGGGGGCCTGCGGAAAAGGCCGGTCTCCGCGGGCCCGCCCAAGTTCCATCCAGTAGAAAATGGTTTGCTTTTTTTGCTGATGGCATAGCCGGTCGATAGCCTGGCTCGCATTTAGGCTGAGCGGAAATTGACTTCCGGCCAAGCTGAGAGCAGCGCGCAAGAAGAAAAATGCTTGTGGCCCTCAATCCGAAGAGCCGGCATATTGGACAATCATGAGCGAGCCTCAGGGTCTCAGATCTAAGAGGAGTCGAGAATGCGAACGATGCGCGGACCGCTGGCGGGCTCCTTGGCGGCTGCTCGTTTGGCGTAGCTGCGGATGCCGGCGAAAGCCAGGATGACGAAGCCAAGGCAGAATACAGTCGAGGAGAGATCCTTATTCCCCAAGGGATCGAGGGCATTCCCGATGACGGCACCGAGAACGAGGAAGATCAGCGGCAGGATATAGAGGATGAAGATGGCCTTGGTCCGCCGCTCCAAAACCATTTGAACCTCAACCTTCTGACCCGTCTTGGCCTCGAGCTCGTTGGCAGCCTCGACGAGCATATGCTCGCTGCCAAAGGGATCGCAGAACTTCCTGTGCTCGCAACCGCTGCAGTCGGAGCTCTTGGGGATCTTGACACGGACCCGGCCGTTCGCCAGGTTCCCGATAACCTCTCCCTTCTCCAGGCAGGTCGTCTTGCGGCCGAGCGGGTAGAGGAAGCGTTCTGTTCCAGTCCGGGCCATGGAGCTATCCTGCCTGCGTAGCCTCAGCCTCCTGCGTGGCCTCTGGGATCGGCTGCGTGCTCTCCGTATCCGGCTGCTCGTGCAGAAAACGCATGGACCCGGTCGGGCACTTTTCCACGCAGACCCCGTGGCCAGTGCATTTGTTCGGATCGACCACGGCCAGCCTTCCGTCCATGGACACGGCCTCAACAGGGCATTTCTTGACGCACATCTTGCAGGCTATGCACCCAACGCTGCAGACCGCTTTGACCTCCTTGCCGCCGGCCTGGGATGAGCAGAGGTTGGCCGTCTGCTGCGAGACCGGCACGAGCTGGGGCAGGTTGCGAGGGCAGACGGTCACACAGTTGCCGCAGCCCGTGCAAAGGACCTCGTCGACCACAGGCAAGCCGTCAGGATCCATGTGCATTGCATCAAAGGGGCAGGCGCGCACGCAGGTGCCCAGGCCAACGCAGCCATACTCGCAGGCCTTGTCGCCTCCGGTTGCGGCAATAGCAGCCCGGCAGTCCTCGGCGCCAACGTACTGGAAACGCTTGACTGCCTTGTCGTCAGAGCCTTGGCAGAAGACCCTGGCCACATTGCGCTCCCCGATTTCCGCGGACATGCCCATGATGCCGCAGACGCTATGGGTCACCTCGGAGCCGGCGGCCACACAGAGATTGGGGCTGACGTTCTGGTTGACGATGGCCTCGGCATAGTCGGCGCAGCCCGCATAGCCGCAGCCGCCGCAGTTGGCCCCGGGGAGAACATCCGAAATGTGCTCGATGCGCGGATCGACATAAACGTAGAAGACCTTGGCGGCCAAGCCGAGTATCAGGCTCAGAATCATGCCCAGGCCGGCCAAGGCCAGGACTGCTGACAGGATGGATGATGCCATGAAACGACTCCTCGAAATCCTCGTGTTGCTCTCAGTAATCCGTTTTGTTGATCCGGATGTCTCCCTTTGAGCACGACCGGGGTTACTGCCCCAGCCCCATGAAGCCATAGAAGCATAAGGCCATGATGCCGGCTGTGATCAGGGCCAAAGGGAAACCGCTCATGAGGACGGGCACCCGGCCAAGGGCGAAGCGTTCCCGAATGCCGGCCAGCACGTTCAAGGCCAGGCTGAAGCCGATGGCTGTGGCGAAAGCGTAGACAACAGTTTCAATGAAGGTATGCTCCTCTTGGATGTTTAGGACGGCCACACCGAAGATCATGCAGTTAGTGGTGATCAGGGGCAGGTAAATCCCCAAGGACTTGTACAGGGCCGGAGCGATCTTTTGAAGGACGATCTCGACCAGCTGGACCAGAGAGGCGATGACCAGGATAAAGGCTACGGTGCGCAGGTACTGGAGCTCTAGAGGGACCAGCAGGTAGTTGTAGACGTTCCAGGAGATGGTGCTGGCCAAGACGTTGACGAACAAGGCTGCGGCCGACATGCCCAGAGCGCTTTCCTGGCTCGAAGAGACCCCGACGAAGGGGCAGAGCCCCAGGAATCTGATGAGGATGATATTGTTGGCGAAGATGGCGGTGACCATCATCAGGAGATAATCGGTCATGGTCGCTTCCTTTTGCTCTTTGTCAGTTGAGCGCTATCAGCCTGCCTTCGGTCTTTCCAGCCTTTGCGAGATGTAGTTGATGAAGAAGAGCAGGAGCCCGAGACAGATGAAGGCCCCTGGCGGCCGCTGAAAGAGCTCGAAGCCGAGATAGGCCTCCGGCATGACTCGCAGGCCAAACCAGGTACCGGCCCCGATGATCTCCCGGATGCTGGCCAGAACGCACAGGGAGATGGTAAAGCCGAGCCCCATGCCCAGCCCGTCGGCAACGGCCAGATGGACCGGCTCCTTGCGGGCGAAGGCCTCGGCCCGGCCCAGGATAAGGCAGTTGACCACGATGAGCGGAATCCAGATGCCCAAAACCTCGAAGAGCGTATAGAAGTAGGCCTCCATGGTGAGCTCGACGATGGTCACGGCTGAGGCGATGACCACGATGAACACTGGGACCCTGATCTTCGGCGGAATGAGCTTGCGAAAGGTGGAGATGAGGGTGTTGCTGACCATGAGGACGAAGATGACGCCACAGCCGAGGCCCAAAGCGCTCTTGACACTGGCGGTCACGGCCAGAACCGGACAGAGTCCAAGCACGAAGCGGAAAGGGGGAACCTCCTTCCAGAGACCCTTGGTGAACTCTTGGACGATGCGCGCCATGGTCAACTCCTCAGTCGATCGTTCCAGTTTTGAGTCGATCGGAACATTCCAAAATCAGATCCCTGTCGCTGGATCCCGGTACTGCGACTTCCAGCCATGCTTGCGGCTGCATCGGGCAGCTCTGAGCAATGCGCGCGAGTGCATCAGGATCCCTGCAGAATCTTGGGCTTAAGCTGCTTATAGATCTCAATGCCGTTGTCAACGGCCTTTTGAACGCCGTGGGAGGTGTAGGTTGCGCCAGACAGCGCGTCGATGGTGCCGCTGCTGGGTGCGAAGTTCGTGTCGATGGAGACATTGGAGAACTGCGTCATGAACTCCTCGCTTTCAAACACCTTGGTCCCCACGCCAGGGGTCTCTGAATGGGTGGTAATGGCGATGCTGCCGAGGGTGCCCTCAGGGACCAGAATGGAGAGCATGACCCCGACATTCCCTTCATAGCCGGTGCCGTACGCTTCCAGGGCCACGGCCTTGATCTCCCCGTTCTGCTTGGCGTAGAAGACGGTCCGTTCAATCGGCTTGCCGGTCTTGGAGTCCTTGCCGATAACGAAGGTTTGACGGTCCTTGACCGGGTCGTTGGTATACTCGACCGTCAGAGCCTTTCGCAGGGCCGGGGCCTTGATGTTCTTGATGCGCTGGTACTCGATCTGGTCCTCTGTGGCGATTTTGACCAGGGAGAGCAGACCGCCCCAGATGCCGGTAACAATGGTCAGAACGAGAACCATTCTGAAGATTTCGCGCGCTGTCACGGCCGCTTACCTCCCGTAAACCTCAGGTGCGGTTTTATCCAGAAACGGTGTGGCCAGATTCATGATGAACACGGCATAGAACGCTCCAAACGGCCAGGCTCCCCACATGCGGATTATGGCCGTGAGCACGCCTGCGCCGAGACCAAAGTAGACCATGCCTTCCGGCGTCACCGGTGAGGACGGCAGGTCTGTGGCCAGAAAGAATGCGGCTATGAGCGTTCCGCCGGCCAGAACATGGAAGACAGGGTCGGCAAATGAGGAGGGACTGAAGATCCAGAACAGTCCGGAGAAGAGGAAGACGCCGGCCAGATAGCAGACTGGAATGCGCCAGTTGACGGCCTTGCGCCAGAGGAGGAAGGCCCCGCCGATGAGCAGCATCAGGGCGGAGACCTGTCCGGTGAAGCCAGCCGTCTGTCCGAGAAGGAGCTGGGAGTAGGTGAACGACTCCTTGGCAAAGCTCGGTCCTTGTTGCTTGAGGACCTCCATGGGGGCCAGCTCTGGGCTGGCTCCAGGAACGATCCAGGAGGTCATGAAGTCCGGAAAGGACATCTGCAGGACCACCCAGGCGACCAGCACGGGATTGAATGGATTGTTGCCGTAACCGCCGTAGACCTCGCGGCCCAGGACGATCATGATCAAGGTGGCCACAAGGATGAGCCACCACGGTATGGTCGGCGGCAGGATCAAGGCCAGGATCAGGGCGCTGACAACCGCGGATAGATCGGATGTGGTCAGAGGGCGCTTGGTGGCTTTTTGGATCAGGGCCTCCCAAGCCACGGCCGAGATGACGGCGATGAGCATCACCCGGAGAGCGCCGAGCCCAAAGATATAGACTCCGAAGGCAGCCGTGGGAATCAAGGCCACCAGGAAATCGAGCATTATCTTGGAGACCAGGTTCCCGCTGTGGATGTGCGGGCTAGGCGAGACGACAAGCTTGGATGAATTCATCGCTTTCGCTCCTTTCGGACATGAGGGCGGATTTCCCAAACTGGATCCACTGCACCATGGGAATCTGCGAAGGGCAGACAAAGGCGCAGCAGCCGCATTCAATGCAGCTGAAAATGTCGTATTTGGCTGCGAGCTCGAAGGAGCCGGCCTCGGAGAAGCCCGAGAGCATAAACGGCATGAGGCGCATGGGGCAGACCTGCACGCAGAACCCGCACTTGACGCACACCTTCGAGGGGTAATCGATGGTCTCGCCGGGGCCTTGGAGATAGATTTGGCCGGTTTCCTTGGTTACCGGCCTTTCCAGGTCGTAGATGGGCTTCCCGGTCATGGGACCGCCGTGGACGACCTTGCTGACCGCTTCAGGTGCGATGCCCAGGTACTCGAGAATCTCGCGAAAGGATGTGCCGATTCGAGCCCTGATGTTTCGAGGCTTGTCCAGGACAGGACCGGATACGGAGATGAAGGTGTCCAGGAATGGCTGGTTGTTTTTCAGGACCCAGCCCAGAATATAAGCGGCTTCCAGGGATATGATGCACACGCCGAGGTCTTCGGGGCTCATCTCCGGAGGGTACTCCTGCCCGATCACAACCTTGACCAGGAGCTCGTCAACATGCTGCGGATGCCTGGCTTTGAGTGGAACGATGCGGAAGGTGTCCTCGTCTTGGGGCAGGGAGGTCACTGCCTGGAAGATATTCTCGTAGACCGTGATAACGACCTCATCCGGATTGAGAATGTGCTGCAGGGCGTGCACGCCGGTCAGGACCTCGTCCGGTGCATCGGCCAGCAGGGAGGCTTGGTAGCCTTGCAGGTTGAACTCATCCAGGCCGTTGATGATCAGTGCCCTGATGCCCTGCTTCTGGGCCTTGCGAATCTTGTCCAGCAGGGGATGGGCAAATCTCGAGGAGGAATCAATCAGCCCGGCCTTGAGGATCTTCCCAATGGTCCTGAGCTCATCCATCCTGACCAGGTTCGGCTCTCTGGGCGGTTGCTCCTTGGCAGTCTCTTCCTCCTGCTTTTCGCCTTTCTTTGCTTTTTTTCCTTTCTTGGACTTCTCCTCAGCCAGCTCGGCCGGACCAATGGTCACGGCGGTTACGGTTTCCCCGGAGATATGCTCGAAGCCGGCTTTGACATCGAGAACCGTGCCGGAAAGGGTGGCGTGAATGGACGTGCTGGCACTTTCGGCGATGATCTCGCCCTGAACCACTGCGTCGCCCTTTTTGATTAGCAGGGTGCAGGCGGTGCCTTGATGCTGCTTGATGGGGATGGTGACTTGCTTCGGCTCGGGAAGGGGGTCGATCTGAACCGTGTCGATCTTGCTGGGAGCATGTATGATCAGTCCTCCAGAGAAAGTCGACGATCTCATAAGCGAACTCTCTTTGGTCTCTCGGTGGTGGCGAGGCGTTTTCGGGCAGAGAAGAATAGTTCACGGCGTAATCGGCGTAAGGGTACGTCGGAGGCACGCATGCGGTGGTTCAAGGGGCTTCCTTATACTCTGCGTACAGTGCGGCGTGATCAATAATTTTATTTTGCATCATGAGTATGTTGTTCGTCCCAAAATGTCAAGAGTATCCTAAGTCTTCAAGAACATGAGGCTTAGAGCCACAAGGGCAGACTCAAGGGCTCAAAGGCCGAAGCAAGGGGACCATGGGCGAACCGGGGAGTGGAGCCCCGAGCCAATGGGAATTCGTGCGGCAGCCGGGCGGCCTTGTACCGGGAATTCTTCATTGACAGATCCGCCCCTCTCCCTGTTAGGCTCAACCGTTTAACGAGGTATGTACCGTGACTCAGTGAAAAGGAGAGACTATGAACACAAGCACCGTCGGAGAGAACAGATTTCAACCCGCCGCGCTCATCTGCTTTCTGGTCCTTGCTGTAACCTTCGGGCTCAGCTCCTCAGGGTTTGCCGAAAGCGCCGGAGCGAAAAAGTCGCGCCAAGGGCAAGCTCAAACGAATGCCACTTCAGAAGGACAATCAGCCCAGGCCTTCAGGGAAGCTGTCCAGGAGTTCAGGGCGAAGCAAAAGCGCATGCAGGAGCTGAAGAGCAAGCTCCTCTCTATCCAGCAAAAGGCCCTGGAAACGAATCCTGATCTGAAGGAAGAGCTCTCCTCGCTCAAAGAATACAGGCTTTCCGTTCTGAATGAGAACTTGAACGGGACCCAAGTAGACATCGAGCGAATGCAGGAGATCGAGGACAAATTCAAGTCGAAGAGCGCAAATATGACCAAGGCGGAAGCGAAGGAGCTCAAAGCCGAGTACCGTCAAATGCGAAGCAGTAAGGAGTACCAGCAGGCCAGACAGAGCATGGCCAGCAACAAAGAGGTTCAAAAGCGGACCCAGGCCTTCAACGATCGGATGCTCAAGGCCATGAAGGAAGTGAACCCCAAGGTGGAATCAATGAATCAAGAGTGGCTCAGCATTCGGAGGGATCTGCAGAAAATGAGGCAAAAGCTGCTACGCCTCCGGAATCAGCAAGGGATGCAGCAAGGCAGCAAGTAAAGCCATACCACTGGCGGCGCGGACGAGTCCGCGCCGCCGTCTTCCGAATGGGGGCAAAATGGAGCATCCATTTTGCACGCTGCGCTCAGCTTCGCGGGAAGTCAATTCCAGCAGGCTTCAAGCGCGCCAGGTTTTCGCTTGGCTACTTCATCGAGCACAATGCAAAGCATTTTGGGCTCGATGGAATATCTCCAACCCGCCGAAGCATCACTCCTCCCCGCCCTCTTGCTTGGAGCCCGGGTGCAGCAGGCCGAACAGGTCAAGCGGAATGGGCAGGATAGTCGAAGCCTTGCTTTCGTAGGTCATCTCGCGCATGGTTTGCAGGTAACGGAGCTGCAGGGCCTGAGGATACTGCTGAATGATCTGAGCGGCCTCGGCCAGGCGGTTGGCGGCCTGATACTCACCCTCGGCATTGATGACCTTGGAGCGACGATCGCGCTCGGCTTCGGCCTGCCTGGCCATGGCCCGCTGCATCTCCTGGGGCAGGTCGATGTACTTTACTTCGACATTGGTTACCTTGATGCCCCAGGGATCGGTATGCTCGTCCAGAATAACCTGGATCTGGTCGTTGATCTTGTCTCGATGGGTTAAAATCTCGTCTAGCTCGGCCGCGCCGCAGACACTCCTGAGGGTGGTCTGGGCCAGCTGGGAGGTGGCGAACATGTAGTCTTCGACCTCGATGATCGACTTGACCGGCTCCAGGACGCGGAAGTAGATGACCGCATTGATCTTGACGCTGACATTGTCCTTGGTGATGACGTCCTGGGTGGGAACGTCCAGGGCGATGATGCGCAGGGAGACCTTGACCATCTTGTCGATGACCGGGATGAGGATGATCAAGCCAGGACCCTTGGCTTTCAGCACCCGGCCGAGCCTGAAGACCACGCCCCGTTCGTACTCGTTGAGCACCTTGATGGCGGCCAAAAGAAAGAGGACGACGATGATGATGATCGGCAGGAAGGTAAACATGTCCTGACTCCTTGGGGCTTTACCGTGCCCGATGCCCCGGGGTTGCTGGTTTGAAGCGCCCCGGATCCGCGATGGATGCTGATCCGGACTCTTTTCCCTTCGTCATTGTTTGCATCTGGGTTGTGAGGCCACAGACGCTTTGATTCATGAAGGCTCACAGTTGGACCTGTGAACCTTGAGAAGTTCAAGGGAGCACTACTCCCCTCGACCGTCTTGGCCGAAAGGCTCGACCACGAGGTTGAGCCCGTCGATGTCGCGGATACGCACCTGAGCTCCTTTCTGAAAGGAGGCGCCGCCCTCGCTGCGAGCCTTCCAGATCTCCCCCCTGACTCGAACTCGGCCTCGGCCGTCGTGCCAGCTCAAAACCTCGCCGGGCAAGCCGAGCATGGCCTCAGCCCCTGTGTAACGAGGCTTGAGCTGAGCTCTGGTCACCAGATAGATGCCCAGGGCGATGAGCAGGCTGACCCCGGCCACTGTCGGCAGGATGAGGCTCAAGGGCAGGGCGTCGAAGCCGTACTCGAATCGGAAAAGGATAGTCGAGCCGATGAACAGGCTGGCGACCCCGCCTATGCTCAGGAGCCCGTAGCTGGTTACAGCAATTTCCAGGATGAACAGGACAACGGCCAGGAAGATCAAAAGGAGCCCGGCTACGTTGGTCGGCAAAACGGCCATGGCATAGAGGGCCAACAGAAGGCAGATGCCGCCGAAGACACCCGGGAAGATGGCTCCAGGGTTGCTCAGCTCGAAAAAGAGCCCTGCGATGCCGCCCAGAAAGAGGAGGTAGGCGATCTGGGGATTCAAGAGCCAGTTGAGAAAGGCGTGTCGAAAGCCCGGCTCAAAGGGGACCAGCTCGAACTGCCCTTCGCTGAATCGCAGCTCTCCCCTCGGGCCGTCGATGCCTTTGGCTCCTGCCTGGACAAGCAAGTCGTCGGGGGATGTGGCCATGAAGTCGACCACCCTGAGCATGACCGCTTCGGAGGCGGTTATGCTGACAGCCTGCTCCACGGCCTTTTCATACCAATCCACGTTGCGCCCCCTGGCCTCAGCCACACCCCGGATGAGGCTGAGGAAATCGTTCTTGATCTTCTTGGCCATGGTTTCGGGCACATCCTTGCCGCCCATGGCAACCGGAGAGGCTGAGCCTATGCTGGTTTGAGGGCTCATGGAAGCCACGGTGGATGCCGCGACCAGGAAGACTCCCGCCGAAGCCGCCCGCGCTCCTTTGGGGCCAACCCACACCAGGACTGGACAAGGGGCGTTCAGGATCATCTTGACCATCTCACGCATGGACTTCCCTAGACCGCCGGGCGTATCCAATTCGATGAGCAGGAGATCATGGCGGTCGCTGCAAACATCGAGGGCCTTGGCCAGAAGGTCTTCCTGGGCCGGATTGATGCTTCCCTCTATGCGCAGAGAAAGGGCCGAGACCGTGCCGTCCATTTGGGCTTTGGCCCGATGCTGGCCTGTGACAAAGACAAGGCAGGCAGCCAGCAGGAGCAGCAGCCAGAAAAGCCCTGTCCGTGGAGCGGCTGGAAGTGGACGTAGAGGATTCATCGTAGCGATCACCCCGAACGGTTTACAAACATGATCCGAATAAGGGAGAGCTCGGGTATCTTCCAGGACTCGAGGCCTGTCAAATTGATCTTACCTGAGCCGTCTGATAAATTCAATTTCCATAAATCGAAAGCCCAACAAGGAGGGTGCAATGGAGCTTCGGGAATACTTTGAGAATGCCAGCGGGGTCGGGGTCCTGTCCACGGCTGACCATGAAGGCACCGTCGACTCAGCAATCTATGCCAGGCCGCACGTTATGGACGACGGCAGCCTCGTCCTGATCATGCGGGACAGGCTGTCCCATCACAATCTGCAATCCAATCCGAAGGCCGCCTACCTTTTCCTCGAGCACGGCCCCGGCTACCGGGGCAAACGGTTCTTTCTCAAAAAAATCAGTGAAGAGCAGGATGCCGAGCGCATCAAGGAGCTCCGCCGACGGTGCTATGCCGAAGAGGATGACCTGAACCGCGAAGCGACCTTCCTGGTTTACTTCCGCATTGAAAAGGAGCTGCCCCTGATCGGTTCGGGGATTCAGGCCGAGCGCCCCGGAACCTGAAGGATGCCTTGCGCGACCGGGGGGCGAGCTGTCGGATCGAGGCCTGTACCCATCCACGGCCTTTCGGCGAGGAACTCCAGCTCAAGCGGGCCGCCATGGACAAAAAGATACATTCCTACGGCGTTGTCGGCGATCTCCGCACCATGGCACTCATCGGACCGGACGGTGCCCTGGACTGGTTCTGCTATCCCTTCATCGACTCTCCCTCGGTCTTTGGCGCCCTTCTGGACGAAAACGCAGGAGGGCGCTTCCTGATCCAGCCCGAAGAGCCCTTCGACTCTTCGTCAGCTTATATTGCCGGAACCAACATCCTGGTCACCCGCTTTCGGACCTCAAAGGGCGTCATGCGCCTGACGGACTTCATGCCTGTTTCCTTCGCCCAGGACGAGGCCGAAGACCAGCAGGGCGCTTCCAGACAGTCCCTGTACCGCTTTGTTGAGGTGGAGCGGGGGAGCTTGCGGCTTCGGGTGCTCTTTGAGCCCCGTTTTGATTACGCCAGAGCCGAGACGGTCCTGGAAGCCATCCATGACGGCGTGCTGGCCAGAGGAGGAGGCAAGAGCCTTGCGCTGACCTGCCCCCGCGCTTTTGAGGTCGGTTCCGGGCAGGCCGAAGCCCGCTGGGAGCTGGGGCAGGGAGAGCGTGTCAGGCTCAGGCTCGGGTCTACAGAGAGCGGGCAGTGCTCCATACACGACAGGACCTGCGAAGATGAGGCTGAATCGGATAGGGCGCTTCAGGAGACCATTGAGTATTGGCGTTCCTGGCTGGATCGGAGCGAGACCGGGCGCAGCGTCGATCCGGGCATCTACCGGGACCAGGTTGAGCGCTCGGCCCTCGTGCTCAAGCTTCTGTTCTTCCAACCCACTGGAGCCATGGCTGCGGCGGCCACAACCTCGCTGCCGGAGGTCATCGGCGGCACTCGGAACTGGGACTATCGATTCTCCTGGATTCGAGACACGGCTTTTACCTTAAAGTGCCTGTTCAATCTCGGTCATCTCTCCGAAACAGAAGGCTATCTGCGCTGGATCGAGCGGATCATGGCCGAGCACGGCGCCGGCAGGCTCCAGATCATGTACGGTCTTCGGGGCGAGGTCGACCTGGAGGAGATCGAGCTGGACCATCTCCAGGGATACAAAGGCTCGCGGCCGGTGCGCATAGGCAACGCTGCCGCCGGCCAGGTTCAGATGGACATCTACGGGGAGCTCATGGACGCGGCGGCTCAGCTGGCTGATTATGTCGGGAGGATCAAGGCTGAGCAATGGCCGTTCCTGCGCTCCCTCTGCGATTACGTCTGCGCGAACTGGCAGCAGCCGGACTACGGCATCTGGGAGGTCCGCAGCGGTCCGCGCCACTTCGTCTACTCCAAGGTCATGTGCTGGGTCGCCCTTGACCGGGGGCTGACCATCGCCAAACGCTACGGCTTTCCGGCGGACAGCCGCCGGTGGGATGCGAGCCGCAGAGCTATCAAAAAGGAGGTCCTGGATAGAGGCTTCAGCCGGAACAAAGGAGCCTTTGTACAACATTATGACACCGAAAACCTGGATGCCAGCACCCTGCTCCTGCCCCTGCTTGGCTTCCTCCCGCCGGACGATCACAGGGTTGTCTCCACGGTTGAAGCCGTCATCCGGGAGCTGGAGCAGGACGGATTCATCTACCGCTATGTCTCCGAGGATGGGCTCGAGGGCAGCGAAGGGACCTTTTTGCTGTGCACCTTTTGGCTTATCGATTGCCTCATCGCCATGGGTCGGCTCGAAGAGGCCGAGGAGCGGCTGCGCAAAGCCGAACGGGCTGCCAGCCCACTCGGGCTCTTTGCCGAGGAGTTCGATGTCGTCTGGCAAGAGGCCCTGGGCAACTTTCCCCAGGCCTTCACCCATATCGGCTACATCAACAGCGTGCTCAACCTCAATGAAGCCAAGTCTGCGTCCCGGAGGGAACGTCAAGCCGATCGGGAGCAGAAACAGGAGCGGATCCGTCCAGGCCTGATGGGCAATCTTTTGGCCGGCTCGGTGCTCCTGAACGAAGGTCAGCCGGAGGTTCAGGTGCCGCCTCAGGAGCTCGCCGGCCGGCTGAAGACAAACATGAACCTGCTCAGGGGGGCCTTTTTCGACAGCCAGCTCGGCCGGGTGGCCTACGAGGAGATGAAGGGCTCGGGGCTCTACGCCGAGTATATCGATCTGAGCCGGAACCTCAAGGACTTCGATCCGGAACGCTTGCAGACCAGAGAGGAAAAGGCCGCCTTCTGGATCAACCTCTACAACGTCATTGTCATTCACGGGGTCATTGAGCTGGGCATCCGCGACTCAGTCAAGGAGGTGCGCAGCTTCTTCCAGCGCATCCGCTATGATATCGGCGGGCAGGAGTTCACCCCGGACGATATCGAGCACGGCATCCTCCGGTGCAACAGCAAGCCGCCCTACTCCCTGCTCAGGCCCTTCGGCAAGAACGATCCCAGGCTCGGTTACATCCTGGACAGCCTCGATCCGCGCATCCATTTCGCCCTGGTCTGCGCCTCCTCCTCCTGTCCACCCATCGCCATCTACACCGCGCACGATCTCGACGCCGAGCTGACGGTCTCCGGGCAGACCTTTCTCAATGCCGGAGGGGTGATGATCGACCGGGGACAACATCGTGTCCGGCTTTCCAGAATCTTTCTGTGGTATGGCAAGGACTTCGGCCCGGATGAGGCCAGCCGGCTCATGTTTATCGCCCCATACCTCTACAAGGAGAAGGACAGGACCTTCCTCATGGAGCACGCTGACAGTTTGCAGGTGGAGTTCATGCGCTACGATTGGCGGCTGAATCGGGAATGACATGATTCTGAGTATTTCGAGTAAAGCGGCTCAGCCTCTCTTCAAGGGGCCGGTTCCACGGTCGGCTGAGCTGAAAACGAGGCGGATTCGACATTCAGCGAGGCTGGGCTATGCTGAAGGCGTGGCCACGAACAAGGAGGGATTCATGCTGACCTATCGCGAAGCACACCTGCCAAGAATGCTGCTGCCAGGCATTCTGTTGCTGATCGTCCTCGTTTGCGGCTGTGTCGGTACGACGAACGTGCCGCTTGATTACTCGGTAATCGCCGGCCCGAAAGAGGACTGCAGCCTCAGCCTCGCCGTGGCCCAGTTTAAGGACGCCCGCGGCAATGCGCAGGGCATCGGCCGGACCGAAGCCGGGCGGACCTTTTATCCCGACCGTCTGGTCGAGGATTGGGTCACCCAATCTTTGATTTCCGAGCTCGAATCGGCCGGGTGCCGTGTTTCCAGGGCTGAGGAGCCCGGAGAGGCTCCGGAGTTCACCCTGCAAGGACGGGTCGATGCGGCGTGGCTTACCCAGCTTTCATCAGCCGAGTACCGGGTGAAGCTCCATGTGTACCTGCAGATCACCAAAAAAGGGCGGCAGATTCACGCCGAAAGCTTCAGGACCAGCCTGAAACGTACGGTCTTCCCCAGCTCCGGCGTTCCCCAGAAGCTTGTGCGCGAGGCCCTTCAGGATACCATGCGGGTTCTCGTGCCGAAGGCGCTGGAGGTTTGCAGAGGGGCAGGAACCTCGTCCTGAGCTCTGCATGGGACCTGCGCTCGCCGCCCGGCCGCTCAGCGCTTACTCCATGATTGGTGGAGCCTCAGCCGGTCTGGGCTATGGAGGCGGTCACCGTGTTCAATGCAGGTTCTGGCGGCTCAAGTAGCCGCGCTCCCGGACGGACCTGAGCATCCAGGCAAAGAAGAGCGAGCCCAGGGCCAGGTAGACCAGATTGAGCAGGAAGGCGGCCAGCATGGCCGACAGGCTGAAACCGGCTCCAGACAGGACCTGACGCATGCCTTCGAAGATGTGGGTGGAAGGGAGGCAGACAGCCACATGCTGCAGGCTTTCCGGCAGGGTCTCCAGGGGATAGAAAACCGCGGAGATCGGTTGAAGCAGGAAGGGCATGCCCCAGATGAGGGCTTCGGCCGCCCGCCCGTAGCGAAGGATGATACCCATGGTGAACAGGCCGACCGCCCAGCCGAAGAGGAGCAGGTTGCCCAGGAAGGGGATCAAGGCCGGGCCGATCTGCAGCAGGTTGAAGCTGTAGCAGGCCAGGGCCAGCAAGGTCAAAAACACGGTTGTCACCAAGGACTTGAGCAGGCCGACCAGGCAAAGGGCGCTAATGAACTCAGGGATGCTCAAGGGCGAGATGAAGATGTTGATAAAGTTGCGCACCCAGAACTCTTCGGTCATGGACAGGGAGATGGCCTGCTGGGAGCGGTAGAGCACATCCCAGAAGATCATGGCTCCGAGAAGAAAGAGCACCGCCTCAGGCACGGCCACGGTTTTCAGGTACAGGGTGATGAACCCCCAGACCAGCAGGTCCATGACCGGCCAGAAGAAGATCTCCATAATCCTGGCCGGGCTCCGCCGGTGGAGATAGAGGTGGCGGAGCATGACGGCCCAGATACGCTGCCACATAGAACCTGCGCCTTGCTCGTTTCTCGTGTTGTCTTCCAAGAGGCCGGCCTCTAGCCCAAGCAACCGTGGCACCGCGAAACGGCTTTTTGGGGCAGCCAGGGCTGCCAGATCGCAGCGGAAAAGCAGCCGGAATTCCTTACCCTTCAGCTGTGTTTCCAGACTCCTTTCAACGCCTATGTTCACGGGCCAGAGCGATAAAGTACTCCTGGAGGGAGGCGGCCCTGGCCTGAGCCAAAACGTCCTCCGCGCTTCCCTGGGCAACGATCCTTCCCTTGGAGAGAAAGACGATCCGCTGGCAGAGGCTCTGGACCTCCTGCATGTTGTGGGAGGTGTAGACCATGGTCAGGCCGTACTTGCGGTGCATGTCCCGGAGCACGGACAGGGTCTTGTCGGCGAAGTCAGGATCGAGGCTGGCCGTGGGCTCGTCCAGAAAGAGGATCTCCGGGTCGTTCAAAAAGGCCTTGCACAGGTTGAGCCTGGTGATCTGTCCCGAGGACAGGGTGCCGGTCAGGGTGTGCTTATGCGGTCCGAGCTCAAAGGTGCTCAAGAGCCAGTCAATGGTTTTTTCTGGGCTCTTGAGCCCGTAGAGCTTGGCGAAGACGTTCAGGTTTTCCCAGACGCTCAGGTTGGTTGGCAGGGCCGTGTAGGCCGAGGAGAAGTTGACCCGCTTCAGAATGGCCCGACGGTGCCGCTTGAGATCGAGGCCGAAGATGCGAATGCTGCCGCGGCTCGGTGCGGTCAGCCCCAGGAGCATTTGCAGGGTTGTCGTCTTGCCGGCTCCGTTGGGGCCAAGCAACCCGAGGATCTCCCCCCTGAAGACGCTGAAGCTTAGCGCGTCCACGGCCCTGAGCCCGCCGAAGCTCTTCACGAGGCCCTCGGTCTCGATGACAGCGTCCCTGGTTGAATACGAGCCCGTGGCTGTGGACATAGCCCTCCTGCTGCGCGCTGGCTTGCTCAGCGCCTCATTTGCGCGAATCGCTGCCTGGTTGGGTCATTGCTGAACCGGCCCTTGCCCGCCGAATCGGTTTTGCGAACGGCCGCTGACCAGTCGGATAAAGCCGTCCTCCATGGCGCGTCGTCCGGCCTTGATCCGTCGCAGGTGCCGCTGGACCAGCCGATCTATGGCCGGCCTGCCTCGTAGCAGGTTTCTCTGGATTGGACAGAGGTACCAGAGGCAGATCCAAGGCCTGGCCAGCCTGGGCAGGCTGCAGCCGGCCGGACCGGCAAAGGTGCACGTCTGGGAGGTATCGGTGATGAGCTGCCGTCTGGGAATAGGGCTTTTGCTCAGGTGGAGGAAGAGCAGGTCGGCAAAATCGATCCAGACTCTGGCCTTGGCGCAGCACGGCTCGGGACAGGAGGGACAGCTTGCCGCGCAGAGCCGGTCCATGAGGGGGAAGAGGTCCACATACAAGGCTCGAATGTGCAAGGCTGTCCGCTGCACCCGGCCGATTCGGCTTCCATGCAGTCTGATCAGCTCAGAGAGCCCTTGATTGACCTCTCGCCAGTGCTCGGTTTCTCCCCACAGCAGTGCAGCTCGGGAAAAAGGAGGTCTTTCGGTCATGTCTCCACTCGGCCGGGGGTATGGTCGTATGCAAGGAAGCCTCCACAGTCCATGGCATCATGCCGTCTCAAGGATAGCCAAAAAAGCGGACAGGGCAAACAACCCCCCTCAGGCTGGCAACCGTGGCATCAGGCACAAAAAATCCCGGCCCGGCCTTGTGCCGGAGCCGGGCTTTTTTTTAGAGCCGCATGCTGACCATTTGCAATGTTTAAGGCATACGGCGGCTGGAAAGGGCTGCAGGCTTTGCAGGCCCGGACCGGTTGGTTTTATGTGCCTTCCTCCCAAGAGTTCAGATACTTCCTCTGATCCTCGGTCAGGGAGTCGAGTCGCACGCCCATGGCCTTGAGCTGCAGGCCGGCGATCTCGTCATCCAGCTCAACGGGCAGCTGAATGACCTTCTTGGGCAATGTGTCTCTGTTCTTGACCCCGTACTCGCAGGCCAAGGCCTGGCCGCAGAAGGAGGTGGACATGACCTCGCTGGGATGGCCTTCGCCAGCAGCCAGGTTGACCAGGCGGCCCTCGCCCAGAACGAAGATCTTCTTGCCGTCCAGGAGGTACTCATCCATGAAGGGCCTGACCCGCCTGGTGGAGCTGGCTGCTTCGGCCAGGGAATCCAGCTGGAGCTCGTTGTCGAAGTGGCCGGAGTTGCAGAGTATGGCCCCGTTCTTCATCCGCTTCATATGCTCCAGGCGGATGACATGCTTGTTTCCGGTGACGGTGCAGAAGATGTCCCCGATCTCGACAGCCTCCTCGATGGGCAGGATGCGGAAGCCGTCGTAGGCGGCCTGCAAGGCCCGGAAGTTGTCGACCTCAGTGACCACCACATTGGCGCCCAGGCCCTTGGCCTTGAGGGCCACGCCCTTGCCGCAGCTGCCGTAGCCGCTGACGACAAAGGTCTTGCCAGCGTAGAGCACGTTGGTGGCGCGGAGGATACCGTCCACGGTCGACTGGCCTGTGCCGTAGAAGTTGTCCACCAGATGCTTGGTCATATTGTCATTGACCGCGATCATTGGGTACTTCAGGGCGTTGTCGTTTTCCATGGCCTTGAGCCGGATGATGCCGGTGGTGGTCTCCTCGCAGCCGCAAATGATTTGATCGATGAGCTGAGGATGGCTCTTGTGGATCTCGGAGACCAGGTCACAGCCATCGTCGATGGTGATCTGAGGTTTGGTTTGGATGACATTGTCGATATAGCGGTAATAGTCCTCCTTGGTCTCGCCCTTGTAGGCCCAGCACATTACGCCCTCGTCGGCCAGGGCCGCGGCGATGTCGTCCTGGGTGGACAGGGGGTTGCATCCGGTGATGGACACCTCGGCACCCCCCGCGATCAAGGTGCGCACCAGGACGCCTGTCTCCTTGGTCACGTGCAGGGCCAGCCCGACGCGGACGCCGCTAAGGGGCTTCTCCTTCTCAAAACGCTTCCGGACTTCCAGCAGCGCACCCATATTCAGCTCGGCCAGCTCCAGGTTAAGCTTTCCCTGACTGGCCAGGGACATGTCTCTGACTTCGTAGTGGTTTCCTGTGTCCATGTTTCACTCCTTATTTGGTCGGTTATCTTAGCGTGGTGAGCCATTATTGCTTAAAGGCCACAAAGACCTGGATCCTGAGATCCTGGTACACCTCGTACTCATCCATTTCCTGCAAGCGGAAACCCGCGTCAAAAAGCCATTCCTCTATCTCCTTTTTGGTAAATCCGAGCCAGGGCCCTCCATACTTGTCCCGGACGGACTCGTGGTTGTGCTTGGCCAAGTCGGCGATGATGAACCGGCCGCCGGGCTTCAGGATCCTGGCAGCTTCCCTGATTCCGAGAGCCGGCGTGGACAGATGGTGCAGGACCATGGTGATCACGGCAACATCAGCTTCTGCATCCTTGAGCGGCAGATGCTCGAGCTCGCCAAGGCGGAGATCGACTGTCGTGCCGTGCGAGTTGAGGCGCCTTCTGGCTTGCTCGAGCATCTTTGGGGTCGCATCGACGCCGATAATGGCCGTGGCCTTGTCCTCGAGCTCGAGGAGCAGCTCTCCAGTGCCACAGCCGAGATCGACCAGGATTCCGCTCGGGGGGATCTTGGAGCGGATAACCCCGCTTAAGTCGAAGTCGCCGAAAACCTCCTCCTTGAGCCGGTCCCAATGCTGGGCCACGGAGTTGAAAAAGCGCCTGGTCTTCTTCTTGCGTTCCTGGAGGATTGCTTCGGCTCGAGCCAGATCGTCGCGAAACTCAGCCTGGTCGGAGGTGGAGTCCTGAATGAACTCTATAAGCTTCCTGTTCCAGTCGGTACTGACTCCGTGATAGTACACGAAGCTGCCGTCGCGCCTTTGGCGCAGAAGCCCGGACTCGGCCAGGATCTTTAAATGTCTAGAGATCCTTGATTGGCCCATGCCCATGACCTGAACGAGCTCATTGACGTTGAACTCGTAATGGGTGAGCACGTTGAAGATGCGCAGACGGGTTTCGTCGGCCAATGCCTTGAAATACTTGGTAGCCATAGTCCTAAGTATATAAAGATATATTGATATGCGGTTAAGTTGATAAAGATATAGCCCGAAACAGCCCCCTTGTCAAGGCCAGGAAGCCGAAGCGGTTAGTAAGTCTATAAAGCTTTGAAATAATGAAATGAATTAGGCGAGACGGTCCAGCAGTGTGGAGTAGAACTCCATCTCCATCCGCAGGACCTGGCGCATAACAGCATAGTACTCAAAGGAATGCTTGGTGACCTCAAGCCCGAAGTGCTCGAGGAACTCGTCGACCAATTCCTCGGTGCGCGGACCGTAAATGTGGTAGGAGAGCTTGTCCTTGATGCGATAGATGTTGTGGCGAATGCAGTTGGCCCACTCCTCACCGCTCATCTCACCGGGGTTCTTGCGGTACTGGGGGCAGTTTCGGGCAATGTATTCCGGCATGAGCGGTCCTTGCCGGAAAGCCCCTTCCCCGGCATTCAGCTGGTCCATCTTCATGGTCAGGTACTCGCGCAGACAGGCCTCGAGCCGGTCTTTGGACAGCCTGGTTCCGGACATGCTGGTCACCCTGAACGATTCCTGTTGTTCCGGTCTGGACGAAGCATGACGAGCAACGGTCCGCAAGCGTGGCCGCATAGCCTGGGCTGCACGCCACGTTGAGCTTCTCAGTGCATAGCAGGGCAGGATGAAACGGTCAAATGCAAGCTTCGGGCACTCTCCTGGAGTGGCTTTGGGGTCTATGAGCTGTTTATATGAAAAATGTTCCAAGCTGTTGATTTTTATACGTTTCGGCCGGGGCCCCTCGCTTGGTTCCATATGGTGCGGGGCTTTGAAGCCACAGGTGCCCTTCCTGACATCCGAG
>Ga0207797_1000050_pt1 | contig 72971 bp, 77 predicted proteins | sample PRCRCaboRojoPR_6_FD_187275 | JGI IMG/M metagenome (GOLD analysis project Ga0207797, IMG submission 187275) | Marine sediment microbial community from Cabo Rojo, Puerto Rico - PR CR 10% Liquid 1 (SPAdes) | ecosystem: Environmental > Aquatic > Marine > Coastal > Sediment | place: Cabo Rojo, Puerto...
ATCCCTCACTGGGAATTACCGGAGGCCAGGCCTCCGCTAATTCCCGATTCGGTCAGACATATGCGCCGCGTCGCTGGAATTTTCCCGGCCCGGAGCCCTAAACGTTTTTCCTACGGCAATTGTAGGGTGCAGCAGAAGACAGGTTAACTCGAATTTTTAAAGCGGTATTTGGGTAGTGTAAAAACAATTGTGTAAAATTACTAGTTTTACAGGTAAAAGGCTACATTATGGGTATTTGTTATTACAGGTAAATTTGAAGATAATTAAATATAAGGCTCAAAACAGAGGTTAAGAATATGAACAATAGAGAATACGAACTCGAAAAAATCGACGACTACACCTGGGAAATCCCGAAAACCGACAACATGAGGGTACCCGGACGTCTCTTCGTGGACGAGGAGACGGCGAAAGAACTGGTAGACGAAGCCCGCGGTGGAGCTGACTGGAACGCCCTCGATCAGGTAATTAACGTCGCTTCCCTCCCGGGAATAGTTAAAGCCTCCCTGGGACTTGCGGACATTCATCCCGGTTACGGTTTTCCGATAGGGGGAGTAGCCGCCTTCAAGAAGGATACCGGACTGGCGGTAGCGGGCGGCGTCGGATTCGATATCAACTGCGGCGTCCGACTGCTGAGGACTCCGCTAACGACCGATGAACTGAAGAAATCGAAGGAAAAGATCGCCGACGATCTCTACGAGACGATTCCGGCCGGCCTCGGTTCGGAAGGCGAGATCAATCTCTCGGTCGACGAGATAAACCACGCCCTTACCGAAGGGGCTCAGTTTTCCATAGATAGGGGCTACGGGTTCGCGTCGGATCGAGAGTTCGTCGAGGAGAACGGTAGGATCGAAGGCGCTAACCCAGACCACGTAAGCCGAAGGGCAAAACAAAGACAGTTCAAACAGATTGGGACCCTGGGGTCCGGCAACCATTACCTCGAAGTCCAGCAGGTCGAAGAAATATTCGAGCCCGAGGCGGCAAATGCTTACGGGATATCCGAAAACCAGATAGTAATTTCAATCCATACGGGCTCTCGCGCCCTGGGCCATCAGATAGGTCAGGACTACCTGAAAAAACTGGAAGAAGCGAGTAAAAAATACGACCTTCCGATAATGGAAAAGGAGCTGGTATCCGCTCCGATAGATAGCCCCGAAGGTCAGAAGTACCTGAGCGCCATGCGCTGCGGGATAAACTGCGCCTTCGCAAACCGCCAGGCCCTTTCGGGGCTGACGAGACGCGCGCTGGATAGCTCGATTGGCCTCAATCCTCGTGAGGTAGAAACAATATACGACGTCGGCCACAATACCGCAAAGTTCGAACGACACGAGGTCGAGGGGGACCGGAAAGAACTGCTCGTCCACCGAAAAGGGTCCACCAGAGCCTTCGGGCCCGGCAGAGAAGAGCTGCCCCGCGAGTACAGAGACGTCGGCGGGCCGGTACTCGTCGGAGGCACCATGGGGACTTCGTCCTACATCCTCAGAGGATCGGAGAAGTCTATGAGTGAGACGTTCGGCAGCGGCATCCACGGCGCGGGCAGGTCGATGTCCCGAAAGAAGGCAAAGTCAAAATTCTGGGGCGAGGACGTCGAGAAACGACTAATAGGCGACGGAATATCGGTTAGAACCCATTCTTACCCCGGCCTGGCCGAAGAAGCGCCGGGAGCTTATAAGGACGTTGACAGGGTGGTTTCGACGGTTCACCGCAGCGGCCTTACGCCCGCGGTCGCCAAATTGAAGCCACTTATAGTGGTCAAGGGGTAAACAATAAACCCGGATAATCCTGGCGTAAGGGAAAGGTCCGGGCTTTAGGTATCAGGAAGTCCGGACCGAAATATTTGCCCCTTCTTTCCGCGCCTTGTCTATCCTTTTCGCCTGCGGAGCTCCCCGATCGAGCTTTATTCGCCCCTGCTTTGATACGGCACCCGAGAATACCCTGCTGCCGTCCACCGATATCTCGACCTCTTCCTCTCGAAGGGAAGAATCGAAATTAAGGATCAGGTATTCGTCCGTCTCCTTGATCTTCAGATTCTCCTGATTGGAGGCTGACGTTCGTTCCTGAAAACTCCGAACGTCTATGCTGAGACCGAGTTCGTCCTCGAGGGCATCTATCTTCTCTCCTCCCCTGCCCAGTACCGCCGGGACGTGGTTATCCGCAACGTAGATGGCGATCCTGTTGTCCGACTTTATCTCGAGCTCAAATCTGAAGTTGAACTCGTTACCGAGATAGTATTCGAGTTCCCTTCGGGCGAGCCTCCAGATGGGTTTGTCATCCGAACCTTCTACCCCCATAACGACTACCTGCTCGCCAAACGTATACATCTCATAGGCAAGGCTACCGCTATCAAAGTCCCTGACCTCAATAACCGGCCGGGCGAGATCGCCCTGTTCCATGCCGGACGGTGTCTTGACCGTAAGTTCTACGTCAAAGACCTGTTTGATATCCCCTCCGTCGACGTGGACCACGGTATCGACTATCTGAGGAATCATCCCCAGCTCGACCCTCCCGATCAGCCGCTGGAGAGAGTCTATTGCCTTGGTCGCGTGCACGACGCCGACGAGCCCGACGCCCGACATGCGGAGGTCGGCAAACACTTCGAAGTCGGCGGTCTGGCGCATTTCGTCAAAGATGGTGTAGTCGGGGCGTGTCAGCAGAAGAACTTCGGCGGTATTTGCCATTTCACCGTCGAGGTCTCTGTACTGGCTTATCTCGGGAGATACGTCCAGGTCCCGGGGCTTCTCCATGGTCTTTACTATCCAGCCGGACGTTCGGAGAAATTCCGATAGCGCCTGAACCAGAGTCGATTTCCCCATACCCGGCGCTCCCGAAACCACCACACCCCTGTGTGATTCGTTCAACCTCTCCTCGAGCAGATCGGAATAAGAATAGTCTCCGATCTCCGTCTTCTTTACCGGCCTGGTCGCAGTAATTTCCACGGCGTCGGAGAAGGGCGGTTTTGCTATGGCAATCCGGAGGTCGGCAAGCTGGACGACCGAAGCCCCGCCCGAATCCATTTCAATAAATCCGGAAGGATGCGTATCCGCCACCTCTACTATCTCTTCGGCGAACCGCTCCAGCTTCTCCGCGCTTACTTTCTCCGTCCCGACGGGCTGGAGTTTCATGCTACCCGGAGTACCTTTCTTCGCCTTGGGAACGGTTTCAGACCTCAAGTGAACGGACATGGTCTCGTCGTCGAAATACTCCAGCAGACCGAGCCTGTTTAAACTGAGCGTCGCCGTCTCTTCCTGGGGCTCGTCCAGGATTACAGATAATCCCTTGCTTTCTCCCACTGTTGCCTGTATCTTGTCGTTGGTAACCAGTGTGGCCCCTTCTCGCTCGGCGAGATCCCTTATCATGGCATCTATTTCGCCGGAATTCTCGAGATCCAGCTCCGACCGGGCCGGCCTCTGTCCCTTGAATACCAGTTCGACTTTATCCTTCTCGCACCTCTCCCGGAGCCTACCCAGTTCGTTCAACCCTTTATAGCCAGTTTCTTTTCCCTTGGCGGCCTGAGCCTCCAGTTCGGCAACGACCGCCTCGGGCACAATTATCTCTGCCCCGTCTATCTCTTCTTCCGCCAGCAGGTCGGTTACCCTTCCATCCACTATAACGCTCGTATCCAGAACGTACTTTTCTCTAGCTTTTTTCATTTCCTTATCTCTCCGTTTATTTACGATTAATTATTAACTCAATCCATTCCATCAACCCGCACCGATGTACGGATAAAACCGCGAGGCCAAAGTCCTTTTAAACGGGGCTGATTCCGATAACCGCCAATTGCCCTTCCGAAGTTACCCGGTAGTTTCCGGGCGGTCCTAATTAACCTTAAAAAGTCAGTCGAGAGTCGATAGGATGAGTTTTGCCATCCTCCCGTGATCGTGTTTTACCGTCTTTTTACCCTCTAGCTCGACCGTATCGACAAGATCATCTAACAGCGGCTTTACTCCGTACTTATTATCGTCAACTAGATCTGGCTCGACAAGCTCGGCCCCTTCTCTGGCGTATCTATCCAGAAGCTGCTGGCTCGCTTTTCCCACGTTAACCACGACGTAATCAAGGCAGGTCGGATCGAAGTAGGACTCCAGAACTTCGAGATGATCGCCGGCCGAAAAACCGTCGGTCTCTCCCGGTTCCGTCATGATGTTGGTAACGTAGAACTTTTTGCCCTGAGCCTCCTCTAGCGCCTTTCCGACCTGACCTACCAGTAAGTTCGGAATCAAGGAAGTAAACAAACTCCCCGGGCCAAGCACTATAACGTCGGCCGATTTTATCTCTTCTATTGCAGGTGGATAGGGAGGTGCCTCTTCCTCCAGCTCGATCTTCTCTATTCTCTTTGGGTGATCGGACAAACTGCTCTCGCCGGAAATAACTTCGCCCCCTTCAAGCCGGGCAACCAGGTTGGTATTCTTCAGCGTCGACGGGATGACCCTGCCTCTGATATTCAACAGCTTGCTCGTTTCCTCTATCGCCCGGTCGAAACTCCCCTCCATCTGCTCTATTCCGGCGATTATCAAATTTCCCAGCGAATGACCGCCCAGCTCGGATCCGTTTTCGAATCTATGCTGAAATATCTTACTCATTCTGGACTCGTCGTCCGCCAGGGCAATCAGACAGTTCCTGATATCACCCGGCGGAAGCATGTCCATCTCTCGCCGGAGCCTTCCCGAACTGCCGCCGTCGTCCATCACGGTAACGATCGCGGTAATGTTAGATGTATACTGTTTTACACCCCTTAATAATACGGACAGACCGGTTCCACCGCCAATCGCAACGACTTTTGGTCCGCGGGAAAGTAGCCTGCTCCTCCAGATTAGGTTTGACGGGGAGCTGTCGAGGAAATCGAGAGGACCTTTTACGGAGAGAGCGAGACGACTCACGCCCCATATCAGACCGACAATCCCGCCTAAAAGGGCAAGTGACGCGGTCAGGTAATAGTATAAAGGGTTGGAAGACAGGAAGTCGTAGAGAGCGCCAACTCTCTTCCCTCCGATCAGGAGGATCAGAGAAAATCCAACCAGCAGCCCGGAAAGGATTCCGAGAATCCCCCACCGCTTGACTCGCATCCCCGGATAAAACCATTTCGAAAGCTTTTTCCAGTTCATCCTTTTTCCCTAACCCTTGGGAGTCAATTTCACATCCATGACTTCCTCTAACCCTTCCAGCTTTTCCAGCAGCTCTCTGTCGGCTTTTATCCTGAAATCCCTTCCGGCTTTAACAACCAGGTAAGTCCCCATCTGATCGTCCGCCAGGGTGAAGTAAACGGGGGTATCCCCTTCTCCGGGGAGCTCCTTAATTTCGTCCAGAGTCTCTTCCGAAATTAGGTTTGCGTTAAGAACTATTTCCATTTCAGTCTCCACTTCCGACCAGGCCTGCTCTATAGGTACTACTTTATCGATAATTAGCTGTCTGTCCCCGTTTCTCTCCCCCACTTCGGCTTTTACCAGCAGGATGTTGTCCGTTACCAGCAGGGAAGCGGATTCGTCGAATACGTTGGGGAACGCGACCAGTTCCTGTTCACCAAACCCGTCGGAAAGGGTGATGAAGGCCATGGGCTCGCCGTTTCTCGTGCTTATCTGGTTCATTTCGCTTATCCTTCCCGCCAGCCAGGTAGAGCCGTTTAATCCGGCACCCTCTAGCTCATCGAGCTGGCAGCAGGAGAACGAGTCGAGTTCGAATCTATGTTCTTCCAGCGGATCGCCCGAGATATAGACGCCCAGAAATTCCTTTTCCAGTCTTAGTTTTTCACCGCGAGAGAACTCCTCCATTTCCTCCCTGGGGGTTTCGTCCTCCTGAAACGAGATCCCCTGGTCGAAAAATGAACGCTGGCCGCTCCGCTCCTGGTCGGCCGATATCCCGCTTACCTCGAGACCTTTATCCAGCTGAGACAGAAGGTACTTCCTTGTCCCGAACTCGTCCATCGCCCCTACCTTTATCAGGCTTTCCAGCGACTCCTTGTTTAGGTTTCCGCCGACCCGCTGACAGAGCCCGAGGAAGGACGAATACCCGTCTTCGCGTTTCTCGACAATGGCCTGGGCCGGTTTCGAGCCCACGTACTTGACTGCTTCCAGTCCGAACCGGATATCCCCGTCCCCGTTCGGGGCAAAACCAAGATGGCTTTCGTTGACCGAGGGTGGCAGGACCTCTATGCCCATCTCGTTGCAGTCTTTTATGTATTTCTCAACCTTGTCCTCGTTACCACCAACGGAAGTCAAAAGGCTTGCCATGTAGGACGCGGGATAATTGGCCTTTAACCAGGCGGTCCAGTAGGAAATGCGCGCGTAAGCGGTGGAATGGGACTTGTTGAACCCATAACGGGAGAATTTGTCGATATCGGCAAACAGATCGTTTGCCTTCTCCTCGGCAATCCCGTTGTCGACACAGCCCTGGACGAACTTCTCCTTTAGCTGGTTCATGACCTTCTTCTTTTTCTTCCCCATTGCCACCCGCAGGGTATCGGCTTCGGGGAGCGAGAACCCGGCAAGCTCCTGGGCCATCTGCATTATCTGCTCCTGGTATATGGGAAGCCCGTACGTCCCGTCCAGGACGCCTTCCAGTTCGGGGTGGGGATAAGTTACGTCCTGCCTTCCGTGCTTCCGCTCGATGTAGTCCTCCGTCATTCCACTCTCGAGCGGCCCCGGTCGGTAAAGCGCGTTGGCGGCAACTATGTCCTCGAACTCTTCCGGTTCGAGCCGCTTCATCAGGCCCTGCATGCCCTCGCTTTCCAGCTGGAAGACGCCGACCGACCTGCCCTCTCTCAATAAATCAAACGTCTTTTCGTCTCCGTCCGGTATATCCCGGAGAGAAAGGGTTTCCCCCTCCACCTCCTCGATTAATTCGAACGTGTTTTCGATAATGGTCAGGTTTCGAAGGCCGAGGAAATCCATTTTCAGAAGCCCGATTTCCTCCAGCACGTCCATATCGTACTGGGTAACGACTTCTCCGTCGCTCAACCTCTGTAATGGCGTGTAGTTCGTCAGTTCTCCGGGAGCAATCACGACACCCGCCGCGTGGGTCGAGGCGTTCCTCATCAATCCTTCCAGTTTACCCGCCACCTCGAACAGCCTGCGGTACGTCTGGTTCGCCTCGGACTTTTCTCTAAGCTCGGAAACGCTTTCAAGTGCCTCGTCCAGCGAGTTACGGGGAGGTATCATCTTTGCTATTTCGTCGGCGTCGTCGTAGGGAATATCCAGGACGCGAGCCACGTCCCTGATCGAGCTCCTTGCGGCCATCGTATCGAACGTACATATTTGAGCTACCTGGTCTTCCCCGTACTTGTCGACGACGTATTCAATGACCTCGTCCCTGCCCTCCATGCAGAAGTCGATATCAATATCCGGCATACTAACTCGACCGGGATTCAGGAAACGCTCAAAGAGGAGGTCGTGCTCCAGCGGATCGACGTCCGTAATACCCAGCGTGTAAGCAACCACGCTCGAGGCCGCAGATCCTCGTCCCGGCCCGACGGGAATACCGTTCTCCTTAGCGAACTCGATGAAATCCCTGACGATGAGGAAGTAAGTCGGATAACCCATGTCGTCGATGATGCCTAATTCGTGGTCTATCCGATCCTCTATCTCGTCGGTTATCTCGCCCCAGCGATCCCTTGCTCCTTCCTCCACCAGCTCTCTGAGGTAGTCCAGCGAGGATTCGTACTCGTCCGGAACTTCGAACGGTGGCAGCAGGTAGTCGTCGCCAAAGTCGAGATCGACCTCGCACCGGGAGGCAATTTCGACCGTGTTCTCGAGCGCTTCCGGGACGTGGGAGAACCTCTCCTTCATCTCCTCTGGAGACTTCAGGTAGTACTCTTCCCCCTCGTAACGCATCCTGTCCTCGTCCGTTATCTTCTTATTGGCTTTGATGTTGAGCAGGACTTCGTGAGCCAGCCGGTCGTCCGGTTCCAGGTAGTGGACGTCGTTCGTGGCGACAAGTCCGAGGTCGAGATCCCCGGCGATTTCGATCAACTGATCGTTGAGTTCGTCCTGCCCTTCTACATCCTGGTCCTGGAGCTCGAGATAGAAGTCGTCTTCGCCAAATATCTCGGCGTACTTTCGCCCCGCCTCCAGCGCGCCTTCGTAGTCTCCCTGAAGTACCTTTTTCGGAACCTCTCCGCTCTTGCAGGCACTCAACGCAATTAAATCGTCGGAGTACTTGGATAGAAGCTCGCCGTCAACTCTGGGCTTGTAGTAGAAACCTTCTGTGAAGGCTCTGCTGGAAAGTTTGACCAGGTTCCTGTACCCCTCGTTGTTTTTGGCGAGCACCACGAGGTGGAAGTACTTGTCTTTGCCCTGGTTTCCCCCTCTTTTTTCGTGCCGGCTTCCGGGAGCCACGTACAGCTCACAACCTATAATCGGCTTGACTCCGAGGTCACGGGCCGCCTTGTAAAACTCCACGGCTCCCCTTATATTGCCGTGATCGGTAAGGGCTATTGCCGACATGCCCTTTTCTTTTGTCTTCTCGAGCAACCCCCTGATCGTGTTTGTCGAATCAAGAAGGCTATACTCGGAGTGGGCGTGTAAATGGACGAAATCCATACTTCTCCTTTTATTTAACCGGCTCCCTCGGGCTCTTCATCCGGAGGGTAGATCAATCCCAGCTCTTCTCTGGCAAGCTTCTCTATATAGTCCAGGTCGTTGCGCCTGTTCCTCCTCTCCATCAACCCCGAAATATCCTGCCTCAGCTCGTCTTTAGTTTCCCGCAGTTCGGCTATTTCGGCCTGAAGAGAGAAGATTCTCTGGAATCTGGTCCAGTAAACCCATCCCAGAAACCCCGCTATCAAAAAAACTATGACGAGCAATACCGGGATTGTCCGGCCCTCAACCATCTCTCTGAACCGTGAACTCTTGTTTGAGGTAGCTCCCATGACTAAATATTACCGGTCCATCCGGGAAAAACCGACGGTTAGCTACTTGGGCCAACGGGCCAGGGGTAGCTCGTACTCCTCTTCTATTCTGAGCAGCTGATTATATTTGCTTATCCTATCGCTCCGGGACAAAGATCCGGATTTTAATTGCGTGGTGGGTAATCCGGTTGCAAGGTCCGCGATGAACGTATCTTCGGTCTCACCTGACCGATGGGATATAACTGCTGAATAACCCGCTCTCAAGGCGGTCCTGACGGCCTGAATCGTTTCCGTAAGCGTCCCGATCTGATTTACCTTGATCAATATAGAGTTGGCTATCCCCTGATCTATTCCCCTCTGTAGCCTTTTGACGTTGGTGACAAAGAGGTCGTCGCCGACTATCTGAATCCTGTCCCCGAGTCGGTCCGTCATCACCTTCCAGCCGTCCCAGTCCTGCTGGTCGAGGCCGTCCTCTATCGAAATTATCGGGAACTTGTCGACCCACTCCGTATATAGATCGACCATGTCCTCGGACGTGAGGCTAGAGCCTCCGATATGATAGGTTCCATCCCTGTATATTTCGCTCGCAGCGGGGTCTAAAGCTATGGACACGTCGTCTCCCGGCTCGTAACCCGCCTTCGAGATCGCGTCAACAAGGAGGTTTAGCGCTTCTTCCTCCCCGTCGAGGTCAGGGGCAAAACCGCCTTCGTCGCCAACTGAGGTCGGCATTCCCCTGTCTGTCAGGATATCCTGGAGTTTGTGGAAAACCTCCGAACCCATCTGAGCGGCCTCGGCAAAACATCCCGCCCCTACCGGTACAACCATGAATTCCTGGAGATCGATATTGTTGTCGGCGTGTTCGCCTCCGTTAACCAAATTCATCATGGGAATCGGAAGGCTGGCAGGCGTAACGCCCGCGATGTACTTGAATAACGGTACACCGAGGTCGTTTGCAGCCGCCCTTGCTACCGCGAGAGAGACGCCCAGAATAGCGTTTGCCCCGAGGTTGCTCTTGTCTTCCGTACCGTCGAGCTCTATCAACCGTTCGTCGATTTTTTCCTGCCAGAGTGGATCGTAACCGTCCAGCGCGTAAGATATCTCTTCGTTGATGTTTTCAACTGCCTTTCTGACACCTTTGCCTCCGTATCGATCGGGGTCTCCGTCTCTCAGCTCCAGAGCTTCGAACTTGCCGGTCGAGGCACCGGAGGGAACGGCGGCTTTGCCCCAGGCCCCGTTCTCCAGCACGACTTCGGCTTCTACCGTCGGATTTCCTCGCGAATCAAGAATTTCTCTTCCGATTACATCTCTTATCTTTGCCATATTTATCATCCTTTTTTGCGGTAAATTTTTTGGAAATGGAATAAGCAAAATCTTGGACAAATTATTATAATCGAAGAGACGTCAGGGCTGCAACGAGAGCGAAGAGCTAAGCCGGAAAAATGCTTCCTCCGTCCTGTTGAAAGTCCTATTTATAACCGGATAATTACCCGGGTAAAATGCTAAGTTTACGTTTTAGAGCGGTTTGATCCAATTCTTTTCTAACGAGGGACGTCCAATGAGCTTAACCACGGTGGCAGACATAGGTACTTATTCGACGAAAGTCGTAGCCGGGACCCGGGAGGGCGAGAGGATAATTCTGAGGGGAGTGGGAAAGAGTAAAACCGGCGGCGTCAAAAACGGAAGGATCGTCAGACCAGATAAAGCCGGAAATTCTCTTAAAGAGGCAACTGAACGAGCGGAGGAAATGGCCTCGGAAAGCATTTCGTCTATCAGTCTCGGGGTCGGGGGAGACTGTCTCGAGTTCACACAGAACAAAGCTACCGTAACTATTTCGTCGGATGACAGGATAGTTACGAGGGGGGACGTGGCCAGGCTAAAAGACCTGGTTAGTTCGATTGACGTGGGGATAAACAGAAAGATAGTGTCGACGATCCCGCACGATTTTCAGCTGGACGGGCAAAAAGGCGTTACAAACCCGGTCGGATTACAGGGGAGGAGGCTGGATATCGTCGCCACCCTCGTCACGGTCGAGGAAAAGTGGATAAGAAACTTAGACGAAACGTCCTCAAGGGCAGGCCTGGAACTTAGCGGATTAGTCCCGCTGCCTCAGTGTTTGGGCGAATTATTGCTTTCGGTGGAGGAGCGTGATAGGGGGAAGACTTTGATTGATTTCGGCATGGATACGACCAAGCTACTGGTCTTCCAAAACGGTCGGCTGAAAGACCAAACGGTCTTTAAGCTGGGAGGTAAGAACCTGACGGGGGACCTTGCGGCAAAACTAAATACTGCAAGGGAGAAAGCCCGGAGGATAAAGCACGAATTCGTATACCTGGGCGATCAAACCGACCGCGGATCGCTCGATCGAACTTTCAGAGAAAAATTCGGAGAAGACGACGGCGAGGAGGTGCTCACCGCCCTATCCGCCCGAACGAAGGAAATAATCGAATTAATTTTGACCGACGCCCGGGAGAACGGCCACGGACGTTTGCTTAACTACGGAATAAAGATCACGGGTGGAGGCGCAAGATTGGCCGGGCTGCGTGAATTCCTGACCGAGCGATTCGAACCCCGGTTCGAACCGGGTGATCCGGTATATCCCGTTACCGGGATAAGGGACGTGGTGGAAGACCCGATGTACGGTCCGGTTCTGGGGTTGCTCAGCTGCGCGACCGGGGCGCGAAGCGAAAAAGGTAAAAAGTCCGAAGCCCGGGATTCGGAAGGTTTTGACCTCTTGGCAAGCGCCAGGAAAATAATCGGATCTATCTTCCGGAAGGATCCCGAACAGTAGCGCGGTTCAGCGGCAACTGGTCCTTGTCTTATCCGTATCAAATAAAAAAGGGCCGTCCCGTGAGGAGACGGCCCATAAGGTTCAGTTGAATGAGACTATCCTATTCTACTTCTTTGTAATATCCCAGATCCTAATGTCCATCGTGGCGTCTACAAAGACGTTTTCTACGTTGGGCTGATAGACGACGTATGCCTGTGCCAGGTTAGCCCAGAGAGGCAAGAACGGAACGTCCTGAGCACTCAAGATCTGGATGGCTTCGTAGAGAGTTCCTCGTCTCGCGTCATCCGGCAGTGACTTGGCTGTATTCATGATCTTCTTGTAGGCATCGAAATTGGGATGCTTGTTGAAGTAAGTTCCAAGTCCTTCCGGTGAGCCGGTAGTCCAGGGTTCGAGGAAGTTACTTGCCTCGAGGTAGTCCGGGTACCAGCCGAGGAGGAACATGCCGAATCCACCGTTTGCCATTCTTTCCGTGTAAGCACCCCATTCCAGGCTCTTGACTTCTACGTTGAAGTTAGCAAGCTGGTCGAGACTTCCCTGAAGTACTGCTGCGACGTCGGCTTCTGTCGTTCCGTAGTGGCTCGGTGTATACCAGAGCGTTGCCTCGAGTGGGTTGTCCGCCGTGTAACCTGCCGATTCCAGCAGTGCTTCCGCCCTGTCCATGTTCTGCTCGGGGAAGGTAGGCATCCTGCCGTTCCAGCCCTTCGGGACCATGGTATAAATTGGGTCAGCAAGTCCGCTAAATACCTGATCGGCAATCTGTTTCCTGTTTACGGCGTATGTTACCGCGCGCCGTACTCGTTCGTCACCAAATACCTCGTTGGTCACGTTGAACAGAAGATATCTTACGCTCGGACTGTTCGGAGTGTGCTGTGTCTCGAAGTCCGGTGATTCTTCGAGCTCCTTGATATCTACTGGGTTCATCGTCCTGAACGCTATGTCGATGTCACCAGCCTCGAGTGCCGTCCTGAGTCCCGTACTGTTGGAATACTTGAGCTCTATAACCGTCTTCAACTCGGGTGCTCCGCCGTAGTAGTCCTCGTATGCCTCGTAAATCACGGACTGGTTCGGCTGATACTTGTTTAACTTATAGGGTCCTACACCGACCAGTTCTCCCTTGGCGAAGTCGTCCGCCGGAGTACCGTTCTTGTTCCAGACCAGCGCGGGTCCTACCTGACCCGTAACGCGTTTAAGGAACGTAGCGTTGGGTTCGACCAGGGTAATTTTCAGAGTATACTCGTCAACTACCTCGATCGTGTCGATCGGGTCACCGATAAGAAAGACTCCACCCTCGGGTCCGTCCAGTTTCATAGCTCTTTCGAACGACCACTTTACGTCTTCCGCGGTAACCGGATCCCCGTTTGTAAAGGTGGCGTCCTCTCTCAGGTGAAATGTATAGACCTTTGCTTTGGGACCGACTTCCCAGTCCTCTGCCAGCGCGGGTCCGACCTCTGTGCTCTTCGGTTTGATCTGTAATAGCGAGTCACTCAGCATCCTGAGTACGTGCCAGCTATAGTGATCGTAAGAGTTGGCCGGTGAGAGCTGCGTTACCCTATCAGTAGTTCCTATGACCAGCGTGTCAGGTCCTCCCGCGGCAAATCCAACGATCGAAAACCCTACCGCCAGAACGGCGACTAGAGAAATTATTGTGAGTTTCTTCATAATTTTGAGACCTCCTTACTTTGTACTCTGATAAGACTAAAATGATAACTCCAGTAAGAAAAGTTTATTGCCCTCTACCACCTCCGCTAAAAACCGGTAAACTTTGGTTAATTATTCTCAACTCTGAGTTTAGTTTACGATATTAAGTTTAACACCAAGAAGGATTAGCGATCAAGCACGATGACGGGTTTAACTTAGCAAACTAAACCGCAATACCCACAGCTGGAGCTAGTGCTTCTCCGTCGAGATCGCCACCGTGAATACCAATACGATCCTTACCCGGGACTACCTTAAACCAATAGCTTTGAACCCGGAATTTATGGGGATAATGAATGAAGAGGAAATCGCCGGGATCTGATCTGCCGGATCGGCCCCGCGGACGCCGAAACCTGGCCTGTCGCTATCCGGTCTTCTGTTGCTGTCTTTTGGGGTTCAGGAGGTCGCTGATGCCCTCTCCGACCAGACCGAAGCCCAACGAAAGGAATACTATCATCAAGCCCGGGAAGGTAACAAGCCACCAGTAGCCGGCCTGGAGAAATTTCTGCCCGTTCTGAATGTCGAACCCCCAGTCCGGAGTCGGGGGCGGCAATCCAAAGCCAAGGTAGGCGAGCGCTGCCTCCGTCAGTATTGCGTCGGCGATGTTGAACGACGAGACCGCCATTATCGCGTTTACCACGTTTGGCGCTATATGCTTGAAGACCGTCCTAATCGGACTGGCCCCCATGGCGTGTACGGCCTCTATGAAGGTTTCTTCCTTGATCGTCAATACCTCGCTCCGGGTCACCCGGAAGTAAGTTGGGATGTAGACAACCGATATAGCCAGTATCATCGTATCTATTCCGGGCTGGAGTACGGATACAAGCACTATGGCAAGGATGATGGACGGAAACGAGTAAAGTGCGTCCATCGTCAGCGAGAACATTCTGTCGACGACACCACCGACGTAGCCCGCTATCAACCCGAAAAGGGTGCCGGCGCTCATCGATAACGCAATTGAACCAAAGGCAACTATAATCGGAGCCCTGGCTCCACTAATTACGCGTGAGAAAAGATCCCGCTGGAGCTGATCCGTGCCCATCGGATGCTGAAGTGAGGGAGGAGCCAGCCGAGGTGCAGACCTGAATTCCACGGGATCGTAAGGAACAATCCAGGGAGCCAGTACGGTCACCAGCATGTAGATGATGACAACTGTTCCCCCGATCGCCAGCAGTTTCTGTCGCCCCATTGCATCTCTTAACTTTTTCAGAGGACCGATCAGTAGTCTGCGGAAGAAAATCATTTAGTACTTCACCCTGGGGTCCACTTGAGCATAAACTATGTCGACAACAAGGTTAATCGTCGTGATGAATATGGCAATCATGACAATAGCCCCCTGAATCGACGGAAAGTCCCTCGCGTTCACGCTGGTGATAAGGAACCTCGCGACGCCGGGCCAGGCGTAAATGGTTTCCGTGAGCACCGCTCCCCCGATTAAAATGGCGAACTGCAGTCCAAAGACCGTCAGTATAGGGATCAAAGCGTTCCTCAGGGCGTGCTTGTATATTACTAGCCGCTCCTGCAACCCTTTCGACCTTGCCGTTTTTATATAATCCTTGTCGAGAATCTCAAGCATGTTTGCCCTGGTCATTCGGCCCAGAAGTCCGGCCTGAATTATCCCGAGGGTCAGAGCGGGCAGGATCATGTGTCTGAGCGCTTCGAAGAATAGCTTAAAATCACCTTTTATGAGGGCATCGAGGGTATAGAACCTGGTAATGGGATCGAAAGTCGCCATGGATAAAGCGTCGAGCCTGTTTCCAACCGGTAACCAGCCGAGAAAGACGGCGAAGATTATCTGGAACATAAGTCCCATCCAGAACAGAGGAACCGCGAAGGCTCCGATATGAAAGACCCGCAATCCGTGATCGATAAAAGTATCGCTATACACGGCCGCCCATGCTCCTGTGGAGACACCGAGTATAAGAGCAATAGCCATACCGTAGAAGGCGAGCTCCAGGGTCGCAGGAACTCTCAACATTAGCTCGTGTAACACGGGCTCATCCGTTCTGAACGAAGTCCCGAAATTACCTCGCACCAATCCCCCGAGGTAGTCGACAAACTGCTGGGGAATGGGTTTATTTAGCCCCATCTTTTCCCGAACCCGTTCGATATACTCGGCGGAGACGTTACGACCTCCGAGCATTGCCTGGGCCGGATCACCGGGAATAACTCTCAGGATGAGAAAGACAACAGTTATTAAGATCAGCAACATAGGTATCGTCGAACCTATGCGCTGGATAACGTATTGCCAGAGACTATCCAAATTCTACCACCCTCGGTGGACAAATTAGAGTCAATTACCCCGCCCTACCGGGCGGTGCTTGTAGAAAAACTACTTGATAAAGAACAACTACGTACTCTAAAAACGCGAGACCCAGCAGTCAATCGAACCCACCTCTGTACTTCAACCTAGATAAGATATAAACTTAAATAACTACCAGCGGCCTTTTAAGAGAATTTTCCTCGATTGACTGCTGGACCAAAAACCAGCTGATTCATCCCCAGGGGGTGCCCTGGGCCGTTCTCAGCTATTTTTGGTGAAAAGCCTAGATAGGCTTCATATCGTCTGGTTAAAAGTCATTATATTTTACGAACTACCCGTTTGCAAGATAAGAGGACGGGCATTTGACCCTCAGCCGAACAGAGGAAACTGCTATTTGTTCTTCAGGTAAGCCTGAATAAACGGGTCTATTTCTCCGTCGAGCACGGATTCCGTATCCCCGACCTCTATCTCCGTCCTGTGGTCCTTTATTTTTTGGTAGGGGTGGAGGACGTACGAGCGAATTTGGCTACCCCACTCGATATCCTTTAACTCTCCCTGAATTTCCTCGATCTTCTCGGCTCTCTTTTCCATTTTGAGCTGGTATAGCCTGGACTTCAGGATCTTCATCGCTGTTTCCCTGTTTTTATGCTGGCTCCGCTCGTTCTGACAGGTAGCAACCAACCCGGTGGGTTCGTGGGTTATCCTGACCGCGGAATCGGTCACGTTTACGTGCTGCCCCCCGGCACCGCTGGCTCTAAACGTATCCACCCGGAGGTCGTTCTCGTCCAGCTGAACCTCCAGGTCGTCTTCGAACTGGGGTGTTACATTGACCGAAGCAAACGAGGTGTGCCTCCTGCCCGCCGAATCGAACGGAGAAATTCTTACCAGCCTGTGAACCCCCGCCTCGGCTTTTAGGTAACCGTAAGCCCACTCACCCTCAACCTCCAGCGTGGCGCCCTTTACGCCCGCTTCTTCGCCTTCGCTTACCTCAAGGGACTGGAACGTGAAATCCTTCCGCTCGAGCCAGCGAGTATACATTCTCAACAGCATACCCGCCCAGTCCTGAGCGTCAGTTCCACCGGCACCCGCATTTATTCCCAGGTAGCAATTCCTGTCGTCGAACTCCCCATCCATGAACAGTTCGAGCTGGAACGAATCCATGCGGTCGCCGAGCCTGGATATCCTCTCTTTTAGCTCGTCCAGTTCTTCCTCGTTCCCTTCTTCGGACGCAAGCTGGTAAAGGACGTCAATATCTTCCAGCTCCTCCGTTAGATCCCTATAAGTCTCTATTTTCTCTTCTTTTCTATTTGCCAGCTTCGATTTCTTTTTCGCCCTTTCCTGATCATCCCAGAAGCCCGGCTCGTTCATTTCATCTCTCAGTTGACCAAGTTCTTTTTCCAGTTGATCGAGGTCAAAGGTAATCACCTATTTCCTCGAGCTGATCTCTAAGTCGGTCAATCTTTTCCAAACTTATCTACCTCCGGTTAATATTATTGAGGAGTATCCCACTTAACAACCGAACGGAAATCTGCTATTGTACCCGTTTACCATTGAAAATCTTACCGACAAATATAAAATAGTTAAACGCATTAGGGATTTCTTCGCCCGCTCGATTACTCGGCAGATCCATTTTCGTATAAGGTTTCCGATGATATTGATAATACTCTGACAGATGAAGAGACGCCCTCTCGTACTAATATTTTTGAGCCTCGTAACGGGAATAATCATTGCCGAAGTTCTGAAATGTAAAAGACCGCCGCCCTGGTCCATGGCGGGAATATTATTACTGCTGGTGGCTCTATCGATAACCGAATATTTGGGGATAGAAGTAAGAAAGGCTATTGTATTACCCGCAATTATCCTCCTCGGCGTAGCTTTAAGCGGAACAAAATACTTCGATCCGGGGAGCCTGTACTCACGTCTAGGCGAGCTTAACGATGTAAAGGGAACCGTCGCCTCCTACCCCGTAAGAACGAAAAACGGCACGGAACTCACCCTGAAGCCGGATGATTACCGGGGCAAACTCAAGGTCTATCTCGAAGGCGAGAAGAATTCGGAGACGGTGGGTTACGGGGACGAAATAACTGTCAGGGGAAAGTTCGAGGCCCCGGCGGTTTTTGGCGATTTTGACTACCGGGAATTTCTTCGAAAAAGGGGAATCTGGGGATTGGTTTATCGGGGGGAAATACTCGAATCCCGGGAGGAATTCGGCAATCCGGTTCTGGAGTTCGGCTGGAAGTTAAGAAGTGTCATTTCGGGCCGGATAGAGGAGTCGCTTCCCGAACGTGGTCATTTTTTAAAAGCCCTGTTATTTGGAACCAGGGAAATACTTAACGATAGAACGGAAAAATCGTTTACGGAAACCGGGCTTGCCCACTTACTCGCCGCCAGCGGGTTACACCTGGGAATAATCCTGGGGGTAACGTGGTGGATCGCGGCAAGATTTGGTCTGGGCAGGAAAACTACTTATACGGTCAGCCTTCCACTGGTCCTTTCGTACCTGGTAATCGTAGGGTTCAAGTTGCCCATGCTGAGGGCTTCACTCATTTACTTTTTTGGGGGAGCCCACATCTGGTTGAAAGACCGAGGAATCATCCTGGAAGACTGGTACGACCGCTACCAGGCCCTTGCGGGAGCTGCGCTCGTCCTGGTCGTAATAAACCCCGAAAACGTCTCCACTGTCGGGTTCCAGCTCAGTTTCGGCGCCACGTTTGCTCTGGCTCTGTTCTTTCAACCGATGAATAAGGCTCTACCGATAAAACCGGACTACCTTGGAGGAGTACTCTCAGCTTCCTTATCGGCTCAGATGGGCGTACTTCCCGTGCTGGCTGTCCATTTCGGCCGAATTCATCCCTGGGCCCCTTTGGTCAACCTTATTGCAATCCCCGGAGTTACGGCGACCCTCTACCTTGGAATACTCGCCCTGACTTTCGGACAGGGACTCGGTTTTCTGTCGTTGATTGGCCCCCTGACGAGCAAAGTGATCCTGGTTTTTCGCAACCTGGTAAGAAAAATCTCTACGCTTCCCCTCGCCGCCGTCGGGGTACCTTCCCCGACTCCTTTATTTCTTATCTCCTACTTCATCCTGGTTTACTGGCTTAAAAGAAGACTGACCTGTCGGGAGAATAGGGATTTTGGTCCACGGGAAAAACTGGAAAGGAAAACATAGCTTCGGTTCCGGGTACTCGGGTCAGTCTTTTTTCTCGTCCTCCACGTCGATGTAGGACTTGCGCTTTGAATCCCACTCCTTCTTGAACCATCTCCTTCCGTAACCCCTTATACCCTTTCTGAAGAACGGGATCAACCCGATCAGACCGATGAAATCCGTCACTATTCCCGGAGTAAGCAAGAAAGCACCGGACAGCAGCAGGATAACTCCGTCGATTAGTTCTTCCGCCGGCAACTGACCCTCTCTAAACTTCTCCTTCATGCTCCTCAGAACGGACAACCCTTCCCTGCGGGCAAGCAAGGCCCCCACCACACCGGTCCCCACGACCACAAGAGCGGTGCGCAATACTCCAATGGCGGCTCCTACTTTTATCAAAAGGTATATCTCGATAAGTGGGAGGGCGGTAAACAGGAAAATAAGTCTTACTGACATGACGATCAACTCATTGCGGCTTAATCCGCGGGCAGTGGTGATATCGGCCAGGCCTTCTATTTGGTCGGCCCTCAGTCTCGGTCTCTGATTATTCCCCTGAGTTCCGAGCTAATTTTTTCCAGAGCTTTCTTCCGGTGACTGATTCTATTCTTTTCTTCCTCGCCAAGTTCTGCAAGGGTCTTTTCGTAGCCTTCCGGTACGAACACGGGATCGTATCCAAACCCCGAGCTTCCTTTCGGCTCGGGTGTTATCCTCCCTTCCAGTACGCCCCGGGCAACGTATCTCTCGTCGGAAGAAATAAATAGGGTCGCTACAGTAACAAACCTTGCGCTCCGGTCCCGAGTCCCTTTCAACTTATCGAGAAGCAGGTTCAGGTTTTGTTCGTCGGTCGATTCCGGCCCGGCAAACCTCGCAGACCGGGGCCCGGGATCTCCTTCGAGCGCCACGACTTCCAGACCGGAGTCGTCGCTCAATACGGGATACCCGGTGTATTCACTTATCTCCCGCGCCTTCTTCAGCGAGTTCTCAAAATAGGTATCGCCGGTTTCTTCCACTTCGGGGAAGTCCCGATCGTGAAAGGTAAGAATTTTAAGGTCCCTGTCAACCGAGGATAGTATCCTCTTTGCTTCCTTGACCTTTCCCGAGTTTTTCGTTCCTAACAGTAACTTGAATTCACTCACTGTCCATGGAAGCTAATCCGCCCAGTTCCAGGTCTTCGGCGTAGTGACAGTGGACGTAATGGTCGTCGGCAATTTCTCTAAACTCCGGCTCTTCCTCGCTACAGTCCGGCTCGCTGTAAGGACAGCGAGGATGGAAGTAACAACCCGACGGTGGATCAACCGGAGACGGAACGTCCCCTTCCAGGACTATCCGTTCCGACTCGAAATCGGGGTTCGCTACCGGAACCGCCGACATCAACGCTTCCGTGTAGGGGTGTTTCGGGTCGGAAAAGAGTTTTCCGACGGAACTCAGCTCCACGATCTGTCCCAGGTACATTACGGCAACTCTGTCGCTTATATGCTTGATTACCGAAAGGTCGTGAGCGATAAAGAGGTAGGTCAGGCCAAACTCGTCCTGAAGGTCGTCGAGCTGGTTCAATACCTGAGCCTGAATCGAAACGTCGAGGGCGGAGACGGGTTCGTCCGCTATGATCAGCTGAGGATCGAGGGCAAGAGCTCTTGCCACTCCGATTCTCTGTCTCTGTCCACCACTGAACTCGTGGGGATATCGCTTCATGTGGTTTTCCGTCAGTCCGACCGCTCGAAGTAGTTCTTTTACCCTATCCTTCCGTTCGCGTTTGGAGCCGATACCGTGAACGACGAGCGGCTCACCAACTATACTGGCGACCGTCATCCGCGGATTCAACGACGAATACGGGTCCTGAAATATTATCTGCATGTCCCGGCGGAGCCGTTTTAATTCGTTCTTCCCCGCCTTGGCGATATCAACTACCTTCCGTTCGCCGTTCCCCAGCTCTTCGCTTCTGAATAACATCTGGCCCGCCGTGGGCTCAATCAACCTCAAGATGGTCCGGCCGGCGGTCGTCTTTCCGCAACCACTCTCGCCAACCAGCCCGAGCGTCTCCCCTTCACGGATGAACAGGTCTACGTTGTCGACCGCCTTCACGTGGCCGACGACTCTCCTGAAGACACCCTTACGAACAGGGAAGTACTTCTTCATTCCGCTAACGTCAAGTAACCGATCAGGCTCCATTTCTACCACTTATGCTCACCCCTATTAATGATCAATATGCAGCCAACAGGAAGATTTGTGACCCTCGGCAACGTTTTCCAGCGGAGGATCTTTCTTTTTACAAATATCCATTACGTGAGGACACCTGTTGTTAAACGGACAGCCTTCGGGAACATCGTAAGGATCAGGTACTACTCCCTTAATTGGTTCCAATCTCCCTTTGTCCACGTCCAGAGAAGGAATAGATTCCATCAAGCCCTGGGTGTAAGGCATCGTTGGGTTTTTGTAGATTTCGTTGACGTCCCCACTTTCGACGATCTTACCAAGATACATAACCACTACGTAGCTCGTTATCTCCGCTATTACGCCCAGGTCGTGCGTGATAAACATTATCGACGTATCGAACTCGTCCTGCAGGTCCCCCATCAACTCGAGTATCTGAGCCTGAATGGTTACGTCCAGCGCAGTCGTGGGTTCGTCCGCAATCAGCATCGTGGGATTACAGGACAGAGCCATAGCTATCATCGCGCGCTGCCTCATACCCCCTGATAGCTGGTGGGGATATTCGTCCACTCTCTGCTCGGGCAGAGGTATGCCGACCTCCTCGAGCATTTGAATCGCGATGTTCTTCGCCTCCTTCTTACCTACGTCCTGGTGAAGCGTAATGGCCTCCATTATTTGATTCCCGATAGTGAATACGGGGTTCAGTGAAGTCATGGGTTCCTGAAATATCATGGCGATCTCGTTACCTCTGATCGACCGATACTTCTTGCCCTTCGGGTCAATTTTTGTCAGATCGAGACTCTCGCCGTTTCTGTGATATAGAATCTCACCGCCCTCGATCTTTCCCGGTGGCATCGGAACTAGCCCCATCACGGAAAGGGCCGTAACTGATTTGCCGCAGCCACTTTCCCCCACAACTCCGAGAGTCTGTTGTTTGTCTATACTGAAACTAACCCCGTCTACGGCCTTTACTACACCATCCTCCGTATAGAAATAGGTCTTCAGGTCGTTAAGTTCAATTAATGGCATAAATCCCCCAGAAAAATAGTATTAACTCAGATGATAGACAGAAGTAAACTGGCTATCATAAATAGGGCTGCCAACACAGATGTCGCGGTCCTCTTTGGGTCGGTTTGCTCGTCCCTACCGAATACAGTACTCGAACCGCCGGCACCAAAAGCTCCACCCAGTCCGGCATGCTCGCTCATTTGGATCAAAACAATACCAATTAACCCGACAGAGCTCAGATAAAAAATCGCTCTAATAATTATAGCAATCATCTTACCTCCCAGTTATCTTATTACTTAAGACTTATATTCGCAAACATAAAGACTACTTTCTCGTCCCGTCAGGTCTTCATCAACCCTTCAATCAGGACGGCGTCCCTGGCGGTAGTAATTTTGACGTTACCTCTCTCCCCCTCCACAATTCGGGGACGAACTCCCCCAAACTCCATCACTATGCCCGCGTCGTCAGTGAAGTACCGGCCTTTCTCCGCAGCTCGCCCCATCGCGCTCAACAGAGTCCTCCTTTCGAAACACTGAGGCGTCTGGACCTTCACCAGTCTATTCCGGTCGACCGTCGTTCCCGCGTAACCGTCGTTATTTTTCCTGATCGTGTCGACGGGCTTTACACCCGGAAAGGCCGCACCCTCGTCGTCCGTCGCCTCCAGCAGCCTGACGACCAAATCCGTGCTAAAGTTCGGTCTGGCTCCGTCGTGTATACAGACGTAATCGGACTCGGCTGTTTCCACGCCGGACATCGAGGAATCCTGCCGCTTTTCCCCGCCTGGAACGTATTTTACCGATAAATCCTTGTTCAAAGGATCGGAGTCCAGGTATTCCAGGGCGTTCTCCTCCAGCAGGTCTTTCTCCTCCTCGCTGTAAACGAAAACGAACTCGTCCACAAACCCAGTGCCGAGGAAGGAATCGATGGAATGAGCAAGAACGGGTTTACCTAGAACCTGTCTAAAAACCTTATTTATCCCCTCACCCATTCTACTGCTTTGCCCTGCGGCAAGGATGATGGCACCTACGGTCCGGTCCTTATACATCCTCTGATTTAGCCCTCTTCGTCAGTCGAGGAACTCGTTACCTGGGTAAGTTCGTTTCCGGGCAACTTTACGGTAAATATCTCCCAGGCTCCGGTCCTGTCCGAATTAAAGATAACTTCGGACTCGCTCGTCCATCTCGGGTTTACGTCCTGGGACTTGTTCTTGGTCAGTCTCGTCTCGTTTCCGCCGTCGACGTTAATCACGTAGATATCAGTGTTATCGTCACGCTTCGAGACGAACGTCAACCTTTCGCCCTCCGGTCCCCAGTCCGGTCCCCAGTCGTCGTGCTTGTTGTCAGTAATCTGGGTCTTTTCTCCCGAACCGGGATCCATCAGGAACAACTCGAAGTCGCCCCCTTCCTTGCTGGAAAAAACCACCATTTCCGAGTCAGGAGCAACCGAAGGTTGCCAGTTCTGGATCTCGGGACCCTGGTTAAACATAGAACAGCCGGACAGCGCAAAAACCAGCCCACCGATAAGTAAACCCAAGAGTGCTAACCTTTTCATATTAAATTCTCCACCTCACAAACTCCGATCCGTGTCTCCAAATCACATTGATAAACCTTTATCAGGTTAAAGACTAATATAGACAACTTATCCGCTCACAAAACCGTAAAAGGCAATAGCTAAGTTTAGGGTCGACTTGACCTTTTTGCAATGTTATGATATCCTTAAATTCGCTTCGGAAACCACTTATAAAACTAAAGAAGACGAGGGATACATTCTGCAAAAAACTTGGACAGTTAAAGAAATTTTAGACTGGACCAGGGAATATTTTAAGGGGGCGGGGGTCGAAAGATCCCGGTTGGAGGCCGAGCAGCTTCTGGCCTATACGCTGGACGTCGATCGGATTCAGTTATACATGAACCCGGATCGGCCACTCGACGAGACCGAACTGAATAGCTTCAGACCCTTGGTAAAGGAGAGGAAATCGGGCCAGCCTCTCCAGTACATAACCGGACAGGTTTCGTTTATGGGCCTATCTCTAAATGTCGACGAACGTGCCCTGATACCCAGACCGGAAACGGAGGAAATGACGGAGGAGATTCTCGGGGAGTTCCGGGATTATCGGGGAGTTGAAGTGCTGGACCTGGGAACTGGATCGGGTGCAATTGCTATAGCATTGGCCCGGTTCCTGGTCGACCCCGCTATAACGGCAGTAGACAAGAGCCCGGAAGCGCTGGAACTCGCCCGGGAGAACGCCCGGCGTAACGACCTGGGAGAAGTTATCGAGTTCAGGCAATCGGACTGGTTTTCCGAAGTAAAGGAGACCTACGACGTAGTCGTCTCGAATCCCCCTTACGTCCCAACCGAGCAACTGGAAGATCTCCAGAAAGAGATAAGTGAGCACGAACCACCTGAAGCTCTGGACGGCGGAAAGGAAGGACTGAAAGAGATCAAATCTATTCTCGACCACGTAGAAGGGCACCTGAAGGAAGGAGGCGCAGTCTACCTGGAGATAGGACACGACCAGGGGGAAGAAGTAAAGAGCTACGCGTCGGACAAAAACCTTAAAAAAGTCAGGATAATCGAGGACTCCCGAGGAACGGACAGGATTCTCTGCGGGAGAAAGGGGGCTTAACCAAACCATGGGTAAGATAGTTCAAATAGCCGAACTGTCGGTGTACGGGGATGAAGACGAGGTCCTTCTGGAAGATCTGAGTTTCACGATCGACCGCGGTGATATAGCCCATCTTGCCGGTTTTTCCAGCGTTCAATACGAAACGCTTTTCGACGTACTGACGGGCGACCTGGCGCCGGATTCGGGCCAGGTAGTGCTCTGCGACAGGAATATCGTCAGGTTGAGCCGCAAGAACCGAAAGAAAATGCTCCGAGACGAAGTTAGTTTCCTCCCGGGCAATTTCATCCCGCCCCGGGAAAAGACCGTACTTCAATCGCTAAAATTCAAGCTAGCCCTTACCGGGAGTAACGGCGATATTCAGGAAAGGACGACCGAAGTCCTCGAACTGACCGGCCTAACCAATACCTCGAATTCTTTACCCGTTGAGGCGGGAGAGATAGAGCAAGTAAAAACCGGGCTGGCGATATCAATAGTTACAAAACCGGAACTCCTAGTTTGCCACAAACCGTTCGCGGGCTTAAACTCAAAGGGTATAGAGGAAGTTGTTGATGTGCTAAAGGCTATAAACGAAAAAATGGGTGTAACGATTTTGCTGTTATCGGACGGTATATCCGAAAACCTCGACGGGGTAAGTGTAATCGAGAGCGATCTGGACACCAGGGTAGTAAGTTAGGAGATAATGACTAAAAGCTTCTACTTCATCAGAGAGTTCGGAGGCTTGTTAAACGGAAACAGAGCGGCAAAGGTCGCGGGCGCCATCCTGAGCATATTTGCTTTCATAATTTTAATTTACGCCCTCCTCCTTCCCAAAAACCAACCGCTTCAGGTATCGTCCGGGCTGGAAAAATTTCCCCAGGACCACAAAACACTCGCTCAGATCGAACCGGGGCTCTCGTCGACCGGTATCGACGAGCTTTACCTGTCACTCAGGCAATTAAATTCCGTGGATAACCTGATACTCATCCTTTCCGAGGAAGTAAAGCAGGGAATTCTCAACGTTCCACCGGAAATGTCGGAGGAATCGGATTTCTTCCTGATCAAAACTGGAAACCGAGAACAGTTGCTGGATGAACTGAAAACGCAACCACGGATAGAGATGGTTACCACTATATCCGGACAGATACAGCGCCAGGGTTCCGAATCCTTCAGTCTATGGTTGAAGATCATCATTCTGGCGATAGGAGTTGCGTTTGCGGGACTGGCTTTTTACCTTCTCAGGTCCGTCACGGAGGACGTGCTCGAGGGCTGGGAGGGAGAACTTCAAATAATCAAGTATTCCGGTCTCTCCAGACTTTCGGTGAAATTCCCTCTCGCAATGCTTGGCACCCTGTTCGGCCTCCTTGGTTCCGTGCTGAGCGTGGTAGCCCTATTCGTCCTGTCCCTTCTTGCCGATAACGGAGTATGGCTCATTCAGAGCCTACCCGGATTGCCAACGAATACCTCACTCCTGTTGGTCACTGTATGGTCACTTCTCCTGGGACTGGTTCTCGGCTTCCTTGCCTCACTTTCCAGCTTACGAGTGGTCGACCTCAAATGGGATTCGAAGGTAAACGGATAATCAATAAAACATCAAATAATCCAACCAGGTGATTTCAGTTGAAAAGAGATGAAGCTCTGAAACTCATTGAAGAAGAGGTTTCGGAAGAAAACTTGATCAAGCACATGAAAGCCGTGGAAGCGGGGATGAGAGAACTGGCTCGGTATTTCAACGAGGACGAAGACGCGTGGGGAGTTGCGGGGTTGTTACACGATCTCGATTACGAGGAAACGGAAGAAGATCCCGACAGACACGGACTGTTGACAGTTAATATGCTTAAGGAGAAAGACTTAACGGAAGATCAGTTAAACGCGATAAAAGCCCACGCCGGGCAAAAAGTCCCTGAGACAAAGATGGAAAAGGCCATTTACGCTACCGACCCGTTGACCGGACTTATCGTCGCGGGCGCTCTGGTTCACCCCGACGGTCTGGCCGAGATGGACCCCGAGTTTATCCACAACCGGTACGACGAAAACAGCTTCGCAAAGTCGGTCGATAGAGATGCAATAGCGAGCTGCGAAGAACTGGGTTTCGAACTGGAAGAGTTTTTCGGCGTCGTGCTTAAAGGTATGCAGAATATCCAGAAGGAACTAGGACTTTAAGGGAAAAGAGAGGGAGAAATTCACAGGGGGAGGGTTCGATCTCCTGACCCTCCCCGGTCTGGAAAGAAATAGTTATTGATTTTCGACAAAGGTAAGCCGGGCCATTTCGGCGCCGTCACCTTTTCTGGGAGGGAGGCGGAGAATTCTGGTGTATCCACCCTGTCTATCTTCGAACTGATTCCCCAGGTCCTCGAACAGCTGTTTCACTGCTTCTTTTTCGTTTAGAAAGCTGAAGGCTCGTCGTCTCGCAGGTTCGTCTCCCTTTTTTGCCAGCGTAACCATCCTGTCGGCAAATCGACTCGCCTCTTTTGCTTTGGTCACTGTGGTATCTACTTTTCCGTGTTTAATTAGGTCCTTGACCAAGTTTGCAACCATCTGTTTCTGGTGGCTGGATTTAGCAAGGTTCCAACCTTTTGTTTTATGATCCATTGTCCCCCTCCTCCTGATCGGCCAGCGAATAGCCGAGTTCGTCAAGTTTGTCTTCTACCTTTTGAAGGGTTTTGCTTCCAAACCCGTGTATGTCAAGTAATTTATCGGACGTCTGGTCCAGCAGGTCTTCAAGAGTCTCCACGCCCTTTTCCTGAAGCAAGTTGCAGGCACGCTGGTTGAACCCCAGGTCCTCCAGTCTTTCTTCGAATTCTTCGGGTACCTCTTCCTCAACCTCCTGTAACGTGCCGAGTTCTCCAAACGGATGTTCGGGCAAATTGGAAAATAACTCGAACCGTCTGGCAAGTATTCGGGACGCACGTCCTACTGCTTCCTCGGGCCTAATGCCTCCGTCCGTCTCCAGTTCGAGTTCAAGTCGATCGCAGTCTTCCTTGCCCCCCGCTCTCACGTTCTCGACGTCAAAATCCACCTTTTCTACGGGAGAAAAGTTCGAATCGATCGGGATAACGGACAGAGGAGAATCCTCAACCTTATTTTCGTCGGAGGAACGATAACCCATCCCCGCCTCCACGTCCATCTCCATATTCAACTCGACTCCGTCGGAAAGGTGAGCCAGGACGTGGTCGGGATTGATAATTGTTATCCCGGACTCGACCTGAAGGTCGCCGGTTACGACTTCTCCCGATCCCGAGGCTTCGAGATACATCTTTCTACTTTCCGCCCGATCCAGTCTGAGGGAGATTTCCTTTACGTTCATGATTATTTCGATTACGTCTTCCCTCACACCTTCGATAGTGTCGTACTCGTGGTACTTTCCGTCGAACCTTACCCTGGTCACGGCCGCTCCAGGTATCATCGACATGAGGACCCTGCGCAGAGAGTTCCCCAGCGTGGTACCCATTCCTCGCTCCAGAGGCCCAACTACAAGGCGGCCATGCGTGTTATCTAGCTCTTCAAAATGAACGTCTTCTGGCTCAATATATTCTAACATTAGCCCTCCGCTATTTAATTACTCTATCGAGAGTAGAACTCTACAATTCTATTGACTTGAAGCGACTCCTCAACGTCCTCAATAGCGGGTTCGGATAAAACAGAAGCTCTCATGTTATCAGGCTCTACGTCTATCCAGGAAGGAATTCTGGCGTTTTCTTCGTCTACCAGGCTTTTTAAGCCTTCTTTGCTCCTGGAAGATTCTTTATAGCTTACTACGTCGCCCTCTTCGGTCATATAGGACGGAATATCCACCGACCGGCCGTTTACTTCTATGTGGCCGTGGTTTATCAACTGGCGAGCCTGATCTCGCGACTCGGCCAATCCACTCCTGTACAGCACGTTGTCGAGACGTCGTTCCAGCGTCTTCAGGAGAGCTTGACCCGTAATCTCCTTGCTGGCATCCGATTGTTCGAAGTAGTTTCGGAACTTCTCTTCTCTGACCCCGTAAATGCGTCGGGCCTTCTGTTTCTCCCGCAACCTGATTCTATATTGAGACCATCTCGATCTACTCTCCCCGGCTTCACCAGGGGGATAGGATTTTCTCGTCACGGGACATTTATCCGTATAGCATTTATCCCCTTTCAAGAACAGCTTGGTACCTTCACGTCTACACTTTTTGCATTTAGCTTGAGTGTCTCTTCCCATATTAATATCCTCCTGTCAACTGTGAGCCCTGGGAGTTATGTTCGCGACTTTGGTTACCTCGATCCCTGCTCCCTCGATCGTCTGGATTACCGAGTTGCGGCCGGACCCCGTACCTTTTACGGTTACGATGACCGACTTAACCCCGTAATCACGCAGTTCTTCGACCAAGTTTTCCGCAGCTACCTGGGCAGCATAAGGAGTGCCCTTTCGCGAACCCTTGAACCCCACGGCACCCGGCGTAACCCATGAAATTACGTCCCCGTCCGTATCGGTCAATGTTAATATCGTGTTGTTAAACGACGCGTTAACGTGGACGCGTGCCTTGTTCAGCTTTACTTGTTTTCGTGCCAATTAAATCTCTCCCTGTTTCATATCCGAGCTCTATTTGCCCGCCTTAGATTCTCGCGGACCTTTCCAAGTTCTCGCGTTCGACTGAGTATTTTGTCCCCGGACCGGCAACCCTTCCTTGTGTCTCTCCCCGCGGTAGCAACCAATATCCTTCAACCTCTGAATATCCGCTTCGACCTTTCTTTCCAGGTCTCCTTCCACGCGATATTCGTCGATCGCATTTCTTAACTTTGCTACGTCGGCCTCAGTAAGATCGTAAACGAATTCGTCGGGATCGACTCCCGAGGTTTCGGCTATATCTTTGGCCCGGTGACTCCCTATACCCTTTATATAGGTAAGGGAGATCTTTACCTTCTTGTCTTCCGGTATATCCACACCTGCTAACCTAGGCATCCTTTATCACCTATTATTAACCTTGACGTTGTCTATGCTTCGGATTCTTACAGATAACCTCGACTCTTCCGTTCCGTTTGATAATTTTACAGTCGTCACATATTTTTCTTACCGAACTTCTGACTTTCATGTTAATCCCCCTCAATCAGGACTCTCTGTATACTATTCGTCCTTTGCTCAAGTCGTGGGGTGAAAACTCCACAAGAACTCTGTCACCGGGAACTATCCTGATAAAATGTTTCCTAATTTTGCCCGAGATGTGACAGATAGCTTCGTGTCCGTTGTCCAGTTCGACTTTGAACATGGAATCGGGCAACGCTTCAATTATCTCTCCCCGCTTTCTAATGATGTCGTCGTCTTCTTTTTCAGCCATAACTTTTATAAACCACCCCTGACTAGAACTTCCGGTCCGTCCTTTGTAGCTGCAACCATACCCTCGAAGTGAGCTGACAGATCACGATCTGCCGTTACCGTGGTCCAGCCGTCGTCCAGAACCTCCACTTTATCGTCGTCGAACTTAACCATCGGCTCTATACAGAAAACCATCCCTTCTTCTATCCTCTCCCCGGTATCTGGTTCTCCATAGTTCGGAATTTGAGGATCCTCGTGCATGTCTCTCCCGATTCCGTGTCCTACAAATTCCTTCACGACATTGTAACCTTGTGCCGTAACGAACGAACCTATGGAGTTAGAAATATCTCCTATCCTGTTCCCCGCGACCACCTGGTTTATTCCCTCCGTAAGTGCCCGGTTCGTAACTTCCATTAATTCGCTGGCTTTGTCGGTTACCTCGCCGACCGGGACGGTCGTCGCAAAATCGGCAAAAAGGCCGTCCTTTTCTATTCCTATATCCAAGGAGAGCAAATCTCCCGATTCAAGTTCCCGCTGGCTCGGTATGCCGTGAACTATCTCCTCGTTCAGCGAAGTGCACAGCGAGCTGGGAAAACCGCGATAGTTCTTAAACGCAGGACTTCCATCCGCTTCAAGTATTAGCTTCTCCGCGTAGTTATCGAGTTCCTGGGTGGTTACGCCGGGTTGAATTTTCGAGACGACTTTATCGAGAATTTTCCTCAAAATACTAGCGTTTTCTCTCATAATTTCAAGTTCCGAACTGGATTTTATCTTGATCATCAATCGGAACCTTGACCGAGAACGTTCTCAAGTTCTTCGTAAACTTCCTCCGGCTTTTGTTCCCCGTCTATCTCTTCCAGAAGCTCCCTCTCCCGGTAAAACTCGATCAACGGAGCCGTTTCGTCCAGGAAAGTTTCAAATCTATCCCGAATAACTTCGGACTTGTCGTCGTCCCGCTGATACAGATCTCCGTCGCATTCGTCACAGGTTCCTTCGCGGTTCGGTGGCTTGAACAGGGTATTGTAAATCCTGCCGCATTCGGAACAGACTCGCCTCGAAGACAACCTTCTAACGGCTTCGGACTTGTCGATCTTTATGTAGGCAACCAGGTCCAGTTCCAGAACTTCTTCAAGTGCCTCCGCCTGATCTATCGTCCTTGGAAAACCGTCGAACAGGTACCCTTTCCGGTCAGTTAGCCTCTTCTTAACCATATCCACTACCAGACCGTCGGGAACCAGATCACCTCTGTCCATGTATTCCTTTGCCTTTTTTCCTAGCTCCGTACCTTTGTCGACCTCGTCCCTGAGAATATCGCCGGTCGCGAGATGCTGCATATCCCAATTTTCGAGGAGCTTCTCGGCTTGTGTCCCCTTCCCCGCACCGGGACCGCCAAGCAGAACCACGTTGAGATCTCGACTTTCCTCCGAAGCAGCCATCTTAACTTCTCCTCCCCAGTATAGCCGAGCCACCCGATTCCGTAAGACTGTCGTAATGCCGCATAACCATGTGTGACTCTATCTGCATCAATACGTCAAGCCCGACACCGACGACGATCAGCACAGAGGTACCTCCAAGCCAGAACGAACTAAGACCGCTTATCGCGGTGAAGACGTAAGGCAGTACGGCGATCGAGCCGAGAAAGAGCGCCCCGACCAGCAGCAGCCGGTTAAGTATCGACTGTATGTACTCGACGGTCGACTCTCCCGGTCGCACCCCGGGGATAAATCCTCCGGATTCTTTCAGGTTTTTCGCAACATCGTTCGGGTCGAAAATTATTGCACTGTAGAAATAAGTGAAGAACACGATTAACAATACGTAAGCAAGCAGATACGGAATGCTCCCGCGCTGAACCCATTGAGTCAACCAGGACAACCCTGGTGCCCATTGAGCAACGGTCATGGGGAGCGACAGCAGAACGGACGCGAATATGATCGGGATTACTCCTCCCTGGTTTACCTTTATCGGCAGGTGACTGGTATGTCCGCCGTAAACCTTTCTTCCCGCGGTCCTTTTGGCGTACTGGATTCTTACCTTTCTCCTGCCCTGCTGCACGATTACTACACCTGCTATTACGACGATAAATACCGCTATGAGGATTAACCCCCAGAGCGGGCTGACGTTTCCGTAATTTACTTCAACCCAGGTACTGTACAATTGACTCGGAAATCGAGCCATAATTCCAGCCATAATCAGGACTGATATTCCGTTTCCAATACCGTTCTCCGTTATTCTCTCTCCAAGCCACATGAGGAAAACGGTACCCGTAGTCATAGACAGAACGGCAGTTATAAAGAACAGCGTAACCGAACCTTCAATCATGCCCTGTCTCACGAGGAAATAACTCCAGCCGTAGGACTGAATGAAAGCAATTGCCAGCGTGCCGTACCTCGTGTATTTGGTAATTACCTTCTTTCCTTCCCGACCCTGTTGCTGCAACTCTTTTAATTTGGGAACGACCGCGGTCAGGAGGCTCATAATAATGGAAGCGTTTATATAGGGGGTAATTCCCAGCCCGAAGAGCGTACCTCGCCCCAGGGCACCGCCAGTAAACATGTTTAAGTATTGAAGTATATTCCCTCCGCCCTGTTCGAACAGATTCTGAAGGGCTTCGGTACTGATGCCGGGAATTGGGATATGAGTCCCGGCTCGGAATATGGCTATTGCCCCTAAAGTAAATAATATTCGCTTCCTGAGCTCGGGTATTTTTACTATACTGGCTAATTGATTAAACACGAATCATCACTCTTTGTCACCCACTATTTCCCACTCTCCGCCGGCGTCTTCTATCTTCTTCTTCGCTCCCGAGCTGAATTGATGCGCCCTGACGGTCAATTTCTTTTCGAGATCTCCGTTTCCGAGGACCTTCAACCCGTCCTTCAGGTTTCCCACTACCCCTTCGTTCTTGAGCCTTTCGGGGTCGACGACCTCGTCGTCCTCGTACCTGTTGAGCTGAGCTACGTTGATCCACTCAACTTCCTTCTTGTTCGGGTTCGAGAATCCCACTTTGGGGAACCTTCGCCAGATGGGAGTCTGGCCGCCTTCAAACCCTACTTTGGGTTTTCCACCGCTCCTGGCGTTCTGTCCTTTGGTGCCCCGACCCGATTCGTGACCACCTTTGCCGGATCCGTAGCCCCTACCTCTTCGGGTTGCCTTGTGCTTGCTACCTTCCGTCGGTTTGAGATCCTCTAATTTTTTCATTCCTGGAAGGCCTCCTCTAGATCTTCAACGTCCTTACCTCGCTTTCTCGCGACGCTTTCCGGGGTCTTCAACCTGCCCAATCCCTCGATGACCGCTTTGGCAAGCGTCATTGGATTATTCGTTCCCAGAGATTTGGTCAGGATATTGTCGAGTCCCGCCAGTCGGCAGATCGTACCGACGACGTCACCGGCAATTATTCCCGTCCCTCTGTAGGCGGGCTTCAGTACTACCTTGCCCGCTTTGAATTCCCCGATTACTTCGTGGGGGATGGTACCGTTGACGATCGGAACGTCGATTATGTGTTTCTTCGCATCTCTTACGGCCTGACCGATAGCCTGAGGTATCTCGCCGGTATTCCCGGAGCCAACACCAACCTTGCCTTCGTAATTACCAGCAGCGACCAGTACCCTGAACCTGAGGTTTCTTCCACCCTTTGTAACCTTACTGACCCTGCTGATGTCAATTACGTTGTCGTCAAATTCGTCGTCTCGTCTGTTATTCCTTGCCATAACTAAAAGTCAAGTCCCTCCTCTCTCATCTGGTCGGCCAGTGCCTTTACTTGCCCGTGATAGGGGTATCCACCCCTATCAAAAACTATCGTTTCGTATCCCTCGTCCAGTAATTTCGAGGCCATCAATGAACCCACCTTCTTGGCGGTTTCGGTCGTCGCGTTATCAACCTCTTCCTCAAGCTCAGGGCTCAAAGACGAGGCGGCAGCAACCGTTTCGCTATGGATGTCGTCTATTGCCTGGGTGTATATATGCCTGTTAGACTTCTTGACGTAAACCCTGGGTTTGCTCGACGTCCCTCTTACCTTGCTTCTGATTCTCTTATGCCTTATCTTTCTCCGTTTCTCTCTATCGACTTTTGGCACTGATGTATCCTCCTAAATTCTGATTTTGACCGTTAGTTTGCAAAACCGGGCTATCCGATCTCCGCTTCTTCTCCGCCTGATAGTTTTCCTTCCTTCCTAATTATCTCTTCGCCCTTGTACTTAATACCTTTTCCTTTATAGGGTTCCGGAGGACGTAAACTTTTGATGTCCGCTGCCACCTGGCCCACTTCCTGTTTGTCCGGTCCCTTGATGGTTACCTGATCGTTGTCCTCTACTTCGGCCTCAATATTTTCGGGTAGCGGGTACTCGATCGGATGTGAATAACCGAGTTCAAACATCAATTTATTCCCCTGCTTTCTAACCCTGTATCCGAGACCCTCCAGAACCAGCGTTTTCTCAAACGGGTTCACCAGTCCTTCAACCATGTTTGCAACCAAGCTACGATAGAGTCCGTGTTTCTCCTTGTATTCCTTTTTGTCCGCTTTACGTCTCATCACAAGTTCGCCTTCTTTTACTTCGGCTGTGACGAAATCCCGGTCGTACTCCTGGGTAAATTTAAGGCCGTTTTCGCCTTTTGCCGTAACCGTCCCGTTTTCCACGGTTAATTCTACGCCGTTCGGAATTTCTATCGGTGCCTTGCCTACTTTTGACATCTAAATCACCTCACCAGACCTTGAACAGCAGTTCCCCGCCGACGCTGTCTTCCCTTGCTCGCTTACCGGTCATTAGGCCGCGAGAGGTACTGAGAACGGCGGTTCCCAGGCCACCCAGGACCTGCGGAATTTCCTCCTTGGAGACGTAAACACGCTTGGAAGGCTTGCTTACCTTTTCCATGCCGTCTATTACCGGCTCCCCTTCGCTATAGCTTAGTTCTATCTTTATCTCTTTCTTGTTACCCGGCAGTTCCTCTACCTCGAAGCCCGAAACGTAGCCTTCCTCAACCAGAACTTCCGCAACTGCCTCTTTGAGGTTCGAACTGGGCAAGGTAACGTCATCGTGGCCCATTCGACTGGCGTTCTTAATCCTGGCAATCATATCACTTAGTGGATCCTGCGTTGTCATTTATGCTCCTCCCGGTATTGCTTTACCAGCTAGCTTTTTTAACACCTGGCAACTCTCCCTTATGGGCTAACTCTCGAAAGCATACTCGACATATACCAAAATCCCTTATGTAGCCCCTGGAACGTCCACAAATGTTACACCTGTTATAATCCCTGACATCGTATTTATTTTCTTTATTCGCTTTTTCAATCAGCGCTTTTCGAGCCATAACACCCTCCAATTATTCTCTAAATGGGGAACCAAGTTCTTTGAGGAGATAATATCCTTCCCTGTCGGTTTCGGCGCTAGTAACGACCGTTATATCCATCCCCTGTACCTGCCTGACATCGTCAAACGTGACCTCCGGGAAGACGAGCTGCTCGTCCATACCCAGGCTATAGTTTCCTCGGCCGTCAAACGAATCCGGAGAAAGTCCACGGAAGTCCCTTATACTGGGTAAAGCCGCGTTAAAAAGTTTATTCAAGAATTCGTAGGCCCTCTTGCCTCTCAGGGTCACTTTACAACCAACAGGTACGCCTCTTCTTATCTCAAAATCGGAAATCGATTTTCGGGCTCTGGTAACTACCGGCCTTTGCCCGGTTATACTCATCAGGTTCTCCACTGCACCGTCTATGATGCTCGGGTCGTCGTGCTCCGATATACCCATATTTACTACGACTTTCTCAACGTCGGGCACTTCCATGGGATTATCGTAACCCAGTTCGTTCATCAACCTGTCCCTTACTTCTTCCTCGTATTTTTGCTTGAGCATTTCCTATTCCAGAACCCCCTCGCACTTCTTACATACTCTAACCTTGTCACCGGCAACCTCGTCAAACCCCACGCGAGTTGGTTCGTCGCATGACGGACATATAGGCAATACGTTGGAAATATCAATCGGTTCTTCCCGCTCAATTATTCCCGGCTCCTTCTGTTGCTGGGTCCTTCCCTGGTGCTTCAACCGAAAGTTGACGTTTTCGACTACAACTCGATTGTTTTCCGGATCAACCCTCAGTACCTCTCCTTCCTTTCCTTTATCGTTACCTGCAATTACCTTTACCCTGTCACCTTTCTGAACTTTCCTCATAGTTACCTCCTATAGAACCTCGGGCGCCAAGGATATTATTCTAAGCATGTTTCCTTCTCTAAGTTCTCGCGTCACGGGTCCAAAGATCCTCGTCCCTACTGGTTCCATCCTATCATCAACCAGTACTGCGGCGTTGTCGTCGAACCTGATATAAGAACCGTCCTCTCTGCGATAATTCCCGACGGTTCTGACGATAACTGCACGAACGATCTCTCCCTTTTCGAGATCGCTGTCGGGTATCCGTTTCTTCACGGAAGCGGTAATTATGTCACCTATCTGTCCCTGGTTCTTGTTCGACTGACCGAGAACGTTAATGCATCTTAGCTTTTTAGCACCGGAATTGTCAGCCACTTTTAGTTCCGTCTCTTGGTGGATCACGTTTCCCCTCCCGACCTTTCCAGCACTCGCTTGAGCTTCCACCGCTTCTTCTTGCTAATGGGCCTTGTTTCCTCTATAAGTACCCGATCTCCCTCTCGAGCTTCCTCGTTCTCGTCGTGAGCGTAGAACTTCGAGCGCTGCTTCAGGTACTTTTTGTACCTTGGATGCTGTTTCTGAGTATCTACAGCCACGGTAATAGTCTTGTCCATCGCGGCGCTAACTACTTTTCCTTTCTTCGTCTTCTTCATCTTACTCTTCCCCCTCAGTTTCCCTTTGAATTGTCTTCGCTCGAGCTATATCTTTTTTGGTCTTCTTGATCTCGGCGGTGTTATCCAGTTCTCCCGTTGCCTTCTGAAACCGCAAGTTAAAGAGCTTTTCTTTCAACTCGGCGACTTTTTCCTCCAGCTCCTCGGAGGTCATCTCCCTCAGTTCCCCGGGCCTCATTTTTCTCCTCCCAGCTTGATCCTTTCTTTCAGCCGCGTCTTTATCGGTAACTTATATGAGACCAACTGGTGTAATCGTTTGGCCTTTTCGGCGTCTACACCTGAGAACTCGAAGACGATTCTTCCCGGCCTTATTACCGCCACCCATTCCGCGGGCTCTCCTTTTCCTTTACCCATTCTCGTCTCCGCGGGAGTCTTGGTAATTGGCTTGTCGGGAAAAACCCTTACCCATATCTTGGAGTCACGCTGAGTTTCGTGGGCCAGGGTCATCCTCGCCGTCTCGATCTGTTTGCTCGTCAACCAACCGGGATCCTTTGCCTGAATCCCGTATTCCCCGAAAGAGACCTTGTTTCCCCTGCTAGCCTTCCCTTTCGTCCTGCCACGTTGTTGTTTTCTGTGTTTCGTATCAGCTGGATATAATGCCATTTGTTACCATCCTTGGTTAGAGACTCAATCCTTCTGGAACACCCTCGGGCAGCAATTCCTCTCGGAAAACCCAGGCCTTTACCCCGATCGGTCCGTACTTGGTCCTTGCCTCGATAAACCCGTAATCTATATCGGCCCTGATCGTCTGAAGCGGTATCCGTCCCTCGTCCTGGGAGACCGATCTCGCCAGGTTAGCACCGCCAATTCTCCCCGAGCACTTGACTTTGACACCTTTAGCTCCCTTGTTCATCGACCGAGAAATTACTTCTTTCATTGCCCGACTGGGCGGTATTCGGTTCTCGATCTGGAATGCCACTTCCTGAGCAATCAGCTGGGCTTGAAGATGTGGGTCGTTGGCTTCCTTTACGGATATATTTACGTTCCTGCCCGTTTTATCACTCAGTTCCTGTTGAAAATTATTTATCTCGTTTCCCCCTTTACCGATAATTATTCCCGGGCGAGCCGAGACGATTATCATAGAGATGCGATCGTCCCTGGGCCGTTCTATACTGACCTCCGCTATTCCCGCACCTCGGTAACGTTCTTCGATGAGCTCGCGAATTTCGTGGTCTTCGGCGACGTATTCGGGGGCTTTCTCGTCACTGTACCAATTCGATTCCCATTTCTTGTTGACTCCAACACGAAAACCGACCGGATTAACTTTCTGTCCCATTATTCTTCCTCCACTAGGATTACAGTAATATGGCTTTGTCTTCGCTGCATTAGATCAGCCCTTCCTTGAGCTCTGGGTTTCATCCGTTTCATGGTCTGTCCTTCGTCAATCGCGGCTTCTTTGACCTTAAGTTTGTCCACTGCCATATCGTGGTTATGTTGAGCATTTGCAATCGCCGATTCTAACGTGTCTTTAAGGAACCGGGCGGCTTTCTTCTTGGAAAACTTTACGGTTTTCAGAGCTTCGTCGACCGATTTTCCCCGGATGGCGTCGGCAACGGGCCGGGCCTTCTTCGGAGAAATCCGTACGTTTTTAGTAATAGCTTTGGCTTCTTTCATACTAACCTACCGGAGTAATCGGCTCTTTCTTCTTGATGCCGCCGTGTTCTCTAAACGTTCTGGTCCGGGCAAATTCGCCAAGTTTGTGACCGACCATATTCTCGGATATTTCTACCGGCACGTGATCCTTTCCGTTGTGAACCTTTATTGTCAAGCCGACCATTTTTGGCAGTATCGTAGAATCCCTCGACCAGGTCTTAATTTCCTCCAATTCACCGTTCTTCGCTTTATCAACCTTTTCGTTCAAACTGTCTTTTACGTATGGTCCTTTCTTAACTGACCTTGGCATGACTTACCCCCTCTTTTTCTTTGTCCTTCGCCTGATTATCTTTTCGTCGCTTCCCTTCGCTTTTCTCGTCTTGCCGCCTTTTGCGGGTACGCCCGTAGGAGATACCGGCGGCCTACCTACGTAAGCTCGACCTTCTCCTCCTCCGTGCGGATGGTCAACGGCGTTCTTTGCCACACCTCTAACCTTTGGCTTCCTTCCCAGATGTCTCTTACGTCCCGCCTTTCCGCTCTTCTCGTTCTTGTGGCTCGGGTTGCTTACCTGGCCGACCGTAGCTTTACACTCGGGATCGAACGACCTGATTTCGCCGGAAGGTAGTTTGACGTCGATTTCCTCCGGGTCTTTGGCGACGATCCTTGCATCCACTCCGGCGGACCTTGCTATCCTTCCACCGCTGCCGGGAGAGAACTCCAAATTATGAATCGGTTTACCGGCGGGTATCCTCCTCAGAGGTAAAGCGTTACCCGGCCTGACTTCCGCGTCTTCCCCGGCTTCCACTACCTCGCCGACTTCGAGCTTAAGCGGAGAAATGATGTAGCGCCTCTCCCCGTCGCTGTAAAGCAGCAACGTTATCCAGGCGGACCTGTTCGGGTCGTATTCGGTACTCATAACTCTTCCCTTTATCCCTTCTTTATCGCGCTGGAAATCTATCTTCCTGTACTTCCTCTTATGGCCTCCACCGCGACCACGAACTGTTTCTTTTCCCTGATTGTTCCTTCCGCCTGACTTCTTTAGCGGCTCGAGAAGGGACTCTTCGGGTTCGTCAGTCGTCAGCTCTTCAAAGTCCGTTAACTCAGCATGACGTCTTGAGGGCGTTACGGGTTTAAATCGTTTTATTCCCATTTTTTCACCTTAACCTATCCGAATATGTCAATCCTATCTCCTTCGGCAAGCCTTACGTAAGCTTTCTTCCAGGCGCTCGTTTTGCCCTTCTCCTGGTTGAGTTGCTCCCTCTTGGGCTTTCCTCGGAGGTTCATTGTATTTACGTCGACAACTTCCACGTCAAACAACTCTTCAACTGATTTGCGCACCATAACTTTATTGGCGTCGGGATGGACCCGAAACACGTACTTGTTGCTTTCCTCCTGGAGTCTCCACGAGTTCTCCGTTACAACAGGCTCTATTACGACATCCTCCGTACTTAATTCCATTTAGACCCCCTGAGATTCCAGTTTCTGGTCCAGTAAGATTTCGCTTAGCTCCTCGACGGACTTCCTGGTAAGTAAGATCCCTTCATGGTTTAAGATTTCGTATGCGTTAATCTGGGAAGATGAGATGCATTTAGCAGCTGGAATATTGCTATAGGACTTTTTAACCTTCCAACTATCTTCTTCCTGAGGCACAATTATAAGAGTATCCTTGGGCAAATCAAGAGTCTCCAGCACCGACAGCGCTCTCTTGGTTTTCGGCTCTTCGAACTTGAGCTCTTCAACTACCACGAGGTTACCTTCCGAGTACCTCGTCGAAAGGGCACTGCGGATCGCCTTATGCCTCATCTTCTTCGGGAGGTTGATCCCGTGATCTTTCGGCTTGGGGCCGAAAATTACCCCTCCACCGCTCCATAACGGTGAAGCCCTTGAACCGTGCCTTGCTCTTCCCGTTCCCTTCTGACGCCACGGCTTCCTATTAGAACTTTTAACCTCCGACCTGTCCTTCGTACTTGCGGTTCCGGCTCTTCCGTTTGCCCTGTAGGCCTTTACGGCCCGGTAAAGGAGGTCGTTGTGGAATTCGAGCCCAAGTAGATCTTCGGAGACCTCGACTTCCTCGCCCGTGTTCCCTTCTTCGTCTCTAACTTCTAGCGTAATCATTTGCTACCCCTGATCTGAATCAAGTTGTCTCTGGGTCCCGGAACCGAACCTTTGAGAACCAGAATATTATCATCAGAGCTGGCTCTCAACACTTCGAGGTTCTGTACCGTAACTGTTTCGTTACCTGTTCTTCCCGGTAATTTCTGACCCTTCAACACTCTTCCCGGCTCGACACACATACCAATAGAACCGGGTTTTCTGTGAAATCGCGAGCCGTGAGTCTTTGGCCCGCCGGAGAATCCCCATCTTTTGACAACACCCTGAAAACCCTTCCCTTTAGAGTTGCCGGTTACGTCCACGGTGTCTCCCGGTTCAAACTGATCCACGCCAACCTCGTCACCCGGGCTGTAGTCTTCAGGATCATCTATCCGATATTCCACCAAGTACTTTTTAGGTTGAACGCCGTACTTGTCGAAGTGGCCCTTCATGGGTTTCGTCAATTTCCTTTTCTCGGTATCCTTGTAACCAAGCTGAATTGCATTGTATCCGTCATTTTCCAGGGTCTTTACCTGCACAACCACCGCGGGCTCGGATTTCAGAACCGTTGCACCCACAGAAGCACCTGATTCCGTAAAGTACTGAGTCATTCCGACTTTTTCCCCTAACGTCCCTAACATTTTTGACCTCCCAGTTAGCTAAACTATTTAACTCTTATAGTTTGATTTCGACGTCGATTCCGGTCGGCAATTCGATATCCATCAAAGCATTGATAGTCTCAGACGTCGGTTCCTGTATATCGATCAACCGGTTATGTATTCTTCGCTCAAAGTGCTCCATTGACGTCTTGTTCACGTGGGGCGATCTAAGAACAGTATATAATTTCCTTTCGGTTGGAAGCGGAACCGGACCGGATATCTTGGCTCGTGTCTCCTCGGCAGTCGTTACGATCTTCTCCACTGACCTGTCGACCAACTCGTGATCATACCCTTTGAGCTTGATTCTTATTTTTTCTCTCGCCATTATTAATAACCTCGTTTATTTAAGATTTCCTCCTTTACTCTCTCCGGCACTTCTTGATAATGAGAAAAACTCAACGAATAGGTACCTCGACCTCGCGTAATTGAACGAAGCCTGGTAGCGTAACCAAACGATTCGGCAAGCGGAAGTTTGAACTCGACCAGCTGAACTCCTTCTCGACTCTCTATGCCCGTTACTTTTCCTCGGCGTTTTGAGATATCTTCCATAACGTCGCCGACGTGATCGCCAGGGACGAACACCTCTCCTTCCATAATCGGCTCCAGCAATCTGGAATTTCCCTTCAGCGCCCTCGTGGTCGCCCGGGATCCGGCGGCTTTAAATGCCATATCGGAGGAATCAACCGGATGATGAGCGCCGTCATACAGAGTGGCTCTTACGTCAGTTACGTGATACCCAGCGAGCTGTCCATTGCCCAGAGACTCTTCTATCCCCTCTTTTACGGATTTAATGTATTCTTTTGGCACCCTTCCCTCTTTTACTTCGTTCTCGAATTCGAACCCGGCTCCGCGCTTCAGTGGTTCAAAGTGCACCTTAACCCGGGCATATTGCCCCCTGCCCCCTGTTTGCTTTGCAAACTCCTCGTCGATGTCGGAGTCGGACTGAAGCGTCTCTTTGTAAGTGACGCTGGGTTTACCAACCAGTGCTTCTACGTCAAATTCTTCTTTCAACCTTCTAGTCAAAATTTCCAGGTGAAGTTCACCCATACCAGAAATAATGGTCTGGTTAGTATCGGGATCGTTCTCGACCTTGAAGGTCGGATCCTCCTGGGCAAGCTTGTTAATCGCGTCGGTAAGCCGGCTCTCGTCCGCCTCTTTGCGAGGCTCAATCGCAACGGAAATTACCGGCTCGGGAAAATCTATACGCTGGAGCACTATGGGGTCTTCCCTGCTACAAAGCGTCTCCCCCGTGGATGTATGATCAGGCCCCACAACTGCAACTATGTCTCCAGCTTTAGCTTTCTCGACCCTTTCCCTTCTATTTGCATGCATGTGAAACATCCGGGACACCCTCTCGGTTTTTCCGGAGTTGGGGTTAAAGACGTTATCGCCTTCTTCCAGAGTGCCCGAGTAAATTCTGAGATAGATCAACGTTCCGGTATATTGATCCGTAGTTACCTTAAACGCAAGGCTGGCAAGTGGTTCTTCGGGTGAGGGATACCTCTTTAATTTCTCCCCTTCTTCATCTCCGCTATCCACTCTGTATCCTTCAACTGCCGGAACATCGTTTGGGCTGGGGAGATAATCCACCACTGCATCGAGTATGGGCTGGACCCCGACGTTCTTTAGAGCCGATCCGCCTAAAACCGGAACACAGGAACCGACTATCGTCGCCCTTCTTATGGCTCGTTTCAATAGATCGGTCGGTATTTCCTCTTCCTCGAGGAACTTCATCATCAACTCATCGTCGTACTCGGCGGCCTTCTCAACCAGGTCCTCTCTCCACTTTGCAGCTTTTTCCCTGACTTCATCGGGAATGGGTTCACGCTCGTACTCCGCACCCTTGGAGTCCTGATCCCACTTCATCAGGGAAGGATTAATCAGATCTATCATTCCGATCAGCTTATCCGAGTCGTCCCTGTAAACTAATTGAAGCGGCAGGGTGGTTACCCCTAACCGCTCCTCGATCATTTCTATCGTCTTGTCGTAACGAGACTCCGTCCTATCAAGTTTATTGACGAAGGCAATCCTCGGTACGTTGTAGCGATCCGCCTGGCGCCAGACCTTTTCGGACTGGGATTCGACCATTTCAACGCCGGAGAAGAGAGCTACGGCGCCGTCCAGGACCCGGAGCGACCTCTCCACTTCGGCGGTGAAATCCACGTGTCCCGGCGTATCGATTATGTTGACCTGATGGTCCCGCCAGTAACAGGTGGTTGCGGCCGAAGTAATCGTTATTCCTCGCTCCTTCTCCTGGTCCATCCAGTCCATCTCGGCATCCCCGTCGTGGACTTCACCGATCTTATAGGTCCGACCGGAGTAGTAAAGCATCCGCTCGGTTGCCGTAGTCTTCCCAGCATCGATATGCGCCATGATACCGATGTTTCTCATCTCTTCCAGTTCTTCGTCCCTGATTTCTTCGTCCACGATCTCATCAGACTTTTGTTTCGTCATTATCATAATTATAGTTCCCGTAAATTCCTAAAAGCACTTAAGATAGATAAAAAATCCTTTCTCAGCTGGAAAGGACTTTTTAAATAGAATAAACCAGATTAATCTCGAATCGCCGAGGATTTACCAGCGATAATGGGCAAAGGCCTTATTAGCCTCCGCACGTCGGTGGGATTCAAGCTTCTTCTCGTAAGCTTCCCCTTCCTTGTTGCTGGCCAATATTATTTCGCTCGCCAGACGCTCTTCCATCCGGGGTTCGTTTCTAGATGAAGCAACATCAACCAACCAGCGAAAGGAGAGAGCCACCTGTCTATCCGATGAAACTTCGTAAGGTACCTGATAATTTGCCCCCCCAACTCTCCTGCTCCTGGTCTCCAGTTCGGGCGAAATATTATCTATCGCTTCCCGGAAGACTTTTACCCCAGGCTCTCCTTCTCTCTCTTCAATTAGAGAAAAAGCATTGTAAATAATCTTGAAAGCAAGGTTCTTATTTCCGTCCTGCATTATATAGTTTGCAAACTTCCCGACCAACTTGCTACCGTGCTTAATGTCTTGGTTTACGTCACGTCCAGGCAATCCCATTAATCCATCCTCCTAGCTCGGCTTCTTTGTTCCATATTTAGACCGGCCCTGCTTACGTCCATCTACACCAGTCACGTCATAAGCTCCACGAACAATATGATATCTTACTCCCGGCAAATCCTTGACTCGGCCTCCTCTCACCAGTACAACGGCGTGCTCCTGCAACTCGTGACCTTCTCCTGGGATGTAGGCCGTTACTTCCTTTCCGTTGCTAAGCCTTACTCGGGCAACTTTTCTCAACGCCGAGTTGGGCTTTTTCGGGGTTCTAGTATAAACCCTGGTCACGACTCCCCGTTTCTGAGGACAGCCGTCAAGAGCCCGAGAGCTTGTTTTCTTTTTCTTGGTCGATCTTCCTTTCCTTACTAGCTGATTAATCGTCGGCATATCGTTTTCTCATCACTCCCTGTAAGTGCCAGAAATTATAAGCTAGCCCCTTTTTATTGTCAAGCTGACTTAGAATCCACGGGACTTAGCTCCTCTTCATCTTTTTCAGTCTCGTCCCGGTTATCTTCCCCGATAGCTTCGAACTTTTCCTCTTCCCTGTCTTCAAAACCCGTACCAACCGCGACCTTTTTACCTACGATTATGTTTGGCTTGAGCCCTTTTAGCTCGTCCGATTGTCCGCTTAACGCCGCATTGGTTAGTGACGAAGTCGTCCTCTGGAACGACGCCGCGGAAAGCCAACCCTTGGTCTTGAGCGCGGACTTGGAGATTCTTAACAACTGCCTGTCTCCTTCCGGGAGCTTGAATTCCTTTACGCGTAAATCGCGGACTTCCCCTTCTATGATGACGGGCATCTCTTCCACGCCGGACTCCGTAGCGTATTTCAGCACGCTCTTCGTTACTTCTTCCCCTTCCCGGGCTATCAATCGTTTGCCTTTCTGAACGTCACCGGCTAATTCCCTTCCCAGTATCTCTCTCCGGTTTTCTCTTACCTTCTCGTTTTCCATCCTGAGGTCTTTGACCACGTTCCTGAATTCTTCCAGAGTAATTAACTCGTTCTGGGTCAGGTCCGAATCTCCCCTGTCGCTCACTATAACGTTGTTCAACATCTGGGCGATAATAATTTCGACGTGGGTATCGTTTATGTCCACTCCCTGACTCTTGTAAACCTTCTGAATTTCCGTAAGCAGGTACTCGTAAGTTCTTTCCACTCCTGCCTTGTCCAGGAGGTTATGCGGGGGTATTACTCCTTTGGAAAGCTGTTCGCCGGGCCTGACCTTATCGCCCAACCCGACCACGGGTGAGTGAGTAATGTTTACTTCCTCTCTGTACCTGTAGGTAACTCGGGCGAAGTCCTCGGATAACTCCTCCACGTCATCTATGCTGAGCCTTCTATCGGCCGGTCTATCGAGCGAGAACAGCGTTTTGCCTTTTTTCACTTCTTCTCCGTCCACGACTTCCGGGATCATGGATTCGGAAAGCGGTATCCTCTTTCTGCCGTCCTCGGGCTGGAATATAATTACTGAATCCTCGGCAATTACCAGTACTCCTGACTTATCCGCAGTAAGCTTGTCCGAACTGTTCAGGTCTATAAGCTTCTCACCTTCCTCGACCCCTTCCCCTTCCTCGACCAGAGGTTTTGCCATGGGAGGAATAAGGTGATCAACGACGTTCCCATCTTCGTCAGTCAAAGAAATCAACCGTCTCTCTCTGTTTATTTCTTCTATAGTTCCGCCCTTTTTAGCAAAAACCTGTTCCAGTTCGACTTCGTCAGATAGCACGTCTCCCTTTTCCACGAAATCCCCGGAATTTTTATTAACCTCCAACCCGTCCGGTAATTCGTAATAAGCGTCCGAGCGGCTCATAAGAAGGTACATAACCGTCTGGCCACCTTCTTCTACTATCCTGACCGTACCGGCGTGAGGGCTAGTATTGTCGACGATATCCGAGAGATTCACTTCTTCGCCTGGTTCCACCAGACAGAGGGACGAAGGTATAGTTAATCCCTGTGGTTCTCCTTCTATTTCTATTCTCTTGCCCTCTTCCGTATCGGTCATTTCAGTAACGTGGCCTTCGATGTCCGTTATGGAAGCCTGGGCACTCTTGGTAGTCTTACGAGCTTCGAACAGCTCTTCCGCTCGGGGAAGACCCTGTGTTATGTCCTCTCCGGCTACACCACCGGAGTGAAAAGTCCTCATTGTAAGCTGAGTTCCAGGTTCTCCAATTGATTGAGCTGCAATTATTCCCGCTGCTTCTCCCCTCTTTACCAATTCGTGCGTCGACAGATCCATGCCGTAACACTGCTGACAGACCCCCTTCTCCGTTTCGCACGTTACGGGAGACCTGACGACTATCCTGGGCCGTACGGCAATTTCTTCGACCGAGTTGGCTTCCAGCCTATCTCGTTCAACCGGACCGATGACGTCGTCCCTTCCGACTATTACGTTACCTGTTTCCTCTTCTCGAACGTCTTCCAGGCTATTCGTACCCATTATCTTTTCCAGTCCTTCGTCGGAAAGCTCGACCGTAACCTCTTTACTTGCGAGCTTTGCCGCCATTTCCTTGCCGACGAGTTCACCTTCTTCGGCCAGCACGCTACCGTCTTCGGGGTCGATAACCGGTTCGGCCAGCGTCTTACCGTAGACCCTCTCTTCGATACCTTCCATGAGCTCTCCACCGTCGTAGCGCAGTGGGTCGATTTCCAGACCTCTATTCGTGCCACAGTCGGACTCCCGAACTACGATATTCGAAACTGCCTCGACCAGCCTTCTGGTTAGATAACCGGAATCCGCCGTCTTCAAAGCAGTATCGGCAGTTCCCTTTCGACCTCCGTGGGTCGATATGAAGTATTCCATCATATCCAGACCCTCTCTGAAGTTCGACTTTACTGGCATTTCTATTACGTCGCCGGAGGGATCAGCCATCAATCCACGCATACCGGCCAGCTGTTTTACCTGATCGGCACTTCCTCGAGCTCCCGACCCCACCATCATCTGGAGGGAGTTGAATTTATTCTCGGCAAAGTTGTTCATGGTGGCTTCCTCGATCTCGTCCACGGTCTGGTGCCAGATATCCACGATCGTTGAAGACCTTTCGTCTTCGGAAGCGAGGCCCCTTTCGAACATTTCGTTCACTTCTCTGACCCTGTCCATAGCCCGTTCCAGGATTGCGTCTTTCTCTCCCGGGGCAAGACAGTCCGTAGTCGAAATCGTCAATGCCGACTGAGTCGCTTCCGAAAATCCGAGCTCCTTAAGGTCGTCGAGCAAGCTGACTACCCGTTCGTTGCCGTAATTCTCGTAGACCTTCATTAAAAGATCGGAAATGTCGGAAGACTCGAACCGTTTGTCGTAATTCCTCAAATCGGGCGGGAATAGCTCGTTCAGCTTCGCTCGTCCCAGGGTCGTATCTATTATCTCGCCGTCGATTCTAATCTTTATGGGGGCGTGAAGGCTTATCACGTCGTTTTCGTAAGCTCTCTTTGCTTCCTGAAGGTTGGCAAAGTACTTGTCCTTACCCTTACCGTCCTCGTCCACCTCGGTTAAATAGTAATAGGCGTAGATCTGATCCTGGGTGGGTTTTGTTAGCGGTCCTCCGTAAGCGGGTGAAAGCAAGTTCTTCGAGGATAACATAATATCTCTTGACTCGTTCACCGCTTCTCTCGTTAGAGGAAGATGGATCGCCATCTGGTCCCCGTCGAAGTCCGCGTTGTAAGGAGGACATACGTGAGGATGTATATGAATGGCGTCTCCGTCGACCAATTTTGGTTCGAACGCTTCTATGCCAAGGCGATGGAGCGTAGGAGCTCGGTTGAGCAATACCGGCCTTTCCTTTAAAAGCTCTTCCAGGTAATTCCAGACGTCGGGCATCTTGCCCGCCAGCGCCTTGTTTTTGACTTCGTTGTAGTCCGAATACGTGGTATCGTCCAGATACCTGGTGACGAAGGGCTTGAAAAGTTCCAGAGCCATCTTCTTCGGCACGCCGCATTCCCAGAGTTTAAGTTCGGGATCAACGACGATAACTGCTCTGCCGGAATAATCTACTCGTCTTCCGAGCAGGTTACGCCTCAACCTTCCGTGTTTGCCCGAGATCCTGTCCGAAAGTGACTTCAGCGGTCGATCGTCCTTTCCCCTGATGGGTGTGTTCTTCTTCTCGTTGTGGATAATGGCGTCGACCGACTCCTGGAGCATCCGGCGCTCGTTCCGGAGAATTACCTCCGGGGCTCCCATATCCTCGAGCCTCTTGAGCCTATTATTTCTATTAATAATTCTTCGATAAAGATCGTTGAGATCGGTAGTTGCGAACTTCCCGCCTTCCAGGTGAACTATCGGCCTGAGGTCGGGTGGCAGTACCGGTATTGCCTCGAGAGCGATGTAACTCGATTTATTTCCCGAATCACGAAGCTTCTCGACGACGCTCAGCCTCTTCGATAGCTTGTTTTTAGCCGTCTTGGACGTCTCCTTCTTCAACCTATTGCTAAGTTTCTGACTGAGCTCCTCCAGGTCTATGTTTTCCAGCAACCCTTTAATTCCCTTAGCGCCCGTATAAGCAGAAAACCCGGCAGGATATAACCTCTCGTAGGCTTCTTTCTCGAGCTGGGCGATCTTCTGCCCAACTTCCAGAGGTACCTCTTCGTTCTCGACGGACGTGACGAGAAAGGCGAGGTTGTCGACTTCTTCTTGAGCAAGTTCCGATTCGATAGCGTCTCCGTATCGGGATTCAGCCATTTCGTGGAAGGTCTCGGAACATATCTCCCCCACCGGAGTCTCCGCAATCAGGTCTCCCTCTTCGACTTCGTCCCCGTCACTGACTTCCAAAATTACATCTTCCGCTACGGGAAACTCTTCGTCTCCTACTGACACCACGGCAATTCCCTCGCCGTTCTGGAGCTTCTTGTGGTCTATCGAGACTTCACCGGCTTCACTTGCGGTTAGCTTCGGGGCATCGTTTATTACTATGCCGTTCTCCGTCTCGAACTCCAGATGGCGCGAAAGAATCTCCAGTTCGGAACTATAGAGCCTTTCACCTACCCTGACCTCGTCGTCTTCCGTGGAAGTAACTATCGAAATATCTTCGAGCGTCGTCTCTGCCTCGTAATACGCGATCTTCCTGAGCGTCTTCTTCTTTATATCTAATAACTTACTGAGAGGGCTGGATATACCTTTGAGAAACCAAAAATGAATGACGGGGCTCGCGAGTTCTATGTGACCCATGTTCTTTCGCCGGACCGAGGAATCAGTGACCAGCACGCCACATTTTTCGCAGGTTATTCCCTCGTATTTCTTACCTTCGTATTTACCACAGGCACATTTATAGTCCTCTTCCGGCCCGAATATCTCTTCAGCGTACAGCCCGCCTTTTTCGGGCTTGTGAGTTCGATAATTTATCGTCTCGGATTCGGTAACCTCGCCGTGAGACCATCTCCTGATCTCCTCCGGCGAAGCAAACATCAATTTTACTTCCTCGATATCGTCACCAGACAACATCCGCAATCACCTCGCTACTAAAAAGTAAAACCAACCAGTCAACAACTATCTCTGTACAGCGACATTTCTTCTGAATGAAAATTAATAGAAGGCTTCCAGCTCCAGGAAATCTATTCGCAACTATTTATCAAACCGATCAACGGTCGAGAAACTCAGCCACCCGCGACGAACCCGATAAACAAATCCAGCGACCCCGTTAGTTAACATGGTTCTGACGAACCGGGGAAAGTTTCAGAGTTAAGGTGGATCAAGACACCGGCCCTTATACGATGAAAGAAAACCAGGAAAAGAATAAAACTAAACCCCTCTGGAAACTAATTTACCGCCCAGCCAGCGTAGATCCAAAGTGAATACTATTAAAATTTGCAATATTTGCCTCTCACCCGGGGAAAAACACTTTTAAAGGACCAGCGACCTGAACTAATCCTCTCCCTGCTGGCCCGCCCCCTTCTTCTTGCCTTGCTCCGTTTCTCCCGACTCCTTGCCGTTGCCTCCCGTATCACCGTTACCGCCATTACCCTTGTAGCTGCTGCTGCCGTAGTCGGTCCTGTAAAACCCGCTACCTTTAAACCTAATCCCGACACTCGAAATTACCCTTTCCGTTTCCTTGCCCCCACAAACCGGACACTCAGGCTCTTCGTCCTTTTTACCGTTTTTTTGCAAGATCTTGAAAGTATTGTCACATTCAGTACAGCGATACTTGTATAAAGGCATAGATCCCTCCACCTCTCCATAAAACCTAAATTACCCGACCAGGAAACAGCTCAACGTCGTAACGTCATGTTATCAATGGTTTCTTAGTTCTTCTTGGTACCAAATCAAGGTTGGTTCAATAAGATAGATAAGAATAAGAGCATTAAGTTAACTTAACAAAACTGCTCACCAATTATAAGGTAGGTAGAAACGATTTCAACTCATTCAAGGAAGTCCTTCCAGTTGCCGCCGCCGCTGGAGACCCGAGAACCGCTTCCCCCACCGGACTTTACCTCTACATCTCCTCCTATGTACCTGGTTTCTTCGTCGGGTATCTCTTCGAGAAACCGCGACGGTACGTGGCTGAACCTCTGACCGTACAAAAACCTGCTGTCGGTGTAACTCAAGAAAACCCTGTTCTTGGCTCTGGTCAACCCTACGTAACACAGACGCCTTTCTTCCTCCATTCTATTTTCTTCGATCGACCGCTTGTGAGGTAACATTCCGTCTTCCATGGCCACCATGAACACGTAACCGAATTCGAGCCCCTTGGCCGAGTGCAGAGTCAGCAGCGAGACTTTATTCCGTTGATCCTCGTAGCTATCTACGTCGGATTCGAGAGCAACGTTTTCCAGGAACTCCTCCAGATCCGGGTCTTCATCCTCGTTTTCTTTTATTTGTCCGATCAATTCGCGAACGTTGTTTCTCCTGTCCTCGGCCGAATCGGGATCGTACTCCTTCTCCAGATAGGAGAAATAACCGATTTCAGCCACCGTCTGTTTTACGTAGTCGACCAGGTCGAGCTCACCTCTTCTCGCCCTTATCTCATTAATTAGCTCAACAAACGAATCCAGACTGGATACCTGGCGGCTCGAAAGGTCCGTCGGGTTTTTCTCGTCCGTAATCACGGACCAAACCGATTTATCCTGACGCCTTGCCGAGCGCCTGATTGCCTCCTCGGTCTTCGACCCTATTCCTCTTCGGGGAGTGTTGAGTATTCGGAGAAGATGGAGGTCGTCGTGAGGGTTGCAGATAACCCTCAAATAAGCCAGTACGTCCTTGACTTCCTTCCGTTCGTAGAACCGGGTTCCCCGGACTATTTCGTAAGGTATATTACGCTTGACCAATTTTTTCTCAATCCCTCGTGATAGGGGATTTACCCGATATAGTACGGCAATTTCTCCCAGGCTAACGCCCTCTCTTCTGAGCTGGCTTATCTGCCGGACGAGAAAATCCGCCTCGTCCTCTTCGTCGGAAGCGTTGTAGGCAACTATCGACTCCCCTTCGCCCCGTTCCGGCTCCATCTTTTTTTGCTTCCTGAGCTCGTTGTTTTTAATTACTGCGTTGGCCGCCCTGAGGATAGGTTTCTTGGAGCGATAGTTTTTCGACAGGTGGACGACTTCCGCTTCGGGGTAATCCTCTTCGAACTCCAGGAGATTACTCACGTCCGCCCCTCGCCAGCCGAAGATCGCCTGGTCGTCATCCCCGACGACACAAATATTGTCCTCCGGAGCCGCCAGCTGGCTTGCGAGTACGTATTGGGCGTGATTTGTGTCCTGGTACTCGTCCACGAGCAGGAACTCGAATCTCTCCTTCCACCTCTTTACCGAATCCAGGTCCTTATCGAGCAGGATCGTGGGAAGCCTGATCAGATCGCCGAAATCCAGGCCGTTCCACTCCTCCAGTTTATCCTGGTAGCTTCGATAAACCCTGCTTACCGTCCTTAAAGTGTAATCGTCCATCTCCCCGGCTTTTATCGATCGAAACTCTTCCGGGCCTATCAGCTCGTTTTTTGCGTCATTAATGAACGAGGCCACCATTCGGGGCTGGTACTCGTCGGTTGATATATCGAGATCAACCATCGTCTCCTTTATAGCCTTCTTCTGATCCGATTGGTCGTAGATGGTAAAATACCTGTCGTAACCTCGATCCAGCTCCTCTATTAGTTCCCGAAGCAGCTGAGCTCCCAGAGCGTGGAACGTACCCAGCCAGGGCGACGTCCCCTCCAGCTGTCTCGGCAAAAGGCTCTCCAGCCTCTCGTTCATTTCGTCGGCGGCTTTATTGGTAAACGTCAGACCAAGTACGCTGGTGGGCTTGACGCCGTAGTGGTCAATTAAATAAGCAACCCGATGGGTAATAACTCTCGTCTTTCCGCTCCCGGCTCCCGCGAGAACCATAATGGGACCCTTATAGTGAGTAACCGCATCGACCTGCTCGGGATTCAGTTCTTCCAGCAATTCGTCAGATCTACTCATGGTATTTTGTTGGTTTTGTTGTTTTTGATTTTTGGTTACTGAATATCTCGGAAGAGGCTACAAAGATAGCTCGGTCAGCCTGCCGCTCTCCAGAGGAGGAACTTCGAGGCTATAGGTCTCGTTATCGTGTTCGAACCTGTAATTAACGGGCACGCTAACCTGACCGTCCACCTCGCTTTTCGCAACTGTAATCCTGGCCGCCAAACTAACTACCTCCTCCAGGGTGTCATCGGATTTCCCGTTCCAGTCAGAACGAACGAGCCCCATTGGACCACTGTAAGTCGGGAGGTAAAATCGCAGATCCCGGGGCAGAAAGAAATTGTGAAGCTTTCTTTTCTCTTTCGGACTTTTTGCCAGTACCATTTTCGTATCGGGGGGGATCTTGTAATAATCGTCGAAGTCCAGCAACCTGAGATCGTTTACGTTGAACTCTTCTTCTTCGACAAGATCCTTCAACCTTCTCCTGTACCTCGGGTTGGTCAGCTTGCACCTCTCTCCCGCCCCGTAATAGTCCAGTTCCGCTCCCAGGTCAAGTTTTTCCACTAAACTCTCCAGCGCTTTCTCGTTGCTTTCTTCCAGCCCTACTTCGGAAGAAACCCAGCCCTTTCTTTCAGGAAGAGAATTATTGATCTCCGGGGAGAGAGGGCGAAAAACCAGCCCCTCGACCCCGGCTCTTCTCTCTATTTCCTCAAGCTTTTTTACCCAGGTTTCTCCTTTCAAGCCGGGCATCGCTCCGGAGACCAAGAAATCGGCTCCGACCCGGTCGAGAAATTCCCCTCCCGTCTTCAGAAGGTCGAGTCTGCACCTCAGGCAGAAAGAGTCTCCTTCCCCCAGATCGTGGCTCCCCGACTTTGCAATGCTCTCCGTTCTTCGTTTTATCGATTTACTCCGGAACTGGACTTCCGGCCAGAGGCTACTGGCAATTTCCTTGACTTCGTCATAGTAGCTGAAGAACGGGGACCGAAAGGTCAAAATTATTACCTGCTCCACCTCACAATGGCTCACCGCTATCTCCGTTGTCACGGAACTCGAAAGGCTACCTGAGAATAGCGAAACAGCCTCTCGCATTAAAACGGCTCCCAGTTACGATGGAACGATCAGAACCCGGGCCCAGTAGCTAGATCTGAGGATCAATCAACCCGTACTGGCCGTCGTCTCGTTGATAAATTATATTGACCTGGTCGTTATTTGAATTTACGAAAACGAGAAAATCCTGCTGGTACGAATCAAGTTGCATCGCCGCTTCGTCAGGCGTCATCGGTTTTTTAAAGTAGATATCCGTCTTTACTATCTTCCTATCGGTCTCGTCGGAGGCAAAGTATTCCGATCTAACGCTCCCGTCTTCCTCGATTTCTCCTTTGTGCTTATCTTTCAACTTTTCCTTGATTTTCTTGAGCTGGCGTTCCAGCTTATCCATCGCACTATCTATCGAGACGTACATATCGTCCGATTCCGCGGAAGCTTTTGCCACTTTTTTATTTATTAGATGTGCAAATACCGTGACCAGCCTTCTTTCCTTTTCTACGTCCATCGTTACTTCCACGCTGATTATTCCGTCGAAAAATTTCTGTAGGCTCTCGGATTTCTGAATGGCATATTCCCTTAACGGATCGCTTTGCTCCATATGTCTTTCTTCTATTTTTACTTTCATTTGACTCACCTACGTTAAAATTTATGGTAACTTATCGGTTTTGCTAATTCAAAAAGTCTCCAATTCTTTCGGTTAAATATCCACGCCCGAACCGGCTCGAGAAATCAACTGCTGGCCAAAATGGAATTGACCGAACCTATCGAGCAACGAAAACCCCTCTTTAAGCTGGTTTTCCGAGATCTTTAGCCGGTTTAATTCGCTCTGAGGCGTCCCGCCCAACCTCACGAGGACCTTCCTCAACCCGGCTGATACGGGGAAGCTCTTTTCCGTAGAACAATCGGAACAGACGACTCCTCCGTATTCCGGTGAAAATCCGATCGAACCGTCGTCTTCGACCGACCGACCGCAGCTACTGCACCTTTCCAGCTGAGGCTGATAACCGAGACGTCGAAAAAGCTTCAGGTAGAACCCTAGCTCAATTATCCCGGAGCCCGCTGCGTTACTGTCAAGAGCGTCCAGGGTATTTTCCGTCAGATCGTAAACCTTCCGCTCTCGTTGCCCGTCCTCCAGCAACTTGTTGACGGTCCTGGCACAGCGCAGCCCGGTATCTATCGCCTCACCGGACTTCCTCATGCCCTCCCAGTTCTCGACCAGCTCGGCCTCGCTTATGAATTCCAGGCCGGAACCCTGATAGAACACGACCTCGACGAGGTTCAATAAATCGAAGGCGCCACCGAATTTACTTTCCAGCTTTCTCGCACCTTTGGCGATTCCCGCGAATTTACCGGATTCTCTTCCAAATAAAGTAACCACGTAATCGCTATCCTTGAAATTGACCTTTCGAATAACGAAGGCCGTGGTTTTCTCTATCGCCATTGAGATCGCTTCCGGTTAGTCTTCCGGAGCACCCTGGACTATCTCGACACCGCTGCTGGCACCTATTCTGGTTGCCCCCGCTTCTACCATTTCCATCGCGGTCTCGTAGTCACCTATTCCCCCTGCCGCCTTCACGCCAATCTCGTCCGAAACCACGCTACTCATCAGTCTCACGTCGTCCACCGTAGCTCCGGTGGGTCCAAATCCCGTTGAAGTCTTGACGAATTCGGCCCCGCTTGCCTGTGATATTATACAGCCGGCACGTTTCTTCTCTTCATCGAGCAGTCCCATTTCCAGAATGACCTTGACGATTACCTCCCCCGGGCTCGCCTCCGCTGGTTCCGTCACCGCGGTGATATCCCGGGCGACCTCCTCGTAATCCCCTTTCAACAACGCGGGAATATTGACGACCATATCCAGTTCATCCGCCCCGTCTTCGATAGCCAGCTGGGCCTCAAACCCCTTTGCACCTCGTTTATGAGTGCCGTGGGGGAACCCGATTACGGTATCGATCTTCACCTCGGAGCCTTCCAGCAGTGCTTTCGCCTTTCCCACGTAAATCGGCTCCACACAGACCGAAGCAAACCCGTACTTCTTGGCTTCGTCACAGACCTTTTCCACGTCCTCTTCGGTAGAATCAGGACCCAGAGTAGTGTGGTCTATCAACGACGCGACTTCTGATTTTTTCATAGTTCCCCCTTTTCTATGTAATTTTATTCGGTGTCAAAACCGGTTAAGGATTCGACGGAGTCGGATTTTTTGTTCCAGTTCTTCGCCACTTTGACCTTTAAATCCAGGTAAACCTTGCTGCCGAGCATTTTCTCCAGGTCCTTCCTGGCCCGCTTCCCTATTTCTTTTATCTTATCGCCGTTGCTACCGATTATTATTCCTTTTTGGGATCGCCTCACGACAAAGATATCGATATAAACCTCGACCAGGTCTTCGTTCTCTCTGCGCTCGAACGACTTCGTCCGGGTAGCCACGGAATAGGGTAACTCCTCGTAAGTCAGCTCGTAGACCTTCTCCCTCACGAGTTCGGACATCAGAAACCCGAGTGGCTTGTCCGTGGAAATACCTTCGGGAAACAACCTCGCTCCCTCCGGCAGGTAATCGATTATCTCGTCCAGAACCAAATCGATCCCGTCGCCCGTCAACGCGGATATCGGTATGTATTCTGCAAATATTCCCAGTTCTTCGTAAGACTCGAGTGTTCTGGCAATTTCGCCCGGGGAATGGATATCGACCTTGTTTACGAGAAGGAATACGTCCCCTTCCTGGCTCGCAATTTTTTTCAAAAACGGGCGCTCGTCGTCGGGAACTTCGCCCCAGGGCTCGACCATATAGAGAATTAGATCGGAGCCCTTTATCCCCTTCCTGGCTTCTTCAACCAGGTAACTGCCGAGCGGATTATCGGGCTTGTGTATACCCGGCGTGTCGAGAAAGACGATCTGAGCATCCTCCCGGTTGTAGATACAGTTTATCCTGTTTCTGGTAGTTTGGGGTTTTTCAGAAGTTATAGAAACCTTGTCGCCGATTATCGTGTTGACGAAAGTGGACTTGCCGACATTCGACTTTCCCAAGAGGTGAACGAATCCGGATTTCAATTTTTCCCTCCTTCCTGTTTGGAAAATTATAGTTAAGGGGAGACGGTTCTTCCAGCACCCGAAAAACCGGAAAGCTCTTGTCCACCGTTCCCCTGCTAGGTATAATGGCTTTTGATCTTCGAGAAGCTGGATAATTAAGAATAAAACGGGGTCTCCAGGTTGAAAATTCTAGCAAAATCCTTTGCGAAAGTTAATCCCAGATTAAAAGTACTCGGGCAATTGGAAGACGGATACCACGAACTCGATATTAGCTTTCTGAGCGTAAACCTCGCGGACCAAATGACCTTCGAACCTTCCCGGACGGAAGAGGTATCTCTGTCGACCGAAGCGAATATACCCCCGAGAAAAAACTTGTGTTACAGGGCCGCGCAGAAACTGAAAGACGTCTGCTCAACGGACAGGGGGGCAACCATAACTCTGGAAAAGAACATTCCTATCGGAGGCGGTCTCGGAGGCGGTAGCTCAAATGCCGCCACGACGCTGATTTGTCTTAATCGATTGTGGAACTGTCGTCTCTCCCGAAGGGACCTGATAGAAATCGGGGGGGAATTCGGGGCCGACGTGCCGTTCTTCTTCTACGGAGGTTACTGCGTCGGATCCGGGAAGGGTGCCAGGCTCAGGAAGAAGGAGAACGTATTTCGGGATCGCCTCGTTCCGCTCCTGATACCACCCTTCCGCCAGCTGACGCCGGAAGTATATTCCAAGTTCGACGAACTGACGAATTCTCTTGATCCCGACAGATCCGGGGAGACGTTCTTATCTCCGCCCGAACTGGGAAATTTCACCGTACAAAACGACCTGCAGCAAGCCACCATGGAATTAAATCCAGACCTGGAGTCGTATCTAACCCTGCTCAAGAGTGCTGCCACCATCGAAACGGCCGGAGTGGCGGGAAGCGGTAGTTCCCTATTTGGGATCTCACGAAGGGACGCGTCTCTAAGGGAAATAGAGGCGGAACTCGAACCGGGGTTGAGTTCGATTTCCAGGGAAGCTAAATTGATTATAACGAGGCCTACGAACCACGGACAGATGGTCACGGAAGAGGGATAACGTCATGCAAGTAACCATAGACGGGCCGGCAGGCGTGGGGAAGACCAGCGTGGGACGGAGAGTTGCCGAGAAGTTCGACCTGCTTTTTATCCAGTCCGGCAGGCTTTACAGGGCAATTGCCTATGGTAGGATACACGGCCTGGATCCTGGAACTCTCTCCCTGGAGGTCAATGACGGGCCCGAACCGGAGTTGCTTATGGAGGGAAGACCGCTATCGGGAGAGCTTTCAACGGAAGAAATCGGCGAGGAAGCTTCCAAACTGGCAAAAGAGGAGGCGGTTCGAAAACTGGTAAACAGCAATATCATCGAAATTGCCAGAAACCAGGACGTTCTCGTCGAAGGAAGGGACATAGGGACGGAGGTCCTGACGGAGGCGGAGGTCAAGATATTTTTAACCGCTTCGGCGGAGGAACGAGCCAGAAGGAGAAAGAATCAGATCGATACGGACAGAACCCTGGAGGAAATCGAGGCTGCCATTAAAAAGAGAGACGAACGGGACCAGACCAGAAAGCTGGCCCCGCTCAAACCGGCTGAAGACGCTTCGATAATTGATACGACGTCGCTCTCGGAGGCCGAAGTGGTCGCCCGAGTTTCCGCGATAATTTCGGAATCATAAACCAGTCAGATGTGATCCTTTTGCGTGAAAAACTAGGCAGGTTAATCCATAAACTTGGATATACGGGACTGCTGGTAATACTTTCGTTCGCCGCCAGGTTATGCTTCAGGCTAAAAGTCACCGGCAGGGAAAACATCCCCGAGGATATGGAGGACCTGGTAATAGTTTCAACCCATTCGAGCTACTGGGATCCCCCCTTAATCGGTATAACCTTCGGGCTCCTTCAGGAAATTCACTTTATCGCGAGAGAGGGGTTGCTTAAGAACCCGATTTTTTCGATTCCGGTAAGGACCTACTCCACGACGATAAACCGGGACGATTTCGGAAAGAAAGACCTGATAAAGATGTTAAAAGCCTTCAACCGAAAGGGGCCTATCTGCGTATTTCCGGAAGGGACGACCTCCGAAGACTCGCCCCCGAAGAGTGGAACCGTTCGACTTGCTGAAAAAACGGGTCGAAGGTTCCTTCCGCTTAAAATCGAATACAGCCGAAGCCCCACCGATTTCCCGTTTTTCTTCGCTCCGGCCGAACTAACCATAGGAAAACCGATAGATCTCGAGGAAATAAAGCGCCTCGCGGCCGAAGAAAAGGAGGGCCGGGACCCGTCGCGGGAGGAAAAAATAGACTATCAGTCGTTAAGCGCTCGACTGATGGAACATATCCGGCACCTCTAGAGCGACGGAAACCGAAATTGGGAAAGAAAAACCATTCACAAGCAGGACCCTTTGAAAAAGAAATTTTATCCCATCTTTCCTGTTGATTCAAAGTAACGAAGAGGTTATTATATTATCACCTTTGGTAAAGTCGGTAAAACCACAAGCCTAGAAGGTAAGGCTTGTTAAAATTCTAATTAATAGGTGGTCGTTTGATGGAAGAGAAAATCAAGATGGAAGAAGCGTTTGACGAAACTGACGTAAGGACGTATAGCAGGGGCGATACTATCACAGGTAGCGTCGTCCAGGTAGAAGATAAGGACATTTTAGTCGATATCGGGTATAAGTCCGAAGGTATCTTACCCAAATCCGAGATGTCCCCGTTCAGGGAAGAAGAGGGGATTGAACCGGGTGAAGAGGTCGAGGTCCTCGTAACTTATATTGACGAGGAGAAAGGTACCGTTTACGTGTCGGAGAAGCAGGCAGCCTACGAGAGAAAGATCGGTGAACTCGAGGAAGCGTTCAAAAACGACGAGACGATTACCGGGACCATAACTGAAGAAGTCAAAAGTGCCGGCTACCACGTAAACGTGGACGGCATACAGGCTTTTCTGCCAGGCTCTCACCTGGGCTCGGATATGCCCAGCGTAATCTCCGAGCTCGAAGGAAAAGAGCTCAAATTTAAGATCCTGGAGCTATCCCGGAAAAACAGGAATATCGTGATCTCCCGCAGGGAATACCTCAACGAGAAGCAGGAAGAGCGAATCGACGAAATATTCGAGGAACTCGAGGTCGGAGAGACGATAGAAGGGGAAATCAAGTCGGTAGTGGACTTCGGACTGTTCGTCGATATAGGTGGCTTTGAAGGATTGGTCCACAGGTCGGAAATTAGCTGGAAGGACCTTCCCGCACCGCCCGACGATTTTGAAGAAGGAGACACCGTCGAGGTAAAGGTAATCGACCTGAATAGAGAGGAAGAGAAGATATCCCTCTCGATCAAGCGGTTGACTCCGAATCCCTGGGAAGGCGTCTCGGACAGGTATCCCGTCGGGGAAATCGTGGAAGGCGAAGTGGTATCGATCACGGACTTCGGTGCGTTCATCGAGCTCGAAGAAGACGTAGAAGGCCTTATTCACATATCTGAACTCTCCTGGGGCTATCCCGAAGATCCCCACGAAGTAGTGGAAGTAGGGGAAACGGTAGAAGCCGAGGTACTTGAAGTCGACGAAGAAGAACAGAGAATAAGCCTCTCGGCCAGAAAAGCCCAGCAGGACCCGTGGGAGAAGATCGAGGAAGTCTACGAACCGGGTACCGAGGTAAGCGGTAAGGTCACCAAGGTAACCGATTTTGGCGCGTTCGTCCAGCTGGAAGAAGGCGTCGAAGGGCTGGTCCACGTTTCCGAGCTGTCATGGGATCACGTAAACCATCCGAGCGACATGCTCTCGGAGGGTGACAAGGTGAACACCCAGGTCCTCGAAGTAAACAAAGGGGATCGAAGGATAAGCCTGAGTATAAAACAAGCTCAGAAGGATCCGTGGCACGAGTTCCAGGATCTTTACTCGGTAGGCTCGAAAGTAAAGGGCGAAATATCCGAAATCAAGGACTTCGGTGCATTTATCCAGATTACGGACGACGTTGAAGGTTTAATCCACGTCTCCGAGATCTCCACCGAGAAAGTCTCCACTCCCGAGGACGTCCTGGACGTAGGCGAGACGGTCGAAGCAAAGATAATTGGAATCAACGACGAGAAGCGACAGGTCCGTCTCTCCATAAGGATCCTCCAGGAAGAGGAGCAGGGTAAAACCCAGGATAGCGACTCGGACGAGGACGAAGGTGGACACGAAACGATCTCCATGAGGGAACACCTCGAGGATAAAGGACTCTAACACCGGATGTCCGGTAACTTACTCCTTATCTCCGTATCTGCTTTTGCGTCCTACTTAATCGGTGCTATTCCCTTTAGCTACCTAATTCCAAAGGTATTTCTGGATATCGACGTAAGACAACACGGCTCCGGTAACCCCGGAGCCTCAAATGTCTCACGGGTATGCGGAAAAGGCTACGGGGCTTCAGCACTTATCATGGACGTTGGTAAGGGGATAGTTGCGGCATTTTTAGTCCGGCAACTTGGCTTCCCTGTCGAGCTGGGTTTTCTGGCTATACTGGGCCACGTAGCAAACCCTTTCTTCCGGTTCTCAGGGGGAAAAGGGGTAGCGACCTCTCTGGGAGTAATCAGTTATGTATCTCCTCTATCCGGACTTATTTTCGTTTTCCTCTGGGTGGTACTCCTGTTAATCTGGAACGTAGCGGGTCTAAGTTCTTTGGTGGCAATCGTTTCTACCCCCGTTGCTTTTTATTTTTTGGGCTTAAAGTCGTCTTTACTTTGGGTATCGGTCGCTCTGGTCTGCCTGATCTACTTCACCCACAGGGGCAATATAGTTCGACTCGTGCGGGGGGAGGAGCGGGGTATAAGGTAAGGTCGGTTCCACCAAAAAGCATCGTGGTCCAGCGAGAGGGAAAACTAAACTTCTATTACTGCAATTGCGAGCGCGTAATCCCTGAGATGCGTGATCGAAACGTGTAGTCCTTTTTTGAACTCGAGCCCTTCGTCGGGAAGATCAACCGACGCGACGGGTCTACCGTTCCTGCCGGAATCTACTTCAATAGACCTCCAGGGCAGCTTCTTCCCGACGGCTTTTACCACTGCCTCTTTTGCCGCGAATCTGCCCGCCAGGTGTTCGTACTGTCTCCGACTGGAAAGGCAGTACTCCAGTTCTTTTTCGGTAAAAACCCTGTCGAGGAACTTTTGGTCCCACTCAACTGTTAGCTTTTCTATCCTCCCGACTTCGACTATATCTATTCCTATCCCGTCGATACCCAACCGGCTCACCATCCCTGACTATATCTTAAGTCGCTCGGCGTTGATTACGGCTTCCAGGTCCTTTACGGCCTTCTTCAGTTTCTCGTTAACTATCAGATAGTCGAACTCGGGAATCCGGGTTAACTCGTCCCGGGCAACCTCCATTCTCTTTTCAATCGTCTTGGTGCCTTCGGCTCCTCGGTCGACTATCCTCCGCTCCAGCTCCTCCAGAGAAGGGGGCGCAATGAAGACGAACACCGCGTCCACAGAAGGGTCTGCCCTCAGTTGCTCCGCCCCCTGCACGTCGATATCCAGGAAAGGATCGAATCCTTCCCGCTTTATCGTCTCTATTTCGCCTCTTGAAGTTCCGTAATAGTCACCGTAGATCTCGGCCCACTCCAGAAAGCCCCCGTCGTCCTTCAAAGCCTCGAACTCTCCTCCGTCGACGAAATGGTAGTCCTCCCCGTCGACCTCGCCCGGTCTTTTTTTCCGGGTGGTGTGAGAAACGGAATACGCCAGGTTCTCGTCCCTCTCAAGCGCCCGCTCCATAATCGTCGTCTTGCCGACGCCCGACGGACCGGTAATTACGAAAAATATTCCGGTTCTCCTGTACTGGCTGTAATTATCTCTTCGGGGCATCTTACTCTCCCACGAGAATCCACCTGAAATAGCTCGTTCCAGAATCGTTTTCCATCAGGTTTAAGAGGTGAAAAGTTGAGTCAGGCCAGGTTGCGGGATTGCTCCTTGAACTTTTCCAGGGCGAGCTTCATATCGATGACCTTGGACTGGATAGTACCGTCCTTTGACTTGGCCCCCAGTGTGTTTATTTCGCGCTGTAGCTCCTGTCTTATGAACTCCAGCTTTTTCCCAACCACTCCACCTTCCATCAGAGTACTTTTCGCCGTATCGATATGCGATTTGGCCCGAGAGATCTCCTCGTTTACGTCCACTTTATCGGCAAAAGACGCGACCTCCTGTTCCAGCTTGTCTTTATCCAGCTCGACCTGTTCGTCAACCAACCTGTTAATTCTCTCCTCCAGTTCAAGCTTGTACTGACGAACGACTTCGGGCACTTTCTCTTCCGCCTCTTCCAGGCGCCTGGAAATTACGTCCAGGTGTTCGAGCATGTCTTCCCTGATCGTTTCTCCCTCTTTTTCCTGAGCCTCGAGAGCCTCTTCGACGGCCTGAGAAAGAGCGTCCTTTATCGTGGACCATGACCCTTTATACAGAGGCGTCGTCTCTAGCAAATCCAGGGCAATAAGTTCGGACAGCCCCGGACTTTCGGGTATACCAAGGTCTTCAACAAGTTTGGAAAGACTCTCATAACTATTCCTTATAGCCTTACTGTCCAGTTCGTCCGGAGCAAGGCCCTCTCCCTCCTCAACGTCAATATTTACGTCAACTCTGCCCCGGGGGAAGGACTCTTTTACGAAGTTTTCTGCCTTATGGGTCAGAGACTGGTCCTCCCTCAACCCTCGCACCTTCACCGAAGTACTATCGTGATTAAGGGTTCGAACGTTTGCCTTGACGACCCTATCACCCAGATTTGCCGTACCCTCGCCGAACCCCGTCATTGAATAAACGCTGTCGTTACTTTCGAAATCCGATGGCACTATAACCTACTACCTCCCGTCCGTAACCTGCGACCTCCCCCGAGGTAGCGTACTTCAACCTCGTGGGCCGAAGATCCTTCTTCAAAGAGTAGTTCAACAGAACACCGATGGACCCGTATCCGCAGATTGAAATATTATTATCTCTTACCCGCTCGTAGAACTCGTCTTCGTTCAGATCCATAATAGCTTCGATAGCCAGTTCGTCCTTGCGCTCGGCAACTTCCCGGGTTTCGTAATGGGTGAAGTCCGTGCTTGCAATTACCAGAGATCCTTCGGGAATAATCTCCTCAAGTGCCGACGCGACGTCGTCAGCTATCTTGTTACTCTGGTCCTTCAAACATACGGGAACTATCGAGAATTCGCTACCCCAGAGGTGCTGGAGAAAGGGCAACTGGACCTCTATCGAGTGTTCCCTGCTAAAAGAGGCCCTGTCTTCCTCGAGCAGCTTGCTCGACTTCAGAACCCCGCGCGCCAGGTGGGTATCGAACTCGACGCTACCCAGAGGAGTGGACCAGCTTCCTTCGGTGAGGATAGATCCCGGCGGGCCGAGTCCGGAATGATTGGTTCCTATTACTACGATAGCTTCTGGTCTTCCAAGTCGGGCCATCCACCTAAAAGCGTGGGCGGCAATCGGGCCGGAGTAAGGATAACCGGCATGGGGAGATATCAACCCGATCGGTGACTTCAGCTCGTCCCCGGACACCTCGGGCGGATCTCCGGGCCCGAATTCACCCCTGTAACAGTCTTCGATACTCCGAATCAGTTCCTCCCTATCCCCGGGATAGAACTTTCCCGCGACGACCGGACCGATCTCGTTCATGGTAAATCACGAACTCCGTTGATATAAACTGTCTATAAGAAATTATAAGTTAAGGACCTGCCGGAGACAAAAGGAACGGACCAACCCCTGACGATATCTTCAACCAGACGACCGGATAAAACGAGCCCCGCTGATTTCCCGACAAACTAACCGGGGGGTCCGGGTATTTGGTTTCAGGTCGGCGTAGCTGAAAAAGATCGATAACTTCTCCGAGTCGTTGTCACCCAGATATTTCCATTGATCTACCCCGGGACTTTAGTATAATTAAATGTCTTATGGGAGATCGTCTAATGGTAGGACGGCGGGTTCTGGACCCGTTAGTGGAGGTTCGAATCCTCCTCTCCCAGCCAGTAAATGGTCCCGTCGTCTAGTGGCCTAGGATATCGGGTTCTCATCCCGGCGACAGGGGTTCGAATCCCCTCGGGACTGCCAGTTTGATCCTGAGAACCATTAAATAAAACCTACCTTACGATCCTGCAATCAAATAAGGGACTGAGGTCGATTTTCCAATCTCCAAGCTTGAGACGTCTCAATCCCTATCGTAAAATTCCTGAGTCAAGGGGTGAGTTTAATTGAACGAGGATAACGACTTCAATCGCGATTATAACCGCCATGAGGGGGACGAGGGAAAAGACAGAAAGGACGACCAGGGACAGTTTAATTTCCCCAACAATAACAATAATTTTCGCAACATCGCCCTTATAGTCGGCGCAATCATTCTTTCCCTTATACTGTTTCAGACGCTATTCAACTCTCCGGCAAACCAGGATGAAATAAGCTACACTGAATTTCTTCGTCAGGTGGAATCGGGCAGGATAGCCGAAGTTACGATCAAGGGAGGACTGATCAACGGTGTTTACAAGAGCGGAGGTAAGTTTGTAACGCGGGGACCACCCGAATCCACCGATTATCTTTCCGACTTAAGAGATCAGGGAGTAAGAATAACGTATAAGGAAGAATCCGAAAGTAACTGGTTTTTCTCCCTGCTTATTTCGCTGCTGCCCGTTCTGTTGATTATCGGACTCTGGGTTTTTATGATGCGGCGGATGCAGGGCAACAACGCGCTCAACTTTGGGAAGAGCCAGGCAAACCTCGTAAACAAGGAATTTTCGGAAGTCACCTTCAACGATTTTGCCGGGGTGGAAGAGGTAAAAGAGGAAGTCCAGGAAATAGTTGAGTACCTAAAAAACCCGACCAGGTTTGAAAAGCTGGGTGCCGAAGTGCCCAAAGGAATGATCCTCGTCGGTCCTCCCGGTACCGGTAAGACGCTGCTCTCGCGAGCAATAGCCGGTGAGGCCGAAGTACCGTTCTACCAGACGAGCGGTTCAAATTTCGTCGAGATGTTCGTCGGCGTCGGAGCTTCGAGAGTCAGAAATATGTTCGAACAGGCAAAGGAGAACGCCCCTTCAATCATCTTCATCGACGAGCTGGACGCCATAGGAAGAAAGCGTGGAGCGGGCCTCGGAGGCGGCCACGACGAAAGAGAACAGACTCTGAACGAGCTCTTATCCGAAATGGACGGATTCGACCCCAACGAGGGCGTGATAATCCTTGCCGCAACTAACAGGCCGGACGTCCTGGATCCCGCCCTTTTAAGACCGGGCAGGTTCGACAGAAAAATTACCGTCCCGACACCGGATATAGACGGGAGAAAGGAAATCCTCAAAGTCCATACTAAAAACAAAAAGCTGGACGAAGACGTCGATCTCGACGTACTCGCCCGACGGACCCCGGGGTTTGTCGGAGCGGACCTCGAGAACCTCGCAAACGAGGCAGCTCTGCTGGCCGGTAGAAAGGGCAAGGATATAGTGGAAATGACGGACTTCGAGGAGTCGATAGACAGGGTAATAGCCGGAGTTAAACGAAAAGGTATGGCGATAAGCGACGAGGAAAAGGAAAAGATCGCCTATCACGAATCCGGTCACGCGATAATAGGAAAGCTATTACCCAACGCAGATCCCGTACACAAGATCTCGATCATCCCGAGATCAAATGGAGCACTCGGCTTCACGCTCCAGCTGCCGCTGGAGGAAAAGTTCCTCGTCTCTAAATCCGAGCTTATCGATAAATTAACCACTCTACTGGGGGGAAGAACTGCCGAGGAAATCGTTTACAACGAAGTCACCACAGGTGCTCAGGACGACTTCGAAAAGGGCACCGACATCGCCAAGCGCATGGTGGTTCAGTACGGTATGAGCGACAAGCTGGGCCCGATAAACCTGGGCCGGGAGAACGGCAACGTATTCCTGGGAGAAGAAATAGTCAAAAGCAACGAACATTCGGAAGAGGTATCCGCTCTGGTCGACAAAGAAATACGTAAGATAGTCGAAGGTTGCCACGACACGGCCAGAGATATTCTGAACCACAACAAAGAAGTACTGACAAAACTGGCGGAAAAACTCATAGAAGTCGAAGAATTGGAAGGGGATCAACTGGAAGAGATCCTCGACCAGGCAGCCATGCCCGCAAACACCTCCTAGGATCGACAATATGGCTAAAGATATCGTAATTCTCGGCTCAACGGGTTCTATCGGCACACAGACTCTGGAAGTCCTGGAAGACCTGGAGGCTTCAGGCCAGGAGGAGTTCGACGTCAGGGGTCTGGCCTGCGCTACCAACACCGATCTACTTCTAAACCAAATATGCCGGTTTAACCCCGATGTCGTATCGGTTAAAGGTGAAAAAGAACGGAAAGTCATCGCCCGCAACGGACCGGAAGGACTTGAGATAATGACCGGTCGGGACGGGTTAACCGAGCTGGCGAGGATGACGGAGACGGGAACGGTGGTAAACTCCCTGGTAGGATTCGTAGGGCTCGAACCAACTCTGGCATCAATTGGAAACTCCTCCAGGCTCCTGCTTGCAAACAAAGAGTCGCTGGTGGTTGGCGGGCCTCTAGTAGATAAGAGGTTGAGCGATTCCGAAACCAGCCTGATCCCTATTGACAGCGAGCACAACGCGATATTCCAGGCCCTCCGAACGGGGAAAGCAAAAGAGGTCGAGAGTCTCATAATTACCGCTTCGGGCGGTCCGTTTCGAACTACGCCGCTGGAACGTATTGATACGGCGTCTCCGGATGAAGCACTGGACCATCCAAACTGGGATATGGGAAGCAGAATCACCTGCGACTCGGCCTCCATGGTAAACAAGGGTCTGGAGGTAATCGAAGCTCACTGGTTATTCGGTTTGCCCTACGAGAAAATTCGTGCGGTAGTCCATCCTCAATCGGTCATCCACTCCCTGGTACAGTTTAGGGACGGCTCGATAATCGCGGAGCTGGGAGAACCCGACATGAAGGTGCCAATCCAGTACGCCCTCACCTACCCGAACAGGCGGAAAAATAGCTACGAGCGAACCGATCTGGTTGACCTCGCAAAACTCGAGTTCGAAGACCTGGAAGAATCCCGATACCCTGCCTTCGACGTCGTCGTCCGGGCCGGCAAACTGGGAGGTAACAGACCCGCAGCGGTCAATGGAGCCGACGAGGCGTTGATCGACGAGTTCCTGGACGAACGGATTAAATTCGGAGATATAGCCAGAGGGCTGGAGATGGTGCTCGACGAGCTGGATCCCGTTGAAAAACCAACCCTCCAGGATCTAAAATCGACTGATGCCTGGGCGAGGGAAAGAGCTCGATCTCTGGTAAAAGAAAACTTAATTGGAGACCGATAAAGTCATGTCAGAAAAGTGTGTATACGGTGGAAAACGAAAGGGAAAAAGAGAATGTCCCGCCCTCGGTGGTTTGATCTGCAGCAGGTGCTGCGGAGAACACAGGGGAGTTGAAATTAACTGCCCACCCGAATGCCGGTATTTTAAAAAACACGAGGAGTTCCAGCAGTCGAAACATTCAGAACCTTATCGGGAAACCTGGGCGGAGAAAAACCGGGATATCATCGAAGAGGAAGACCACCAGCTGATAGAGGCAATAGGAGTGCTGGAAACGTTAATCTATTACCGTTACAGGGAAGACACCAGGTTGACCGACGATAAGGTGATCGATGGGTTGAAGGGCCTGGAAAACAGGTACAAAACGATTGAACTCCCCGGAACTCCCTCGGATTTTACCGACTTCGCTCACGAGGAGCTAAAACCGCTGCTGGAGAAGGGGCGGTTTTCCCGTGATCTGTTAAGAGAAGCTGCGTCCCGGTTAATTGAAATCGCCGAAGATTTTTCTGACGGTTCTCGTCAGCTGGTTCAGGGCGTAGTAGGAAGGATCAAAGAGGATTACGACCTCCCGGCGGAAGGTCCGGAAAGTAGAACCGAGGAAATAGAATCCCTTATCACCACCCCGGGTCAGATCAACCAGGGCGGACGGGGGCCGGGACCGTAACCGACTCGCCACCGGTTCCCAACCGGGTCAATCCCCAATCTGAACCAGTTCCTCGACAAACGTTTCTTTCAATCCGAACAGCACCCCCGCGCCAAGGTAACTCAGCACGCCCGTAACAACGCCCACGCCGACTATCGAGTAGTCGTGTGAAAGTGGAACCAGATGACGCACGCCGTAGACAACCGAACCCATAACCCCCACGGCAGCCAGTACCTTTACCAAAAAGAGCCCTCGCGGGAGAAACCCCCGCAGTTTCGTCTTGTTCCGGAAGACAACCAGGAGCAACAAACCGTTTACAACGCCGCTAACTCCTGTGGCAAGAGCCAGCCCGCCAACCCTCATCGGTCCGACCAGGGCGAGGTCAAGCCCTACGTTTACTCCGACCGCTACCAAGCTCACCAAGACCGGCGTGACGGTATCCTTCATTGAGTAAAATGCCCGGGAAAAGAGGGTCACGAAGCTATAACCTATCAAACCAACCAGGTACAGGTGCAAAACGTGAGTCGTTCTTGCCGTATCCGAAGGCAAAAAACTGCGATGTTCGAACAACAACCTGATTATCGGCTCCCCCAGGAGGAACAGGCCGAGGGTTGCCGGAACCACTATCAGAAGCGATATCTTGATTCCCCTGTTGAGCATCTCGGCATAGTCGGACTCGTCTCCGGTCGCCCACTTTTCGGAAAGCCTGGGTAGTATCGCCGTGGATATCGCGATTGCAAACAGGCCGAGGGGTAATTGATAGAGCCTTGTCGCGTACTGAAGCGAGGAGACGGACCCGGCAACCAGGTGAGATGCAAGTTTGTTGTCAACCATTACGTTGACCTGCATCGCGACCAGACCGATAACCACGGGGGCCATCATTCTGAGCGCTCGCTTCAGTCCGGGGTGCAGGGGAAAAAGTTCCGGTGACCAGGAAAACCCGCTTCGTTTCAGGTAGGGTACCTGAAAGCCGAGCTGCCCCAGCCCGCCCAGGAGTACTCCGGCTGCCAGTCCGAATATCGGCCTGGAAAAGTAATTTCCCAGGAACAGAGCTCCGGTAATAACTCCCACGTTGAAGAAAACGGGAGCGAAAGCCGGAGCGAAGAAAGTCTTCTTCGACTTGAGAATCCCCATGATTAATGCTGCCATGCCGATTATCCCGATAAACGGAAAGATTACTCGGGTAAGTTCGATCGTCAGTTCCTGCTGAGATTGAGAAAAACCCGACGCGAGAAACGGGATAAAGTAGGGTGCCAGGAAAATTCCCGCCAGAACTATCAGCGGAAAGGTAAGAAGAGAGAGATTCATGGCGTTTGCCGCCATCCTGCTGGCTTCCCTGGGATCGTTCTTGAGGTAGTCGGTATATACGGGAATGAAAGAAAGCGCCAGCGCCCCCTCGGCAAGTAACCGTCTGAGAAAATGGGGTACGTAAAAGGCGATGAGATAGGCGTCGTATGCCGCCCCGGCTCCAAATTTATCGGCAATAACGATATCCCTGAACAGTCCAAAAACCCGAGAAACTGCCGTGGCTCCGGCAATAATAACTATATCTCGGGCGAACCGCCTCATGGTTACCTCGGGATAAGAGCCAGCCCGACCGGAATCCGCCTGCTTCCCCCTACGGATTCTATTCTTACCCCGTCCCGGTAAATCATCCCGGCCGAAGAACCGCCGTCGAACGCGATGGCGTTTTCGATATCCAGGCCCGACTTACGGAGCAATCCGGGCAGAGCCTCGAGCCCCACCCCTGTACCCGAAACGACTATAAACAGGAGGTTGTCTTCTGCAGTTGTCGCCAGCACGGTCCTCGTCGCCCTGGACTGGACCAATCCACCGTTTGAGGAAAAATTTTCCCTTTCCAGATCCAGAACGTCTATCCCGTCTTTGATCAATAGCGGTCCGGCACTCACCGCACCTCTCAACATGGGCACGAACGGTTCCATGGTCCAGTCGAACTCCGCTCGGTCTCCCTCGACCAGACCTTCCAGCAGGGCCGTTTTTTCGCCCGTGGCTATCACGACGGTTCTGCTTGGCTGCACCGAACCGGGTGCGGTCGATGTCCGGGCCAGAATCCTCCCGTTCTGGATTTCCAGAACGACGGCGTACCCACCGCTGGTTAAACTCTTGCCGTATTCCGACGTATAGACTACGAGGTCGTCGTCTCCGACGGGCCTGTTCAGGCCCTGAACGGTAACTTTTCTTCCGGAAGTCCGAAGAAACAGATCGAGGTCGGGCCGAAAAAACCTCAGCCGACCGAAGTAATCTATGCCTACAGCTGCCCTTTCGCCCCAATCCCGGGAGAGCAGCTTGCCGTCCTTAATCACGAGACCTATCGGGGTAAACGTTCCCGGGTCAAAAAAGTTGGCGTTCAACCCGGCAACGCCAAAATTTTCCTGGACTAGCCTGGTCAACTCGCTTCCCCTGCCGACCTTTCCTCCCGGCAAAACCGGTACCAGCCGATAGCCCTCGTTCCAGTCGGATATTTCCAGGTAGTGAAGCAGCTGCCTGCCGCCGTCCGCCCAGAGTTCCATCCGGTTATAGGAGAGGTTATGCTCTCCCGTAAGCGATCCTTCGGATGGGGCAACAGTCCTTTCAGCTCCCTGTTCGTTGAACTCGACTTGAAAGTGGAATCCCGACTTGCCCCGATTGGTCTTTATCGTTGTCGTCACTCCCTCTTTTAAACTCAACCGGAGGAGAAGCTGTCCGTCCTCGCCATCCCTTACGGAGGCTTCCCGAAAATAGGGACCGTCTTCCTGAAAGTTCCTGTTCGCCAGGTTGGACGATTTTACGGCATTGAAAAACCTTAAAATGAGAGTGTCGCCCGAGTTGGAGCGGGAAAAGCTCGAGTATTTATCGAAGTTAAGAGAAAGGCCGCCGGTTCTGGTCGAAACTGAAAGCAGAGTTGCGGGTGGGATCTTTACGTCCGCTCTATTCCCTCTGTAATTTACACGACCTCCGAGGTTTTCAACGAGAAAGTCCAGATCTATGAATTGCTTTCCGGCTTTTGCGGATAGCGTCCGTCTATTTACGTAGAATGAATCCGTCTCGCCCCACTCCAGAACGAATCCATCGTCTCTACCGGGGTCAGTTCGGGCACCAAACAGCTGTGCCGCTCGTTTTAGCGGCACCCGCGGTCCGTTCGAAGAGCCGAGGACTTCCAGGCCGTCGAGTCTGTCACCGTTCAAGAATACGGTGGGCGTACCGCCGGAAATAAAGATAACGGAAACCGCGGTCAAGGCAAAAGCAGCCAGTACCAGCGCTCTCGTAACCCCTGAATCCATTTATTATTTACTCCGGAAAATAGTTTGGGGAGCAGGTTCCGCCCAGCCCGGAAAATCCATCAGTCTTCTTCCTCTTGGCCCTCTTCGGTAGATTCTTCCTCTTCTACGTTGACTTTGATGTTCGCGTGTATCTCTTCGTAGAGCCTTATTTCAACTCCAAACTGGCCCAGTTCTTCTATTGGACCGTCGAGCCTTACTGCATCGGGTGAAAGTTCGATTCCGGTCTCTTCTTTTATCGAATCGACGATATCCTTCTTCCTGACTGACCCGTAAAGATGGTGTTCCTCCTGAGCCTTGCGGTAGAATACGAGCTCCAATCCGTTCAATTCGTCGGCTCTTTCCTCGGCCCTCTCTCGTCTTTCCTCTTTCCTCTGACTGATCTCCTTTCTTATCTTCTCGTACCTCTTTACGTTTCCCGCCGTTGGCTCAACTGCCAGTCCCTTGGGAAGCAGGTAATTCCTGCCGTAACCGTCGGCAACTTCTACTTTCTCGCCTACTTCACCGAGATCTTCTACCTCTTCGGTCAAAATTAGTTCCACTGGTTCCACCCCTGAAGTAATCTTATTTTAGGTTATCCATCGATCCAGGTCCAAACTGTGCCTCAGCCCTGGGTCTTCACGAAATTTCAAAAGCTCTGTAATTCTACGGCTCGACGTCATTTCATTCAAGATTTAAGGAAAGACTGACTGGTTCGGAAACTCGACCCCAAATTCGTTAGCGTAATTGGACCACGACCGAACGTTTAGTTACCCGGTTAAAACTTTTCCTCCTTTAGCTCTCTTGCCTTGTCTTTTGCTATAGCGTTAATCAGCGGATACTCTTTCCCGAGGGGATCGGACAACGTCCTGTCCAGAAGCTCTCTCGCCATATCCTTTTTTCCTTTCTTCAGGGCGTAATACTTGGCGTAAGAGAAATAGTTTTCCAAACAATTGGGGGCAAGCTCGATGGCCTGCTCGAAGTGGTTTCGAACTTTTTCCCAGCTAAAACCATTATTTCGAACCTGCAAGAAGGTAATCGGGAGCCGACTGAGCAACTCTCCGGCAATTGATCCCAGCGTCCTGTGAGCTGCCCCGCCCAGATAGGTCTCGTTAATTTGCAAAACCCTCCGATTTAACGTGATAAGGGCGGGGAGATCGCCGAGCGAATCGAGCACGCCCTTTGTCTCGCCGAGACGACCCAGATTGGCACCCGTCCAGAAGACCGCTTCCACGTCGTCGACCGTTTCCGGGAGTTTCTTCAACGCCTTTTCCCCGACTTTTTCGTAAAGTCCGGCAAAATCTTCGTTCACTTTAAGGCTTTTCAACCCGTACTCGTACCCCGTCCGATAGGCGGACTTCCGTTTTTCGGAACCGGCCAGATAGGCTTCCGCCAGGGT